>Ga0068631_100585_pt1 | contig 14327 bp, 10 predicted proteins | sample InSIn5gowninarea_2_FD_77434 | JGI IMG/M metagenome (GOLD analysis project Ga0068631, IMG submission 77434) | Clean room microbial communities from NASA Spacecraft Assembly Facility at Jet Propulsion Laboratory, Pasadena, California, USA -... ...
GTCCTAGCCGGCTTATCGAACCCGACAATCTTCAAGATATGTGTTGCATTAATCCAGTCGTCCGAGCGCCTGCGCATAACATGTTCATTTCCAGGTAGCTTCAACTCATACACAGGTACCTGAGAATGGTTAACATTTCTTATCAATATGAAGTTGTGCATGGGGGATAGCTACATTACTTTAAGTAGCAGAATATATGTCTCCGCTAGGCTCGGTCATGATTACTGACAAGCAGGATCATGAGGTTTTTCAGTGGTGAGCAATGTTGTTGAGTTTGTATCGCAAGGAAGCAGAAAAGAAGTTGTTCAGCTAACTGTCAAGACCAACGGTGCCCTCCCACTTTGCCGTATCACGATGTGAGTACGAGAGTGCAGGTGCGGGTATGGCAGTCGCGGTCTGGCGTCCACCAGAATGAAAGACACGTAAAGTGACGCGTTAAGCTAATTTGCGCCAAGTCCTCGGCGGCTGAAAAGGCAAGTCGACCGAATTGACGTGCAGCCAGCAATCGTCTGGAGCTTACCAGTAGCCCACGCCGTGTGATTCTGTGTTCTAGGTTGAACTCGATTTCCCTGACAGTAGTCACTCACCGCTTCAGGTCGCCACAATGACTGTTGTAGACACGATCAAAGAAGCTGTCGGCTTGGACGGAAGCTCAGAGAGCTCTAGTATGATCTTCTGCTGCCTGGGTCATGCTGTCGCTAACAAGGATCATAGCCGCTCCTGCTTCCAGACAAGCGATGTCAGAGGCGAAGCTTCCTCTTGCATACAGAGACAGCTGCGCACATCTTCTGATCCCACTAAATCGGTGTCGGTACAACGAGTACTACCTGCCCTGGAAGTGTGTGGTATGTCAAATATCCCAAGCATACAGGTAGGAATGTGTTGCTGAGATAGAGATAACAACAGGACGAACGACATAGCTATGAGAAATGCCAATACGAAGAATTCAAGCAACGAGTGGCGAAGATGGATGAGATTAGAGCAGCTAAAGGTGCAAGGAGCAACTAAGAGTGACATTTACGTGTGGGGAAGCGACAAGGAAGTCGGCCACATAGTATCAAGTCCAGCACGAAGCGCGTGTGAACGGCGTCAAGGAGTCTCAGGATCGTATGACAGGCAGCAATACATTCCTCGATTGGCATCTCTTCAATACATGAAGAATTAGGAGGCAGACAATGTCTTGTAAAAGGTCAATCAAGACGGCAAGAGCTTGAAGGCCACGCGGTGCAGTTGCGGTTTCGAAGCCGTTGGAGGCTTGCATAACATGACAGATCTTTCCCATCAAGGAAGTCGAAAATACAACGGGCAGCATCACGGTAACTGTGAAGCAGTGAATCAAAGGCCAGCCATGATCTTTTGGTATATGTACATATCAAACCGGTACCTTACCTCAAATCCTGTCCTTCCATCACTTCAGCATTGTAATGGACTTCATCAGGCTGTCTGGCGCTTATCCCTTTTTACTGTTGAAGCACCGGCATATCTGCGGTAAAATACATGGTGACCTGAACGCTCATCATCCACGGGTTTGGAATGCCAAATGCAAGGAACCACCAATAGAGTGTAGAACTGTTGCAGAAATCGAGAACTAATGCTCCAAGCATGTTTTTCCGCAATAGAACGGAGTCAGCATTTGCTTTGGTGTTCCGAGTCCTGACAATGTTGGCTTCCGCAAAACATGCTCTCGCAAGTTACGCTTTAACTCCAATTTTTTCTCCCTCAAATCCGGCTCGACTGGTGGAGGGACCCGTGGCCTGTCATTGGTTGTTGAGGCATAACGCCATTGTGACATCTTCATAATAACGTAAGGTCCAGACCGTGTGTGCATAAAAGATCTCGTAGAGGTTCGTATACTCACTACAGAGGCAACGCTTGCCGTGAATTGATCTCGCGGCTAGTGCCCTGGACCCCAAGCCGTTGCAGAGAGTAAAATCGAAGCTCTCGAAGCATGGGTCTGCTACAACTTGGCACTCCTCTTGAGTGGGAGAAGGCCAAAGGCACTGCCGTTCAAGTCAGAGCATGGGGCATCGAGCAGCTGCTTACGATATGGAGGAAGAACAAAGACAAGGCACGTGCTGTCCTGCTTTGGGGCGACGAAATCGAATATCTGGTGGTCGATATGGACAATGAGCAGCAGAAAGTGAGACTCTCCTTGACACAGGCGGAAGTCCTCAAGGCTCTTGCCGAGAACGACGAGCTTGCAAAGCATGGTCCTATGGTACCAGAACTTCAAGGAGGTGAAGCTGCCAAGAACCACACCACTCTACCAACATTCCACCCTGAATTTGGTCGATTTATGTTGGAAGCTACGCCCGGAAAGCCGTGGAGCATTGACTTCAAAGATCTTCTGGATGTAGAGACAGACATGAAACGGAGACGAGTCATCGCAAAACAACACATGGCAGGTAATCACTACCCTATCACTCTGACCACATTTCCCCGGCTTGGAACCAAGGACGACTTTATCACCCCATACTTCCCACCATCAGGGCCTGCACTGCGGTCACAGTTTGTGCCTGATGAGATAGCTAATCCACACATTCGCTTTCCAACACTGGCGGCGAACATTCGCAGCCGAAGAGGTCGTAAGGTTGAGCTTAACGTGCCCGTCTTCAAGGACGAGAAGACGCCGTGGCCTTTCCACGATCCGACTGTGGACTACGATATGCATAATTGGCCAGAAGATAATGATGTGAGAAATGGAGCTGCAAAAGAAAACTGCGTTTACATGGATGCCATGGCTTTTGGCATGGGTAGTTGTTGTCTGCAAATCACTTTCCAAGCTAAGAACATCAACGAAGGCCGGATACTGTACGACCAGCTCTCACCACTGGGTCCGATACTCCTTGCACTCACAGCGGCCACACCTATCTACAAAGGCTTCCTTGTTGACACGGATGTAAGGTGGAACCAGATTAGTCGCGCCGTGGATGACAGAACACCCGAAGAGCTTGGGGAAGCACCTCTTAAACATGACCGATGGCGAATCCCGAAATCTCGGTATGCTTCTAACAGCACATATATTGCCCAAGATTCACGCCTACGACCTGAGTATCTTGATCCCGACTTGGTGGTCGACGAAGAGCTGAAACAGCAGCTGGTAGACGGAGGGATGGATGATCTCCTAGCGACACACTTCGCACATCTTTTCATTCGAGATCCACTGGTCGTCTTCTCTGAAGACCTCCAGGTGCTGGACGTCAATGGCTCAAATCACTTTGAAAATATTCAGTCCACAAACTGGCAACATATGCGATTCAAGCCACCACCACCTGACAATCCAAGCATTGGCTGGCGCGTTGAATTTAGAAGTATGGAAATTCAAATGACAGACTTTGAGAATGCGGCCTTCAGTATATTTATTGTTCTGCTCTCCAGAGTTATTCTATCTTTCGACCTTAACTTATACCTTCCTATTCCTCGCACGACAGAAAACATGGAGACAGCGCATAAACGAGACGCTGTCTTAAATGACAAATTCTGGTTTAGGAAGAATCCCTTCACACAAAAGTCTACGCCATTGCCCTCACCATCCGTTCGACCGCAAGACCAGGCTCCTACAACCAATGGCACATCGAACTCAAACAGCAGCTTGCAACCTCCGACATCAGTCTCAGATCTGCCTCCAGTGGAAGAGGAATATGCCCTTATGACCATCTCAGAGATCATCAATGGTCCGGGTGGTTCGGCAAACGCCACTGACCCATTCCCAACGCTCGAACCTGTAGAATCAACAGCCAAGTTTCCTGGTCTCATACCGTTGCTGAAGCACTATCTCTCGTCGCTCAACGTAAGCGTCACGACACGCTGTCAGTTTGAACGATATCTCGATCTTATTGCTCGCCGTGCGGATGGATCTCTCTGGACAAATGCAAAATGGATCCGGCATTTCGTGCGAAATCACGAGCAGTATAAGCGTGACAGCGCGGTTGATGAAAAGATCACATACGATTTGATCAAGACAACAATTGAGCAGATCGAGCCCAGAGAAGATTGGTCAGACAGGAAAGGACCCGGCTGGGAAATGTTCGAGGTCCCTAAGCAATAACCTCGTTGCTGTTCGTACTTTAAGATCTTGAGGCCAACTCCCTAGATCACTACTTGAGTTGGGTATAAAGGTCAATATCGAAGCCCCAAATCCCTTCCTCGATCTTACGTCTCTCATACCAGAACGTTAGCAAGACCAACTTCTCAGCTCCTGTCCTTCACACTCTTTCATGCACCCAATTCTGCCACTGCAAATACGCGTGGTTTACTGCCGCGTTGTGCCTGTTTAATGCAGCAGTATTCGATAGACGTCCTGGTTGTAAATCAATGCTTTGCATGGTCGTCTTTCCCCATGGTAGGAATAGGAATTCTTGACCGACGGTGCCCCCTCAGGTGCCATCCAACAGTATCCTATTTGCCGGGTCGCAGCCAGGATACTTCGTTCGTTGTTGCAGGCAGCCCACTCTGCATGTAGCAGCACAGACCCTCTTCTGCCCACGGATTTTGAAGGATGCGGCATTTGAGGTCCGATGATCCTGAAAATCCTTCTTGCTCTTTCATCAAAAGACTCTTCATTTCTTATCGAATTTGACACCCCACTCTCCCTTCTTCCCCGTCCCATACCACTCCTCCGGCATATCCATACCAACCCGTCTGGCGGTCAACCTCACTCGTTCCTCCTCGCTCATGTCTGCACCTGGGTTGTATCTCTCAAGCAGTGCGCCGTATGTCCGTTGTGCTTTCAAATACTGTATGGCCTGTTCAATCTCTTGCCTTCGTGCTAGGGCGTACTCTGGAGATGGATTGGATGGGGCGCTTGCAAACTGATTGCGAATGCTAGTTCGAAGTGGCGAGGCTGGCACTTTGATAGAGCGGGTTGGGAGTTCGCGTAGCAGCAAGCGGTAGAGAGCACGAGCGTGAGCCTGGGCTTCCATGTTTGGTATCCGTCGAGATAACAGCTGCGTCGCTTGTCTGGTACTGTAGGACGGAACTTGATATCTAGTTTCCGAGCTGCACTGTACAATAGGTCATTACCAGCCAAATCGATCAAGAAGACTCCAAATCAGGCCAAGCGCCTCAGCTATACAATATCATTCGGTTACCAGCAGTCACCACAACCGCAGGTTTACTTACGAAAGACGTTGACCACCATGTACAAAAGTTCTCGGATACCGCTGTCAGAACAACTGTCAGATTCTGCATCGTGTATCGACTCGGTCTGATGTTATCAACGGTCAGACTTGGATCGAGTCGTTACAATGTGAAGCTCTACACCCTGGGCGCCCAGTGCGCTTCAATGACTCTCGCTATCCCCTATTCAAGATCGCTGCTTACGGTACCACTACAATCGAGAATTCACCACCTACCGACTTCGAGGTCCAGATCAATCCATGTATACGTCCCAGATCCCGAAGCCATCAAGTCCAAAACCAAGACAATAAAGTCAAATGCACGTATCGTCGCCGACCATTACGATCTCAACTCCTTCCTCCGCTACCAAGCCACCAATGCCATAACCCCAACAACATCAGTATACTTGGGCACACGTTACGAATACCTCATTCAACGCCATTTACAAGACCGTCTAGGCTTCAGCCTCACCCGCATCGGCGGCAAGGGAGATGGCGGAGTCGACCTAATTGGAACCTGGACTTTACCCAGTATCTCATCAACTCCATCAACGAGCACAGTACTACCTAGCACCACATTCCGCATCTTAATCCAGGCCAAACGTCTTGCCCCTCACCGCAAGCCCATGCCAGCATTAATGCGAGAACTGGAAGGCACACTCAACTCCTCGACCTCTGCGCGGCCAATCTCTGAAGCATTCCAGTACCATCTGCTACGCAAGCAAGAAGAGCGTCTCAGATCAACGATGATCGCTCCTGTAAACCAAGCCCTTTCAGCAGACACAACCCCAACCCCAACAACGAAAACGAATTCTACCACCACCAACAACCCAACCGAACAACCAACACTCGCAATCCTAATCACAACAAATCCCCTAACACCAGGCATCCAATCCTTCATGGCCAGCTCAAGAAGAAATCTAATGTACATCTGTCTCGAAGAGACTTCCCCTCCTAACTCTCCGAACTCTCTCAGCTCTGCCAACTCATCATCCAACACACAAACAATCCCATCAACGCGAATCCAGCAAATAACATGGAACGCAGCCGCCGCACAAGCAGGTCTAGAGGGGTACAACGTAGGTATGCGCTATACATCCGCGACCCACAATCATCCATCTTCTTCATCTTCAACAACAGCAACAATAACAGGATCCAACACCAGTCACCCAACCAACGAAGCAATTCTAATGTACAACGGCCAACCCATAAACTTCCACACATCACAGCAGCGACCAGACAACCCCTGACATGGTCTAAGTTAACTGGGGAATTGATTCATGATGAAATTTGAATCATCCACGATCCACCATCTCCAGTCGGGACTCGACACCCCGAATACATTCTTGCAACTATCCCATATGAATCACCATTCTAGCAACAGAACAGACAGTTTCGGTACATACCTCCAGTACTCTGAACAGCGATCTGCGATGCATGTACGGAACTGGGTTACAAAACACATGAATTGTGTAAGATTCTCTTCTGCGGTGGTTGGGTAGGATTTGATGGCTTTGTTCCTGATTTGAATAGTGATGCAGTACGAGGCTGGGTGTGATTGAGATTAATGGGAAGTTAGTCGCGGAACTTCAGATGACAAGAGTGAAGCGGGCTTTGAGACCGATTGGGAGAATTTTGACTTGTGTACACGGGTAATGTCTCAAGCGCAGTGACTTACGAAGCTGGGTGAAGCGGAGTGTCTTGTTCCATATCAGGAAACTGATTAATCAGTGTAGAATGGGAGGCAGAAATAATGGTCCGAAGGTCTTGCATTGCCTATGTACTGTCTTTGGCTGCGCAGCCATGGTTGCTGGTTTGGCTCGCCGCACAATTGCATACCGTTGTCAACTGCTATACCAACAATCCAGCCGACTCTATCCGTCCACGGGTGTTATATACGACATGGTGCATATCCTCCAGATGCCAACAACAAACCTTTCATCAAAACACTTACAAAACTCCTTTCTCTGATCTCTTAACTACCACCAAGCCCAGCTGCATATGCCAAATACCAAGTCAAACTCGCACCACCATCAAGCCATCCCCAATCAAAATCCGCCTGTGAGAAGAAATTGTATGCCGCTTGCGGATTAATGATGGCCAGGTTACCAAACAAGATTCCTTTCCAACCACCTTGAACGTTGCTCGCTGCACTGACAGCACCATCTGCGAAGTATTGAAGCCACTCCTCCTCGACGAATTCCTTGGTTCGTGTCAATGTCGAGAACGGCATAGCTGGGATCATCTGAATGCCTTGAACATACTCAGTGTTAGCACCAAAGTAGGTGACATGATCGGCTTTGTTTTCGAATAAGATGCCAGTGACTTTGTTGCCAATAAACCGAGCCGGCTGGTTCTTGTTGTTTGACTCCATTAGGAAGTAACTTTGAATACTTCGGGCAAGGATCGCTAGCATCAAATTACCGCGCTGTTCCATGGAAGGATCGCCAATGGTACGTCCCCACATCTTCATACCATACGCGAACATAGCATCTTCAGATGATGATTCTTCATCCTTGCCGTCACCGGTCTCGAAGAGACCTTTGGCCCAAGAATGACCGTGATACCAGTCGAACGATCGGAACATCGGGAAGAATGTATCCTGACTACTTGGATTCGCAACGTCTCGAACCAGGGCGTTGACGTAGCCTTTGTTCGCTTGTGCCCAGACGGGATCGAGGTAGCCGATGACTGCTGCTGCATGAATGAAATAGCCATAATGAAAATGGTGGTCATTGTAGTAGGAGTTGCCAAAGTCTTGACCGGAGTCTCCGGTTATATAACTCGCAGAAGATACAAGACCTTTCCATTCCGTGTCATAGTACAGCGGGAATTGCTGTCGATTTTCTGCAAAAACAGCAAATGCGGCCTTCAACTTCGTGAGTGCAGCTGCAGCAAGTTGGGGCTGCTTCGACAAATTGTTCATGGTGTAGACAATTGTAGCGAATTTGCTAAGGCCTTTTCCACTGTAATACATACTGTTGAGATTGGTCTGTGCGTTCATGTCTTGGGAAGCTTCAAGAGCCGATATATTCTGAATTAACGCAATCACGCTATCAGACAGGCTGGTAACAGGGGCAGAATCAGGTCGCCACGGATCGAAGCCCATAGATGTTGATAGGTTCTCGTTCATGATCCAGTAATCCGCGACGACAGCAGTGGCAACACCTTTGGTTGTAGTCTGGAGCTGCATCGTGGTAACCTTTGCGGCTGTGTCCAAACTAAAAGAGTGGACGTGATGAGGCAGAGCATACATCAACAGCGTACCATTGCTGGCATAAGACCCTCCTTTCGTCCATGAGAGACTGTATTGGGCGGTTGAATCCGTAGCATAACCACCGACAGCGCCAGAAGTAGGATAGAGGCCGCAAGTGTCATCATACAGGTCTTCGTTGGCTCCAGGCGGTAACTTCGCGACTTGAATAGTACCCGACCAGTTCGGAATGCCTTGGAGCATGGTACTAGAGACGAGGTTCAAGTTGGGGCCAACGCCGTATGAATCTGTAGCATACAACAGCCAAACTTTGCTATCCTCGAGCGTGATGCGATACTTGTAAATTCCAGCCTTTGGCTCCCCAGCCGATTCAATTGACCGGAAGAAGACACTGCTTTGAACTTCCGGTTGTAGAGAGGTGTAAATGGCTGTCACAAAAGCCATTCCTTGGACCATCGGAAATTTGACGTACGAAGTTGCTCCTTGAGTGGGCGAGAGATTGGCGTAGCCGGAGAGCACTTCAAGTGAATCGGTGCTCAGAACTGTTTGAGAACCTAGTTCGGCTGCGGATAATATGACGGATTGTATACCAAGCGGGTTGATGTAATAGGAAGCAGGCGTTCCGGGAATGTTCGTGTTATTCGGTCCGTCGACCTTTTGACTGTCATCAATGTGAGATATTGCCATACCCCAGCTCTGGGCATTCCCTCCGCCTTTGCTCCATGAAAGACTATATGGCATGACAAAAGCTGGGAAGCCCTGAGAATCCAAGAAGAAATTGGAGTAAAACTTGTTTGTTTCAATGGGTTCAGTCATGCCGTTTATACCTAGTCGAGGAACAGGATGGCCAGCAACGTTAGGAACGTTATTAGGAGGTGGACCAATGTCGACAGGGCTGAACAGATTTTGAGAATTGCAGCTCAGACTAAACGTACATGCAGCTGTTGATGTTGGCAAGATTGATGCAAGAGTCCCACTGCTGACCACCGTCGAAATCGTATTTGTGACAGTGGCATTTGCTGCAATGGTCGTCTTGCTCAGGAGAGTTGCTGTAGTCTGGATGACAGTTGGTCCGGCAGTTGACGTTATTACAATAGTCCCGTTGGAGGTATATGTCGTTGGCGCAACTGCAATAGATGTCACCGAAACGACTGTCGTAACTGGTACGCTTGCAACAGTGGAACTGGTCACTACAGTCTCGAAAGTCGTCAAGGGTATTGTGAGTGTAGCTGTGATGCTAGGTGGTGGAGCGGATGTGGAGACATTTTGTGGTGTAGCTGTGATATTCGTGGGTTGCAAGGTAGGTTGTGTGACAATGGATATACTTGTTGGAAATGGCTGCACCGGAGGGTTTCCTTCCGTTGCAATTGTTGTGATGAGGGACCCAGTCGTTGCAGGTCCGCCTTGAGTCGCATTTGTGGTCGTCGGCGACTGCGTGCTGGATAGAGAAGTCAAGGTTACCGTCGCAACCTGCAACCGATGACCAATGGATATGGAGGGGCTTTTCGATAGAGAGGTATGCTCGTGTTTTTGAGACGATAGTGCCGGCTGATGGTTTAGGAAAGCAGAATGTCCTATATCGCCTTGCACGGGGGCTGAACAGAGCGTTAGTAATGCGTTACCATAGTATTGCCTCTGGCGAGATCTGAGATGATTGCCTGCAATGGTACTTACCACTGTGACCATGAGGGAGAGCGGATGGGAGGCATCTCTGCAGCAAAGTCAGTAAGATTAGCCTGTCTAGGAGGTACAACAACGCGCATATTGGGTGGCAATTGTGCACAAGGGGTCGATGCTAGGCTGTCAAAGATTCGTGGCGAGATGGCTGTTGTTCTTAATCTCGAGGGAAGTTGGTTGTTACTCCTGACCCGTGGCAACCGTTGCTTCACTCAACGAAGAAAGACTCATATGAGGTAGCTAGTGGTATGGGATCCTGATCAAGCTCAAGCCTTGTTCTGACGGTTGATATTCGGGTGCCATCGATAACGATGTTTGATGATCGATGTGAGACTTGGTGCATTGGCCGATTGGATTCAACAAAGTATTGAGCCAAGGTAGAGTCCCTGTATGATGTTGGAAGGAATTCAGAATTTCACTGACCAACAAGAAGTTTCTCCAGTGTGACAAATGCATCGGTCACGGATCAAGGTGTCGAAGAGTTGATGAGGCCAGCAGAGGAGAGTAAGATGGAAGACAAAGAGCCCGAGCTATCAATTCTCAATTAGGATATTAGAATGTAGGTAAGAGCTGAAAGGACGGAATACTGATAGAAGAGGTGTGTGGGAATTGTAAATGCAGGAAGACTTTTGGTGCAATGAATCCATTTTGTGAACCATTATGGTTCAGGGTGAGGAGGCAGGTAGAGGGCACGCGCGCCTGCTAGGACATGGTCGTGGTTGAAGCAGGAGAAGCAGGAGAAGGAGAATGAGGCCCGAGTACTTGTCATAGCGCCTTCCCAGCCGACTGCTAAAAGCTGTCTCACCTTGACCTGGAGGAAGATTTTGCCATGGTGGGTTGCATGCCCGTGATCGAAGCGATAATTTGTCGCCGAACAGTTGTACCATCGTGTTTGAAAGGTCAACGTAAGAGCGAGAGATGAGTGAGGGTCTTCAAAGTACCTGGACCAACGATAGTAGTGCCCTTACGCGTCGTATAACGATCCATGCAAGGCCGACAACACACTGCCTGGGGATTAGCTGAGCATTTCGAAGATTAGAACACAGACGCGAAAACATTAGGGTAACAGAAAACATCAAGTTTGGTTGATGTGGATTTTGTCTAAGACTCAGTGACGAATTTGAGGGAGTTCGTGGACAGACATGGCACGGAATGTTACCCAAGACACGTCTGCTTCCTGCCTTGAGCCCCTTGATCCCGCCTCTGAGAATGGGAGGTGGATACATTCCTAGAAGAATCAGGTATTCCGTTGTACTGTCAGTTTGTCAAGTGATATCTTCCGACCTCCAGGAACGAAGTACATTTATGCAAACACCGTGTCAAGATTTCGGTTGTGTGGAAAATGGAATGGTATTGATGCCTTCTTGACAAATGATCCTCTCAAACAATTGGCCTCGCCATAGGCTTGATGACCTGGCCTTGCTTGAGAAGCACTCTAGGCTTGATAGCATCCTGGAAATGGTTGCGGGTGCTCCATTCTGGTCCCATCGGCAGTCGCAGTGACCGCTCGTATTGTTGTCGAGACTCAAATGGATGTGGTAGCTCAGTTGCGAGGTACTTGCCATTCTTCTTAACACGTTTCTCATTCACGATAACTCGGTCCAGCTTCGCATCCTTTCGCGCTTCGGGAGCAACTCCTTTGATAGTGGAGAGAAATCGGCCTTTCGACTTGCTTTGCTCTCGCTTACTAATGCCAGCCCCGGTCCAATTGCCCCAACCAGGAAGAGTGTTGTCAACAACTTGATCTCCCTCTTCCTTGACCGTATCCTTCTTCTCTTTTTCAAACTGTTTTCGTAGATCTTCCTCGTCGTCACCAGCAAAAATGTCCAAAGCAAGTCGATCCTTTGCATCAAGACCATCAGCTTGCTCATGCTCTGATTCCGAAGGGCTGGTGTAATCGTCTAGCTCGGATTGTGGCGGCTTCGCCACCGTTCTGGAAGCTTTCGATTTGCCCTTTGTCAAGTCTGTGGCATGTTTGGGGCGCTGTGTATCTGGCAGCTGCTTCACTGCACTCAGTGCAATCTTTCCATTGGCTCCAGACGTGTTCAAAGCTGCCGAAACTGGAAGAGGCTGGTCAACTCCAACGCTTGTCCCCACCCCCAAGTCTTCCACTTCGTCTTCAGACAAGCGTTCTTCAAACTCATTTCGTACAACTGGCGGCCTGGCCTTCTTCTGTTGCACCGTCGCGCTGCCATACTTCTGCCTGGCTGGGGCATCACTTTCAGAGCCGTCCATCGAGGAAACATCGTCACCTCCGTTCATGCTCTTCTTGAGCTGACGTAACTCTTCGTCGTTGTGTGCTTTCCTCACGGCTTCTGCCTTTTTCATAAATGCCATGTCTGCCAGCTTAGACTTGCCGCTCGGCGGTTGCTCTGCTTCAAGACTGTCCAACTTCTGGTTCCATCTTGCGTCATCTTCATTTGAATCGTAATCAGAGGCCGATTCGGTGCCTGAGTCTGACTCGTCCGAACCGTGAATAGTTTTGCCTTCAATGCGTCTTCTCAGCTCTTCATCACGTCTTGCCATTTCTGACACTCCGGCCTTTGCATCCTCGTTCCAAGTTGTCTGACCAGTAGCTTTCGCACTCTTGGCCCACTTGCCCTCGCGATGTCGAGCACCCATTCGCTCCTCGGCTCGCCTTTTGTCGTTGCGCTCACGTTCCTCATCGGAGTTCAGAATACCGGCAGCCGCAAGTCTTTCGTGCTCTTGTACAGCAAATTTGTCTCTCTCCTTTCTATGAACCCTCCGGTAGGCCTTGCTCTTAATCTTCTTGATCCTCTTCGCTCTGACTTCTTCCCGGAACATAAGTTCTCGCTGCAGTCTTAATTCTTGTCGACGTGCCTGTACTTCTTCAAGGGGCAGCTTCTTCTCCTGTAGCTCTTCATATTTTCTCTGCTGGCCTTCTTCGTCCTCACCGTCTTGTGTTTGAAATCCACTCTCGTGCATGATCTCTCGAATCTTCTCTTCTAACGCCGACTGAGGCTGAGTTTGGTTGATGGGTTGCAGGGACTTGATGTTAGTAGCTGAAGCCATTGCAGGGTCTTGGAGAGGAAACGTCACATGTTCGGCACGACGACCCTGCTTGACAGTATCAACCCACCGCTCCATGGTCTGCTTGCTCTTGTCGTAAGCAGCAACTCGATCAAGACGATCCTGCTGTCGCTTAGCAAGAGGGGCTGCCAGCTTTCCAGGGACGCCACCCTTGCGATGCGATGGCTCTTCACGCTCTCCAGCTTGTAGTATCTTCAGTGACTGCCTTTGCACTGGATCCTTTACATACTGCATCAGATCTGCAATTGACAATCCTGTTGAGGGAAGAGCAAATTGAGATGGTTTATCCGGCAATGATTGTGAAGACCGTGACTTGGACTTGGATATCCCATCCTTCTGAGCAGGCGTGAGACCGTTGACAAAATTTTGTAGACGTGCTGTGGTCTCTTCATCTCCTTCATCTTCCGAAATGGAAAGCCCAGAATAAGCATCATCATCCTCGTCTTCATCACTCTCCTCATTAGCGTCTGAGATAGCAGAATTTTCGCTGCTATTACGCATAGTATTTCGCTGACTGTTTTTCTGAGATTTTCCCTTCCTGCTACTTCGTTCTGCCTCTTTGCGCTCTTCTTCCTCATTCATGTCTAGAGCGGCGGCTAGGTCAATAGCGTCTTCTCCTAGATCGTCGTCCTCGTCCTCGTCCTCGTCCTCAGCATCGTCCAGACCTTCGAACCCAGCGTCACTGCCTTCAGTAGCGGCGTCCTCCTCTATCAGATCGAGCCGTGGTCGAGAAACCTGCTTCTTCGTAGGCTTTGGCGCTTCATCTACGGTTTGAGCACTGCCTCGAAATGTAAAATCAGCGAACTTTTCCTCGTCGCTGTCACCAAATGCCTCGTCACTATCAATATCACTGTCTTCATCCTCTTCGTCTACCCCCACGTGCCACGGATTGCCTTCGGGATCAGTGCCCTCTTCGTCAGAATCGTGCGCATCCAGGGATGTGTCGATCTTTCTCCGTTTTGATGACCTTTCGTCTGCATCTTGGCGAGTTTGGGGTATATCTTCGTCGTCCTCAACCTCGCCTAGTCGGTGCTGTCGAATCTTGATCTTCTCGGGAAATTGTTTTTCGGCAGTCTCGAGTGCATTGAGACCGCCGCTTTTTGCAGGTTTTCTTTTTCGTGTTTTGGCTGGCCCACTCTCGTGTAGCGGACGACCATGCGCTTGTCGCGGCATTGTGACGTTGACGTGTTAAGAAGCACAAACTTCTGGTGGCACTATCGGCGGGATAAAAGAGAGGACGACAAAACTTTTTCCGGTGGAACAAGAGA
>Ga0068631_100589_pt1 | contig 14298 bp, 11 predicted proteins | sample InSIn5gowninarea_2_FD_77434 | JGI IMG/M metagenome (GOLD analysis project Ga0068631, IMG submission 77434) | Clean room microbial communities from NASA Spacecraft Assembly Facility at Jet Propulsion Laboratory, Pasadena, California, USA -... ...
AGAAACACCAGCGCCAGGAGAGGCTATCGGTGAAGACTCCACCGAGGAGGGGTCCGATGACAGACGCAATCCCGTATGTGGCGCCAAGGATGCCTGTATAGGCTGCTACCTTCTGTGGAGGAGCCGAGAAGGCGATGATCGTGTAAGCGCCTGACGCGATACCAGCTCCGCCGGCGCCGGCCATGGCGCGGCCGATGATGAGCGTCATGCTATTAGGTGCGACACCACAGATGAGAGAGCCAACTTCGAACCAGAAGATCGCGATCAAGAACGTGATTTTGAGGGGAAAATACTTGTACGCTTTGCCCCATGTTGCCTGGAAAGCCGCGAACGTAAGGAAGAAGCCTGAGCCGTACCAGCCTACCTGGTCGAGACTCTGGAACTGGTCTGTTATGCGAGGAATTGCAGTGGCTACGATGGTCTGTGAAGGCGTTCAGCTTGGTTCTCGACAGCATCGACTCAATCAGTATATACCATGTCCAAAGATACTAGGAATATGCTTAGGCCAACTCCCAGTAGGATGGTGATAAGCTTCCATGTTGTGGGATATTCGGCACTCTCTGTCTCGTCTGATGGGTGAATTTGGTCAAGAGGATCTTGGCTGCCTGACTTCTCATTCTCCTTCTCTTCCTTGATACTTCCATTACGACTGCTCCGAGTTGACGGCGTCGACCATGGGGAGTAGTCTCTGGGGAAAGTCTGCGACTTCGGACTCCCTAGTGGTACATCCCTAAGATCGTTGGGCGTCATCGAGTCGACAATGTCAGTTGGATATGTATAGGAGACCATGGGCGGAGGTAGAGGGGGACTAGGGCTCGGGGGCCAACTTCGAAATGAGTGAAGGGAAGGCCGGCGTGGACTCTTTCCGAGATATCGAGTGTATTGCGGGAAGCTCATGAAAGTTCAGGCGGCAGTTAAGTAGCCGTAGACAGGGCCGTGAGAGGAAAAATGAGCGGCTCAAGCATATATACCTATACCTACCTCTCTCCCACAAATTTGCGGAATCGGCAGCTATAATTATACGTTTTGCCATGACGGACGACGATGCGTCGATCGCTCTACGCTTTGAATACTACACTGAATGTGTGGAACACCGACAGCGTGCCAACGCGAAGCCATTGCGGGTACTTGTGCGTCGCGGTCATGCTTCGTCCGGTAGTACGACAGACGGCATCGCGTTAACAAGCGTGGGAGAAGAGCCAGCGGGATGCGTACCAAAGCCAGAAGGAGCCTTTCCCAGAAAGACAGAGGCCCTCGAAAGTTTGTAAATGCTTGAACTCGCCGATAGCCGGGTTACATGCATGAGATCAGCTGAGTCAACCCGGACAAGGACGAAGCACCGTCCGCGGGAGATTACCCAAATACATAGAACCGGCGCAGCGTGTCGATGTGCTGTTCAGTCATTCGATCAACTTCCGTCCTACTGATAATATATAAGGCGACGCGTCCTGGCAGTTTCGTTTCCTAACGCGATGGTTGATTTATAGCTCTTGGGTAGGAATTGTTGAGATACTCTACGGCACGTGACCGTGATAAAAATGGCAGCGGACGAAAAATTGCTGTTGAACGACGGCTGAGTTTATGCGAGTTGCTGTGCACATCTCCCGTTCATACGGGGCCCGGAACATTTCAGCTGGTTATACGAGTGCCAGACCCTTGCACAGTTTCTATGTACAAGTCGAGGTCCAGGCAAACATTGACTCGCGGGCAAGTGATTGTTTTCCTATGACGCTTCCTGCGGATTTTCACTAGCGGTTCATTTTATATGACACAGGATTTCTCTTCGTACTCCAAACATCCCAATGTAGTCCATCCGTCAAACATGCAATCTGCACTATTTACGACCATATTGCTGTGATGAACGAATACCACTTTTTCGGCTTGTCGCTTGGAGGCGCCTCCTCCGCAAGGACCTGTTCCATGCCAGTCTGCATGTCAACTTCCATCGGGTGGTGGGCCCAAGGATCTTTCATTGCGTAGAGTCTGTGTCCGAAATAAATAGCCAGGAAGATTGGAATGCCAACGTATGCGGTAAGGAATGCGCTAGCTGACCAGTTCTGAGGCCAGAACACGTTGAAGCCGTTGATCAAGGTGAGGAAGGTGAACCCGGTGATCGAGCAGTAGGTACCCCACGGCTGCAGCCAAGATGTGTACGGCAGCTCGATGTTTTGGGCCTTCACAGCTTTCCTGAATCTCAGGTAGACAATGCCGCAGCAAATCCAGGAAATGAAGCCGGACGTGTTGGTAAGATTGACAACTGTAACGAAGAGTCAGTAACCGATGATTTTCGGCGCAGAAGCGGTCTGTACGTACACCAATTGAAAACAACTGAGCCGGAATTCGCGACGTTCAGATATGCGAGCGCGCAGAAGAGCGACGAGCAGCCAACGGCAACGTATGGCACGCCAGACTTCGTGCACTTCTTGAATATGCGAGGAGCATTGCCGGAAAGGGCGAGTGAGTAGAGCGAGCGGCTGGAAAGGTAGAGGAAGGAGTTTCCGGAAGACCAGGCAGAGATAATGATGCCCGCATTAATCTGTCCTTGTCAGCTGTTGTAAATGTGCTCAACCGCTAAGACTTACAATACTGTCTAACACACTGATACCCGCGTTTCGGATTCCTACTACGAATGCTGAAGAACCGGCTCCAGCTCCACCGTCTGTCAAAGCCGGGTCATTCGATGGACAAAGAATTCCGATCGCAAGTACGGAGCCCAGATAAAAGAAAACCAGGCGGTAGATGTATCGTCTCGCAGCAATTGGGAGGTTGCGGCGGGGTGACTGCATCTCCCCAGCAGTAACAATCAACAGCTCCGGAGCAAATGTGAACGGAAAGGCGGACAACACGAGCGTTGAGAGCAGAGCTAGGAACCTTCCAAGATCTCCACCGGCTAGGTAGGTATTTGCTGCCCCCGGATTCTTCCAGTATCTGAAGCCAAGTCTGTCGTGACTTGGACCACCGCCAAAGAAGAGTACGACACTGAGTATCAGGAGACCAATCATCATGATGACCTTTGTGCTCGCAAACCAAAACTCGGTTTCTCCATAGAAACGTACGGGAAGCACGTTCAGGCCCACAATGACAACAATCATGATGCTGATCCACACGGCAATGTTGATGTCGGAGCCCCAGTAATCGATAACTAGACCGGCAGCCGTAATCTCGTAGGGTACCAATATGCCGAGAGAGTAGAAGTATAACCAGCCCATGGAGAAGCCGAGAGACCTCGAGACATAGCGGAATCCGAACAAGTTCATGGAGCTGCCTGGTGTAGGAAGATAGCATGCGACCTCAACGATAGCAGTGACGACGCAGAAGACAAGGAAGCTCATGAGCATGTAACACCCGAGGATGAAAGCAGGACCACCTCTGGCAAGAGTCTGCCCAGAACCAACGAAGAGACTACAAGCAGTTGTCAGCTCAGGACCCGACGGTGAATTGTGCTAGCATTACCCAGTACCAATGGTTCCACCCAGCGCAATCTGGAAACCCTTTGGTTAGTACGAGAAGGCCTCCGTGAATGTTGACGCGACATACCATCTGCGCGTGACGACTCTTGAGGCCTCGTTGTGTCGTCTCGTATCGTTCATCAAAGATCTCGCCATTCAAGAGTTCCGCATTAACAACCGAGCTCTTGCGACGTCCTGCATCGTCGGGTGAGTAGGCTGGCACTCCCTTCTCATCGTCCAGCCTTGGCGACACGTAGGTAGTCTTCTCCATAGCGCTGGCGGACTGGTAAGGTAAAAGGCGAGGAGATTCGACGTTTAGCACTTTGGGGATTTACAGGCACTGGGTAGTAGGAGGAGGTTTAGGTATTATATCCCGCCTGCGCGGCGCACGTCAGGATACATGCTTGCATAAACCTAGTCGATTGTAGGTCTTGGACCTCCACCTGCAGTGGAACATGATAAGGGAAGGACTCTGGAAGGCGGCCAGAGACGGGGGTGACTCTCTAGCTTGTGCAGGCAATGGATCCGCGTACAAGCGGCTGCATGTGCATTCATGATCTCAGTTTTGGAAAAAGCAAAAGAGGGCTGGGGAATGGGGCCTTAATCTGTTTGGTAGAGTGCAAGGGTAGATCGTGCGAGAGGTTACCGTTTCCAGCGCGCCCGTCAAATCATGGGCCAGCAAGGGTGGACAAATCGCCGAGATAGCTACAAGGCCGTCGCTCTTGGTAAGGCCAAACTACCCCACTGCCGTGGAAAGATTTACCGCTTCTCGACCGAGCAATGGCCAGGCTCATCAAGCCTCAACGCGGTACAAGGCGCAGCGGCCTTGGGTCCGAAGAGAGGCGCCGGACGTGGGCAAGCCACAGAGCATTCAGATTCCGTTAAGCCGTCTCCACCCGAGATTTGAATGTCTGTGGGACGATTAGAAGACGGTCAACTAATGCGCCCAAGTAATGGAACGGAGAAGCGATAAGAAGTGAGCCGTGCATCGGAGGTCTTGTCCATAGAGCGGGCCTGGGCGGGAGATGCCGATCTCGCAGCCGCTCCACGAGGCAACCCGTACGGTTCGTTGACGACTGGGAACGAGTGCCAGCTGAGACACTTCAAACTCTTCTGAGCTGACCATGATACTGTAACTCAAAGCTCGCCGCTTATACACGGCGTACAGAACGTGGTCTTTGCGACATGTTCGTTCCACCGGGCATACGGAAGTTATCAGAAAGCTAAATATGCAATTCCAAACTGCTTTCTCTTAGCTGTTCACTACTGTCGACTTGGAAAGCTTCAAAATGGTCAGACGTTAGCTCATCAGCACGAGACGATGTCTAGAAGACTCAACTCAAGTCCATGATAACTAAGAATGGTAGATCGAACCGACTCTGATGATCTATTGTTGCTGCCTGGTTGCGAACGTGTTTACGAAGACTAATAGTAAACCACCCTTAGGCAAACTGGTTTCTTGTTAGGCTGATACGGATGCTGGCAAGCGGTCAACGGTCGTGGAAGATTTAGGAATTATGGAAACATCTCCATCTACATCTTACGCATTGTTGTGGTTTATAAATCCACTATTTTCTAAAGCATTTTACAGGAGGTCCTACATGCCTTCTTACTCATTCCCTCCTTTCCACTTCCACAGAGGAACCCGCAGAACTCAATGATACATGTGGCTGGCAGATGCCCTTAGAAGACGATTCGCGCCACCATTACACACAACCAATAACAGTCAACATGACTTGGACCATGCTTTTCGACCAAATCGCTTTCAGTCGGCTCTGCTGAGACCTATGGGGTTCTTCATGGAACCAGAGGAGATGATAGCGAAAATCTCAAACACCAAGCGACGAACCTACGAACAACTTGGCGGCTGCGCATCCAGTCGAATGATCAATGCACTCACAATGTCCAAAAAAGCCGACTAATGGAATGGGACGGGCATGTGAGATGGTGGCTCACCTTGGACCAAACGTTTTCGATAATTTACCGCACTCGAACTCCTCCTTGCCAAGGACAGAGCAGCGAAAGAACTAGAAAAACCACTTTTCACGGGGACGCGGTCGTAAATGAAGATGAAGATACAGACCTATCTTATCTCGTACCCCTCGTGTAGTGAGGAGATGCAACGGATGACGAATGTCTTGCAAGCCAAGGATGAGACCTCGCGAGTTTCTGCTTGTAAAAGCAGAACGAGAATAAGTATGCTTGATTTGTGGAGGGAGGTATTACGCGAAGTCAGCCTTCCTCATCGTAGAGAGTGTGACATAATCCACCTTGAAATTGCCATTGCTTGATCGTGGCATTTTCACTTGTCAAGCAGCTCTAGTTACCTGGCGCCTGGCTCTGTGGGTTGTAACTTCGTCATCATTTTTACTGTTGGACTTTCAGTAAGATGACCCGCGATAATATTCAGTGTTATACTCGAGATGCGAATCCGTACCGTTGGTCACACTGTTGTAACGATAATGCCAGCAGGTACAAGTCTCATGCACGTGACATAGTGGTTTGGGCCTTTCAGGAGATTCGAAGTCAACTAGGGAGTTCTTCTGTCTCTTCCGCATGCCTTCCATATGTGCAGCTGAAACACATTTGCAGGAGATTACATATTCTCTCTGAGATTCTCCTCAAATTATGCATGCTAAATCGCAGTCTTGATTGGTTCGGATAGGTTTTGTTCCGTGCAAGTGCTGGACTTGTGCAAGCCTTGTGCATAGTTATGCTGAAAATCTCGGTTAGAGTACTTTCTTCGAGCCGGATCCCGCCAAAAAGGGTGGCAGCAGAACGGACATGAAATCGAGCTCATCTCTGTGCGTTTCTCGTAATTCTCAACTGATCTCTTCAACCCATATCTTGTTCGAGTGGCAATCAACCCTAGGTTTTGGGTACCTGTAGCGGCGGCAAGATCCGTAATCGTTCAGCAAATCAGAGCTTCCCGGACTTGACTCAAGCGCGGTATGTACCCCATTCATACAAACATAATCCAAGCACAAACATAAATGTCTCCTGCATCTCGTAAGGATGCTTACTCCGGGCAACATCCCACTCCTTACGCTCTTCTCGCTCCAGCCAAGCCGTCCGCATCAGATTCTAACCATGGATTCGTCTTCAGAACATGACGACGCCTGGTGCCTTCAGCAATCCAGTACTAGAGACCTCGGCCATCAAAGACGAGAAGATCAGGCTGGCCTACGAAGAAGGACACGATGCGGACATCCCGTCGAATGAAGGCGTTGTGGATCATAAATCCGATGATGATATCGAAAAAGGACAGCCAGCCTCCACCTCGACCGCAACCGAGGAGACCGATACGGCAGATATTGGAGCGACCACCGCAGACTCCAACCTCGTCTGGTGGGATGAACCTGTCGATCAAGACCCGAAAAACCCCATGAACTGGACTATGAAGAAGAAGTGGATGAACATCTTTGTTCTCTCGTGGTTAACATTTATCACGTAAGCACGGTCAGGAAGGGACGCATTAATAAGACTAATATTTGCACAGTCCCCTGGCATCATCGATGTTTGCGCCCGGCGTTCCACAGGTTATGAGAGACTTCGGCACGACCAGCAACTTGCTCGCTACTTTTGTGGTATCAGTGTACATCCTAGGATTTGCTTTCGGTCCCCTATTCATCGGTCCCCTTTCCGAGATGTACGGCCGGCTGCCAGTTTACTTCGTCAACAATGTGCTGTTCATCATCTTCTCCATAGCATGCGCTGTCAGCTCCTCCATGAACATGCTTATCGGATTTCGCTTCCTCATGGGGTGTGCTGGCTCGGCCCCTATCACTATTGGGGGTGGTACAGTTGCAGACCTAATGCCGGTGGCTCAACGCGGAGGAGCCATGGCTATATACGCTATGGGGCCGCTTCTTGGTCCAGTGTATGTCTTATAGCAGTCAGAAGGAGGCATCGAAAGCTAACACGTGCTACAGCATCGGTCCTGTAGCAGGCGGGTATCTTGTAGAAGCCGCTGGCTGGCGGTGGGTGTACTGGGTCATCGCCATCGCCGAAGCTGTTTTCTCTGTCCTCGCCGTAATCGTGATGCGCGAATCCTACGCACCGGTAATCCTGGCACGTAAAGCGGCGCGTCTGCGCAAAGAGACTGGCAATGAGGCCTTGCGCTCCAAGCTGGACACGGGACTGACTCCCAAGGAACTCCTGGTTCGCAGCTTGATCCGTCCTTCCAAGATGTTGGTGTTCTCACCCATCGTGGCGGCCATGTCGATCTACATGGCCTTGATCTATGGTATTATGTATCTGCTCTTCACCACCTTCACCTTTGTCTTTGAAGGCCAGTATGGGTTCTCGTCTGGGAACGTTGGTCTTACGTATATAGCTCTCGGAATCGGCATGTTCGTCGGCCTTGGAGTGATGGGTGTAGGGAGCGACAAGATCATCAAAGCTGCCCAAGCGCGCGGCGAAACATTGAAACCAGAACTGAGAATCCCTCTCCGCTTAACGATGCCCGGATCGATAGCTATTCCCATCGGCCTCTTCATCTATGGGTGGACCGCGCAGTACCACATACAGTGGGCTGTCCCTCTATTCGGTACCCTGTTGGTTGGCTTTGGACTGATTGCGCTTTTCGTAAGCTCCATCTTCACTGCCGTAGAGCATTCAGTCGACTTACACGCACCGCAGATGACGATACAGACCTATCTGATCGACGCCTTCACGATACACGCCGCGTCAGCTATAGCAGCGAACACTGTCTTGCGATCCGTTTTCGGCGCTTTACTTCCTTTATCAGGACTGAAGTTATACGATGCTCTAGGTACGTGTTTCGCAGAGCCCCTTGTGGAAACTCTACTAACAACCGCTCTCCAGGTCTGGGCTGGGGCAACAGTCTGCTAGCATTCCTTGCTATAGCGATGATACCCATTATAGTTCTGTTCAAGGTTAAGGGAGAATGGATTCGTACCAACCCAAAGTTTCAGGTGAAGTTGTAGGGAGTTGTGGTGATGTTGGCATTTAGCTTCTTGTATGCTTAGCGAGCGGACAGATGTCATGCCTTGCAGAATTGTGCAGAAGAAGGCGGATCTTCTAGAATTAATTATGTTAGCGCTCCTCCATCTGTTCCGCAGGAGTACCTGTGTAATTCGGTCAGAGTGGCAAGGAAACGACCTTGACTTTCACTTTTGGGACGCGCACAAATGTATTCCAGACACGGCATATGACTATCCAGCCGTGGCAATCAGATCGGAGTTTATTCAAATGTCTCGCTTCAGCGTGGAGTATAGTTCTAAGGACAGCACACGGCTGATAGCGGAGCGTATTGTCACTACCAGCGAGATACTGCGTACAAACGTATACTCTGTATACTGTCAATATCCACCTCAGCCTGAGCGGCCCCCACCCATGCGGAGGTATTCTAAGAGTAGCGCGGACGGGCCAGCCCCCAGCCTCAAAATGAACGTTTTGAGGATCGTCCCGCTGCGGCGCTGCAGGCACCTGTTCCAAGCTCGCAACGTCAACGAACAGGATGACATTCAGCGCCTACGCTCCATCACCAGCACCCACCGTGACGGATTGCTCCTCTAGGCGCCCTCAACATATTCAAGACGCCTGCACCTCCAAGCTCCCATATACCAATCCCCGTGGTTGTGTGAGGGCCTGATAGGCCTGCGTTGGCCGTTGTAGACCCAATAGACGGGACCTGTAGGCGCCCACCAAACGATCGACCACGGTGGCTCACAAACAGAGTCCGGAACTGCACCCTCTATATGCCTGCTACCGTTGCGTATCATCATGTCTAGCAAAGACAAAGACAAAGACCCTGAGAAGCGGCGCCGCAGAAAGGAGCGCGAGCGCGAGCGTGACACGAAGCAGTACGTTGAGGAAGCCTACGGCAAGGCCAAACCCAAGGACAAGGACAGAGGCACAGCAAGAGTTTCGTCCAGTCGCAAAGCGTCCTCAGGCTCCAAGGACCGAGAGCGCACCCCTCCGAGGCGGGAGAGGAGCTACGGCAGCTCTTCTCACGGCACACCTTCAAGTCGCGGGACCTCCATACTGGTGCCTGAGATGGAGCGCAGAGCTTCCGGTGCCTCGCCGGCGAGCTCAAAGGCTAGCACGCCGTATCCAACCTTCTCGAAAGCACACAGCAGAGAGGCTGTCGGTACAAGAGAAGGCGATCCCAATCCCAGGCTTTCACTCTACACACCAGATCCAACAGACCTTGGCCGAGACTCTCACTCCAGAGCTGGCGCCGTACCCAGGCCTGCAACAACGGGTGCTGCGCCGCCCAGCCCGCCACTGACTGTCAACGAGCCGGATCTGAGAAGGACCGCGAGCGGGACAAGCTTCAGAAAAACGTCGGAACGGCCCATGACGGACAGGCTGAACTCCAGACACAGCGTAGACGGCGATTTGCGGGCCAAGCTGCACAAGCGCGGAGGTTCAACATCGAGCTTGTCACGTAGTGGCAGGACGGAAGAGTCGGGCACAACTCAGTCCACAAAACACAAAGCTTCGTCCAAGCCAAAACCAACTGTGTTCGAAAACAACACTACTCTTACTGACGATACGCGCCCTTCCAAGCAAGATACATCGACCACTACGTCTAATTGGACGACCACCACCACAACCCAGTCTGCCTCCGGCTCTGATGCCACATCAGTCCCACTCGACTATAAAATCGGCCGAAGGACCCCCTTAAGGCCGCCTGACGTCGACTCCTCACCTGCCTCAGTCATTGACTCATCTCCTCGCACACCAACACCCCATGACAGTCGGTTCCCTCCCTATGTCACAGACCAGAAACGATCACCAGTAGAAGTCTTCCAATCCGACACTTTCAGAGCGGCCTCCGCACCAGCATATCAATCCAATGCCGTCCCTCCTCCTCCACCCGGCCCTCCCCCTCCGCCACCACCACCTCCGGTCGACTTTTCTGTCAACGCCCCTCGCGTGGACTATCTTCTACAGAATGGCGGCCTCCCTCATCCCATTCCCCGGCGCCTGCTCGCTGTAACAACACCACTCTCGCCTTCACCAGGCCAATTCTCACGTCCGGTCGCTCCACCGCCTCCCGAAGCCAGTAACATCTTTCTTCCTTTTCAAAATATGCTGGACGATTACTCGAGAGTGATTGAGAAGAACGGATCTATTGCGGTGGCAACAGGATACAGATCGGTTGCACGTCGCTTGCTGGATCGCCTGGAGGCTGTGTTCGCACGCAACATTTCCTCGGAGAAGTGCACCTGCGTGATATGTCTATCCAACCCTCACGAACAGGATAAAGATGATGAAGAGGAGGATTCTGGCGTAAGCTGGGGCGAGATACTCGAGTATGTGTCGGGGCGCCGCGAACTGCCCCCCTGGCCGCCTTTTACTCTCACATCGGATGGTCCTGGGCTTGGCATTACAGTCGGATCGCTAGATGCTCCAATGCAGAAGCTGGATATTGACGTACCTGAAGAATTTAAAGAACACTACGTTAAACAGAGCAAGAAAACCAAGCAGGCCGTGCAAGCATGGCTGGGAAGCCAACCGGAGTTGCCGTCAAGCCCACCCCAAGAGGTCGATGACGAGACACTAGCCTTCGCAATGATCACACACCTCGAACCAGAGCACCGCCAAGTTTTTGCCGCCCTACTCCGCGGAATGTCCACTCTTCCCATATCTCGCACACCTACGCCGCTCCCTGCAGGCCCAAAATCAGAGCTTATCACTAAAACAGCGTCCGCGCTGCAACGCTTGTATCGCCTCCAGAATCTGCCCAGAGACGCAGAGTGCTCCATCTACCTTCTCAAACATCCACACCTCCACAGCGTCCTCGCGACCCTCGCGGCCGTCAGCCTGCACGAGTGGGACATCCTAGTCTCTGGCCGCTTCGACGGATTCCTATGGAGCGGCGCCGAGCAACTCCCCTCCGCATCTCGCGGGCCCTCAAGAGGCCCTACACCAGCTTCAGCGTCCCGTACCACCACGCCCTTTAGCACCGGTGTACCGGCATCAAGAGGCACCACACCCTTCAGTCCCGCAAGGGGCAACACGCCAGCTTTCGTAAACGCCTCCAGGGGACCTACGCCGGCCCCTGGATCTTTCGGCGCGCCCGTGCAAATGGACGAAGAAACGGAGATCGCCGTCCTCGCCGAAGTAGAGCGCGAGATATACGCCGGCATGGAAGCGCTCGAAGACGCCTTCGAAGCCCTACACCTCAAAGCCGAAATAGTACGACGCGCCTTGCGCGAACGCTCTACCGGGTTAGCAATCGCAGCGCAAGCAAGGCGAGGTTCGAATGCTGAGTGTCCTGAAGTGAGGCTGGGAACCCCGGGGAGTAACATTATTGGAGGGTGGAATGGTGTTGCGGGGTTGGGCGGTGAGTGGGAGCAAGAGACGGACGACGGGATCGACGAGACGGTTAGTCTGGCGCCCGACGATTCGGCGAGTAATGTCAGCCATAACAGGCGCAGGAAGCACAGAAGTGAGAGGAGGACGCCAGCGCTTGTGGAAGAAGAGGACGAGACTGTGCTGAGTGAGCGGCCGAGGAGGAAGAGAGGATGAACCCGAGCAGCAGAGAATCTGATCGCAGGTCGTTCTTGGACCTGTCTTTTCGATGGCTGCTGCGTTGCACAATGGGCGTTGATGAAGATTGAGATATTCACAGCATATGATGGCTTAGCGTTCAGCGCCTGGCGTTGGGAATCACATGGAAGATCAATACTTTCAAGTCGGCCTCGTATAGTGATGGTGTCGCCCGATCTTAATAACCCAAGAGGACCTAATGGACCTAAAATAGCAAATCAGATATCTTACATCCGCTCATCTCCAATGCCAACGCTTGCTAGTATCAAATGCTCATCAACTTCCGTCTACAAACGCACAACATCATGCATCGCTAATAAACAGAACAGTCATCACCAGCCCGATGAAACGCATGTGAGAAGAAAGCCTGCATCGCAAAGTAGTGGAATAAGATGCCTCCGAGCACTGCAAAATGCCAGATGTTGTGGCTCCCGCCCACGTAATCAAACCACCCGGGAAACCATCTCTCCGGAACCTTCGCGGCGTACAGTATTGCGCCTATGAGGTACACCGATATACTCTTCGTAATGGGCGCGTAGAAGTACACCGCCCAGAAGATGCCGCGGGTGTATGCGAGCTGTATAAACGGCGTGAAGCCTGTGGCGGCCAGAGTGACGTAGAAGCCCACGCGGGCCCAGGACATGTCTGCACGGTTGAAGGTTGGGTGCCAGGGGAGGATGACGCCGCCGATGCCGAGGGCGGCGGTGGTGAGCATGTATATCCAACGACTGAGGGGTTCGCAATAGAAGGCCGTGTACTCGGTCGTCATGATGCTCGCGGCGACGAGTAACGAGATGCCGGTGTAGTCGACGCATGCGAAACGTTCCATAAGCGATTGCTCGGAAATGGAGTTGAAGGTATGCCAGACGGTGCTGCAAACGAGACACTTTGCGGCGGCGAAGAAGAAGCAGGCGGCGACAAAGATGTCGGTCTTTGTAGAGAGGGAGAAGTTGGTGGAGGCTGGGTAGAAGTAGAAAGCTATTGCGAGCACGACGACGAGGCCGATGGCATGGGACCAGATGTTGACAGACTCGTTGGAGAGATCTCCTACAGAACGGAGGCATGCCAGCTTCGTGTCATGGAAGCGGTAGCCGTTGATGATGTGAGGATTTACGCGCCAGGGTGTAGGGAGGTCCGAATATGTGATTAGGCCGTGCTGTTTCGATAGTTCCAGCGCTTTCTCGATCGCAATGTGCATGTTCTTCTTCATGTCCTCCGTTGCCTTTTTGGCTTTCCCTATTCCTTCATCCACAGCGACTTTCGCTCTTTCCATGCCCTCATCCACCCGCCGCCAGCCCTCGTCTAGGAAGCCATGGGCGGCTTTGCCGATATCGGTGTCCTTGACTGAATATGCCCTGCTTTCAAAGTCGTTGAGTATACCCTCCATCAGCCTCACTCCCTCCAGAACTTTCTGCTCGAACGTCTCTTTCGTAGCCAGTACATCATTATACCGAGCCTCTAGCGTGTCAACCATGACGCTTGCCCGCCGCCTTCCGGCATCGATGAAGCCGTCCGATACGCGCGCACAAGAGTCGCGAACTTGTAATAGAGTAGAATATGCGCGCTCAATATGGCTGTCGAGCGTGAGGTGACCGTAGTCCTCGATGAAGTCTAGCCGTCGTCCGAGTTCGGCGAGGAAGCGATCGACCTGGGACTTGTCAGTGTGCTGTGAGGGGATGGATGCGTTTCGTAGGCGTACCAGTAGTTGTATGTTATCCGACTCTACCGGCCATGGCTTCGGGTGGTATGATGAGTGCCTCCTCCTCCGCATTTCCTCCCTTGGAACCATGCGCACGCCGCTGCTCGAGCCCACCGTCGGCTCCTCGTATGACTCGCGAGTCATGAAGGTGGTGAGTGTGCAAGTCATGACTGACCACGAAGCAACCGGTCTCTGTGGTGTTCCGTGCTATCATGCAAGTCCTGAGAAGTGAGCGTGTGACTAATGATAATGCTCGGTATGCGCTGGTTGCGACTTGGGAGAGCGAAACGAGAGATAATCGACCGGGCAGAGATTGATGTTGAGACCAGGGAGTAGGGGTCCGAATAGCAGAGGTGCAATAACAGTTAGGAGAGCGATTGAGGTGTTTTTGTGTTACACGTGGGGCAGAGCGTCAATCGAGTGGGAGATGGCGGGGATCGGATTTGCTGGGAAGAGGCAAAGATGATGCTGAGATGCGCAGGTTCCGCTTTCCGCTTTCTGCTTTCCGCTTTCCGCTTCCCGCTTTCCGCTTTCTGCTTTACGCTTTCTCTGCGTCCGTTAGTCGCAGATGCCAAGCTCCAACCCCCCTGTTAAACCAAGATGGCAAGGCAACTGCGGCGAAAA
>Ga0068631_100590_pt1 | contig 14280 bp, 17 predicted proteins | sample InSIn5gowninarea_2_FD_77434 | JGI IMG/M metagenome (GOLD analysis project Ga0068631, IMG submission 77434) | Clean room microbial communities from NASA Spacecraft Assembly Facility at Jet Propulsion Laboratory, Pasadena, California, USA -... ...
AAAGATGCCCGACGGCTTTGTCGAATCCGGGCTTGATATGACGGAAGCCTAGAACTTGTAACATCTCGACAAAGATTGCCTGGCACTGCTCTTTGGCCTCTTCCCCTGTCTGGCCACCGAGAGCGACGAACAAGGCCGCCCGCTCAATGCTGGCCTTTGCAGCGTGAACCAGGTTCAACGCCACCTCGATGCTGAACAGAGAGCCGATTCCTTCCAGCTTCGAGTTCATGATTGCGGCTTTTGCTGCGAGTTCTGTCGTGGGCCGCTCCAGTCCCGAAGCAGCTGGTTGCTCGGATTGGGGTTCTAATGCAGGTTCTGTTGCTATTGATGCTGGTGGAACACTAGATGCAGTAGCTATTCCCTTGTTGCTTGCAAATGGAGAACCGATTGGAATTGTTTGCACAGCGCTAACAGGGAGCATGACGACCTTCTTGAAAGAGGTCATGAAGTCCATCTTCACAGCTTGTCGGGTGATGTTGGACATGAAGAACGATTCTGCCGATGCCTCCTGCTCCGATAGCTGCCTCTCCCACGTCGACACTTCGCTATCAGACTTGTTCTTGAAAAAATCCAGTTCATCTTGCAGGTAAAGATCAACGTGCGGTTCGAAGCAGTCGGAGATGATTCGATTGACCTTCTCTCTAAAACCCTCGCGTGAGCCCTCGGCAGGCACGAGAGACCTTACGAATTGCATACTCTGATCGAAAACTCCCGACACAAGCTGAAGATATGTTTCTAGGCTCCGCATATGAGCCTCATCGAAGAGCGGAGTGACATATTCGGTGATGACATCTTCCGCCACACGCTCGAGGAATGGTGTTTCGACATCCACCGAAGGTGGAAACACACGGTCGATAATGGTGGCCTCCTCGTTCAACGCCACGGATAAGCGATGGAAGAAGTCGCGAGACGGTTGTAAGTTGACGCTTCCAGGTGCAGAATCATCCAGGCAGTCGAAAGCATTGCCGAATTTCTCCTTCTCCAATATCAGCCGATGGTTGTGGATGTAGATGTCCACACCTGCCGAACCACCGTTCAGTGTCACTAACACATGGGCGTATGTCCTCATTCGCCCATCAATATCGCCGTGTTCGTAGCCTTGCTCAAACTCACGCAGGACGGCGTTCTCGAATATGGCAATCATGGACTCAAGATTCTCTGCTCTCCTCGCCCAGCCGTCCGTATCGTCGCCTTTCGCGAAGACCCTTAGCTGCGCCAGCATCTTGGCCTGTTGTTCAGGATCGCGGTATGCACTGAAAAGCATTGGATCCGTGTGGCTCCGAGCGTGTGCAAGGTCGACGTAAAATGGAGCGAGAGCTGCATATATCTTTGCATATTCTTCTCGTGCGTGGCCACGAACAGATCGCACCCTCTTGATCACGTTCAACGAGGTCTCAAGGTCGTCGTGCTTCTTGGCAGGTGTCGAGAAATTTCCATTCGTGACAAGTGATATGGTTTCAAAACCGTTGCTCAACCCATTGACCTCACCGTGACTCGGCTTTCCCATCGGTCGCAACTGCTTATGTTCCTCCCACCCAGCATCGAATAGAGTCACGCCTCCTCTTGCCTGACCACCCTGTCCTACCGCAATCCCTCCTCCTGCAATACCATTCATACTGCCCGGAACCCCCACACCAGTCCTCCTCATTTCCTCACCCTCCTTGATCTTCTGAGCTTCAATCTTCCGACGCATCGCATCCTCAACCCTCTGCCGCGCCTCCGCCTCATTCCAACACCCCATCAATTTGAGCTTCTGTATCCACCTGGTGTCATCATACACCATCTCCTGCAAACGCCTCGAGACGCGGGCGAACCGCATCAAGTCCGGGATGGGGAGATAGTCTAGCACCATTGCGAGGATCTCGGCCGGGAGGAGGGGTTTGAAGCATAGCGTGGCTGGCGAGAGGGACGAAGGCAGATGTGCTGAATTGCGCAGAGTCGCGGCGCGCATGGCCTGCGACGTCTTGAAGGAAGACGAGACTTGTCGGGTTGCGGTCGCCATGCTGAAAGGCCCTTCTGAGCCCGAGGCCTGACGGCGAGACATTTGAACGACCTTCCTGTGAGATCCCGAGTATATATGGGCCTTGCCTTGTAGGCACATTATTATGCGGCCACGAACTGAGCATGGCGAATGCGGAGTAGGTCCGACCCTCACACCCCACATTTCGCAACATCATCGCACCATACTAAACACACATACGTCCGTCCGTAATCCATCACCAGGAAGATACTAGAGGAATCAAGCTCACGATGGTCTACACTATCACAGTCAGCTCCACCCCCACCACTCCTCGTAGTGGCCGAATAGCTAAGACATGACAGGTCCACCTCCGCGCCAAAGACTCAAGCGACGAGACCATCCGCAAGCTCAAAAACAAGCTCATCGAGGCATCTCGCGTCTACTCAAAGGACAAGGAGACACTGTCATGGTTCGTCATGCAGAGTGTGCATGATCCGCGGGACTTTACGATTGTGGAGAGATATGAGCAGGAGTCGGTATGTTGTCTGTGCTGATGAATTGCATGGTGGTGGGAAGGGTAGCTCACTTTGCTGATTGAGATTGATGATTAGAGTCAGCAATATCACTTGAACAATCCGTACTGGAAGACTTTTGATCCGTATGTGAAGCCACTGCTTGAGGGGGAGATGGATCTTCGTCGGTTTGAGGAGCTTGATACGAGTAAGGATGTAGTGGTTGAGTAGTGGATATAAAGATACAGATTGGTTCGGAGTATCAATAAGTATGTCGTCAGGATGAGTGAACGAGGTCATACATTGTCTATCACGAAAGTAATCGAAAAATCTCTGGAATGCAAAGTTATGGAGTTGGAAATCTGCCAAAAAGACGATATCTGACAGGTTTGTTCGTGACATGACAAGGACGAGCTGATGCGCTTCGAGAAAAACACTCAGGATCGACGAAGTTGAAATACAGCAATGAGGAGAGATTGGTGGTGTGAGAATGCTGACAAGATTCGACTCCTGCCGTTGCGCCGACGCTATGCTATGCTATGCTATGCCGCTCGTGTCATGTTATGCTTACAAAACCCCAATGCCTCGACAGAACCCAGGCCGGCATTGTGTGAAACGGTCCTTGGTATTCCTCTACTGAACAACGATCCTCCTAGTTCCAGGCGCCACAGCTTTCGGCACCACAATACTGAGAATACCGTTCTTCAAGCTAGCAGTGACACCCTCCTGGTTGACTCGCGAAGGAAAGTTGAAGACGCGTTGGAAGCTGCCGGTGCTGCGCTCGGAGACCCAGTAGCGTGGTATGTTGCTCTGAGGTTGAGTAGTTTCAGCTTGTGTCGCTACAGCAGTCTGTGTGGTCGCTACAGTTTGCGTAGTCTGTTGTGAATGTTGCGGCGCCTCGGACGTGGTGGATTCTGCTGGTGTGTCCTGGCCTGGCGTAGACGCCCTGTCGCCCTCGTCCTCGACAGTGGGTCTCTGGTATGAGGACGCCGAGTGTGTTGATGCAGCGTCCGAGTTATCAGCGACAGCATTCGTGGTACTTGTCGTCGGTTCCGCGGCCCCGATTGCCTGCGCTACCTGTGCCGGGGGCGTGCCACTAGTCATCTCGCTCTCGGTCCTGCCTCGAATCACCAACGTCTGCGCGTCGGTGAACTCGACCTCTAGATCCTTGCCGTCTACACCCGGCAGCTCGCCACGGAGTTCATAGTTCGAACCGACCTCGCGGATGTCGAAGCGAGGCTGGAAAGAACGGATGCGCGCGGGTGCGGAGAAGTGGTCGAAGGCACGGGTGGTGTCGGTGAGGTCTTCTATCATACGGAAGAAGGGTGCGAGCTCGTTGCCGATGGTGGGGGAGCTGGCATGTGGGAAGCGAGGGAGGAATGGTGGGGAGGAGAAGAGAGACATGGTACGTGTCGCTGCTGGAGATCTTGCGATGCGGTAAGCTTGAGGGGAGCGGATGAAGACTCTGGCTGGCTGCATGCTGATGGTGGTTCTTTTGAAGTGTGTGGTTTGGGATTTGAATTGTTATGATTCTTGAGGCTTTGGATCTTGTCTGTTATGATCTTGTGGAGATTGGAGTAGTTTTAGAGAGGACGGAGTTGCAGTTTTATATTCGAGTATCTTAGGTAGCAGAGGTATGCTCAAGCTTCTAGCATATACACGTACATTCTGTCAGCTGATGCCAGCATCGTTCTAGCATATGCGCGTAGCTTCTGTCACCTGACGACAAACATCGTCATGCATTACCAACCTACATCGCGAGGCATCAACATCGCGAGGCATCTCGAGGCATCTCGAGTCTTCCCGATTGAGCGAGAATGTTCTCGAACTTTCGGCCAATCAGAGACGAGAAATTAGGGTGGTTGGTTCATGCCACATCCACAATCACGTGGATTCTCACAAGTACGTCCACGTAGGAATCATGCTGTGCTTAGCACATATCGCCACGTAGCGATATGCGCGCGTGTAACGTCCAATAGCGGATGCGGTGTTGGCTCGAAACATTTGATGATCTGAGGTTCTAGACTGATTTTGAATTACGGATACCATGTTGGATCATATACTTCGTCGTACATGGATAAGCTTTCGGACCAATCGTGTAGCTCGGTGGGCTTTCCGCGGTCGCCTTGTCTCACACTCAACCATGATTTGAATGTAATACTTCATGCTGCCGCATCCTTGCCACGAACACCCTCGAAACAAGCTGTAGATTATGCATGAATGCGATTTAGAAAGATTGCGTAAGATACACGTATTCGGACGCGATTAGCGCCAGAGCTATATGTCTTTACAATACGACACACGGACGTACAGACGAACGAACGAATAGAGCGAAGCGAGATGACGCTAATAATGCTGACGCGTTGTCTTACGAGCGCGAGACGACGTAATGTACCTAGGGATTCTCTTATCTCGGCCTCGACTAGGATATCTACCGAACTAGCAGAGGATTACCGTCTTCTATCCCCACACATCGTTGATCCATTTGATACCCGTCGCTTGATGCCCTCATTCTAGACTGACAACGAGATGCTAGGGGGCAATTGCCAATGGGAATAATGCAATGGCATCAATGGATATGAGATGCAGATTGAGATGGGAATCTCTGCTTGGAGAATTGAACATGGATAATGGAACGTGGGTTTACATCATAGATGCTCCCGAGTCTCGCCTTTTCGCTTGACTTGTCTTGCTACTTCGTACGGCACTGGCACCATCCCGACCAAGCTTAACCATGCCTCATCTCAGCATGTGCTCGGACGTCGTGGTCGAGCCTACGTATGTCTACAGAGTGCTTTCTCCGCACCTAGATCACGCAATTCCTTGCAGCTATTTCCCAGTTCGGCACAGGAAGCAAGTGTCTTGCGCAACACGATGAGCATTCCTCGCCTTTACCTCGCAGACTCCTTTGCTCATGAAACCCCCACCGCATACCTTGCACCGCTTCTCTCCATTTTCCTTCCCATTCATCATCTTGAACCTCCCTCCTGCTCAATGAATGTAAAGAAAAAAGGCCAAGTAGACTCTCATCTGGCAAAGTCATGATATCGCTCGATCTACCAAATCGTCAACGCCGTCATGCTCTTATCTTGCCTGTCTTCTTCCTCGCCCTCGCCATCTACGCCATCACTATCCTATGGCTTGCACCTCCAATCCCGGCGTCCGTCACTTCATATCTGCCTCATGTAGATTTCCGAGTCACATTTCCTTCATACTCAGCACAGAAACCTCAAACTTACTCTCCCGTCGTCGAGCTCGAGGGCATAAGGATGGGCGAAGCTTTCGAGCTCCCGGCAGCCAATCTCACCTCCGATGAAGCGTTCGACGCACTAGTCTCAGACCTGGTCAAACGCTTTTCCGATCTAGGTGTCAATACCGACAGGCCTGACTGTGGCCTCAACCTGACCCGTTACGAGAGCTCCGGCATTCTAGGATCTTTAGATCAGAGAGACAATAGCAACGAAACGATCACCGTCGCCCTGAACCTCTACAACTCCCAGGACATCCTGCCGTCACTCTCAATCGCCCTCATGCGTATCGTCCACGTCTTGCAACCGACCCACAAGATCTACATCAGCATCTTCGAGAACGACTCCGACGACCACACGCGCGAAATGCTCGGCGACCTCGCCGCCGCCCTCCTCTCCCAACAAATCGACGGCGTCATCTTCCGCTCCTCAGTGCTGCACCGCCCAGAGGACCTCGAGCGCATCGTCGGCCTCGCTAACATCCGTAACGAAGCCCTGCTCCCTCTCATGCTCCTAGCCCAGGATGGAATCCTCCTCTTCGTTAACGACGTGATCTGCTGCGCGCAGGACCTTTTCGAACTACTACATCAACTCCGTCTGCAGCACGCCCACGGCGCGATGTCGACAGACTGGGAAGCCTCCTGGGAGTCCGGCTCCCCCCAAGGCCGCTTCCGTGACACCTGGGTCGCGCGCGGCATCAACGGAGAGCTTCCCTATCCCATGTCTGCGCCCGACGGCTTCACAATTTTCTCGCCCAATCAAAACTGGGAGACGGATTTGTGGATCACGCAGAACGACACCATGCACCAGCGCTGGCTGGACGGCAGGCCCATGCCAATGTACAGCGGTTGGAACGGCGCCATAGCCTTTGACGCGACCCTCTTCACGCGCTACCACGTCCGCTTCCGCGCGTCCGGCAAGGCGGCCTGGGAGGGCGGCGACGCGTCCGGGAGAATGGGCAGGTGGGGGGAGCTGATGGCCACGCCTGGATATCTCGAGTCCGATTGCGCGTCTTCCGAGTGCAAGCTGCTGGCGCGAGACATCTGGAATCTGTTGGACGGGCAGGCGAGGTTCGTGCTGGCGCCGCAGTCGAGGACGACGTACAACATGGACGACTGGCGCGTCGTCTCCAAGCAGTGTCCGCCGACCATCCGGACGGACGGCGAGGGTCTGGAGGAGGAGCTGATCGATTGGTCTGATGTCAGTATACCTGATGAGGTCGTCTGCGTCCCGAATCTGGATGGCGATGCGAGGGAGATTGACCCGTGGTCGGAAGGCAACATGCGTCAGAGGTTCAGTCAGTCTCCCTGCTCCATCCTTGTGGTCAAAGTCCTCCTCCTAACCATGGTAACAGAACCGCGTTTCGAGGGCTACAAACCGGCATGATGAATAAACACCCACCCCAACCATCTTTCCAGGCATGTCGCTCGGCGACCAGGCCGCGACACATTCACACCACACCACACCAAAGGACATGAGCATCATCTACACACCTCACCCACCCTCCACCCCAACCTGATATAAACCGAACAGAACAGCCACACCTCCACCACCACAACATACCATCCCGCAGAGCACACATCCCAAACCAATATCCGCTCCCATCACCACCACCCCAGCCGCCCGCCCCACGGCAATTCCCAGCTTACTTCAGAAGCCCGGCATACGGAGAGCGGAGCGCCTAGTAAGCTCCCACCGCGCACACACCCACGCCACACTCATGCACGAACATCCCTCCATTCGCGCAGAGAGCCTGAACCACCTCGCCGCGAAAGTCAAAGCCAGAGGATGAAAATGAGACTAAAGTCGGAGAGGATCGAGTTCCAGGAAGCACAAAGCTTTCACGCACCATCACTGTACTGTACACACAGCCCGGTCAAGGCCCCACCTCGTTTGAGCTCGAAGTTGCGGGGGTCGTGAGCTCTAGAAGGAAAAAAATAATGCGAATGTCTCTAGTGTGTCTCTGACGGTGGGAGTACATAGCGCATGCGCGGATGGGACCGATGGTGTGCGCGACGATTTCGGATTGGGATGTTACGAGGTGGTATTTGCAGAGCATTGTGGGGAGAGGGATTCTTCGAGGATTGATAATGAAGAAGTACAGACTTGCATCGGCACTAAGCGCCAATAATATCGGAATGATGATTAAACAATGAATTAGAGCTTTTTCGACGCGATTCATTTGTGCTAAAGTGTCCCTCTATGAGAACATCGAATGCCGCACCAAGCTAATATCTCACTCAGCCCCTGGCGGACAAATATGAACGCCGTACCACATTCGACTTGATCAAAGACCAGAACTCCCCGTGCCCGAAAGCAAAATCACCTCCGTTCCCTCCTCAACCTGCCACCGCCCGCCAGTCGATCACCAGCATACCCACTCGTTCGCACCCGCGGCGAAAGATCAACCCTGACGACACCTTCATCGCTATCGTCTTCAGGCTCTTCTCCCTCATCCTCGTCACTGCTTATCTCAATCACGTCGACATTATTGAGACTGGAGCTTCGATGTCCAGCACTGAGTTCCGAGGATGGTTCCCCCACCGAGGGCACCCTGGCGATGGCCCAAGGATTGCTCGGAGCAGGCTTCCGGCGCGGTGCCTGGTAAGTCAGGCCGGGCGGGCCTGACACATTACGCCTGGTGGGCATTTGGTAAGGATCGGCAGCGGCCGAAGTCTGTCGCAACGAGGGCGAAGATCGCGCATGAGGGATCCATTCGGGGTCGTCTGGGAGCGAACGGGCTGGTGAGCCACGGGAAGATCTTCGGGAATGATGGGTGGGTGGTGGTGGATCGTCCTGGTAATAGGTGGAGTCAGTTAGCGGGGAGCCTCGTACGCTCTGTTGCCGTGCTGGACCAGAAACAGTGCGTGGTCCATTGCGCGACGAAGTTCCGGCACTTCTATTGAGGGGACCGAGCCCGCCAGTTCTTTTCTTCAGCTTCAAGCCAGGCTCCCTTGTTGCTGTCAGAGTACGATCACGCGGCGATCTTGGTGCAGCTACTTGAGATAGGAGCTGCCGCCGTTCGAGAGCGTCCAGTTCTGCACGTGTAAGATCGATGTTTGAATCGCCTCGTAATTTGGCTCTTCTTATGCGGCGCATGGCCTGTTCCACGAGGTCGTCTTCTTTAACCCTAAGCATGATCTGCCGTTCGACTCCAGGATCATAGTAGTCTTGCTCTTCGCCAAAATCATCATAAGCAATGTCATCATCATCTTGTCTTCCAGACCCAAGATCGTAACCAGTGAACCGAAGTCTATCGCCTCTGTATTCCCGACTTGCCGAGTAGCCATCGTCCTCTTCCTCACTATCCAGCTCTTCCACTCTGTCGTACATGTTCAGATCCCTCCCCCAGTAACCCACCTGCTGCCCTCGTGTTCTCCTCCCTAGCAAACCCCCTGATGGTCTTCCCCGAGAGGGCAACAGGCGAGGAGTTCGCGGCCGACCATTCAGACCGCCTCCTCGGAAAAAGCCGACTCGATTGGCTTATCCATGAATGAGGCATGTCCCAATACTGTGACACCCGTGGCTCCAATCAGCCACAATACGGTAGTGAATGGCGACGCAAAGATTCCGAGCGGCACGGCGACAACGAGTAGGGCAGTGTAGAGTTGCGACGCTGTGGCGCGAATAGGTCCGACTTCAAGATCTCTTCCACCTAGCTTGCCAATCCCGTACATGCCTCCGATGACCAGGCCGATGACGAAAAGGAGAAGTTTGTTGGTCAAAAGGCTGTAAATGCTGAGCATGACGAAGACGACTGCATAGTTGCTGGAGAAGTAGGAAAGGTTGTAGTTAACTCGAGATTGGACCTCGCCAAAGTTCTGCGGCTTGGACAGGCGTTTGAAATCGAAAAATTCGGAGACTGGCTTGAGGTTGGCGAAGCGGGAGGTGACGGACTGGGCGCGAACGTTGCTGAAGCGGTCACCCAGACCGAGGCGGGAGGTGATAGCGTCGATTGGTATATTTATACGAGACATGATTGAGCTGAAAATAGTCGTGAGATTGGACAGTTGTGTCAAGAGGTCTGTTTTCTGGAAAGGGCTATGCTGATGGTTGACTTTGAGTGCTGCTGATGATGACTCGGAGCGATCGGACATGCAAAGATGGTTTAAGAGGCCCTGTATTATGGTGCCGGAGACGCGATGAGTGTATGTGAAATGGGTAGGAGGGAAAGAGTGATCAGTGGTGAGCGAAAACGGTATGAAGTGAAAGGAGGCATTTGATGGGAAACAACGAAGCTCGTGAATGCAGTGTGCTTCCGTCAGCCACTTGCATGACTCGGCTTGTAACCCCTGAACAGCCCCACAGCTCTGCTAACGAACGAATTTCGTAATGCCGCCAAAATAAGTTTCGACATTTCGCGTTCTTCCACACTCTTTCACAATAGTCCTTAGCAATTGTCCCTCGCTACGGAGGGGTCGTCAAGATGAGGCTCTATTCTGTTATTGCCGTCCTGGCCCTCATAACTCATACCCTCGCCTGGACGAAAGAGGATCATGAGATTTTCCGCATCCGCGACGAGCTCGCCTTACTCGAGGGGGAAGATGTCAGCTTTTACGACTTCCTCGGTGTCACGAGATCAGCCACCCTAGACGACCTCAAGAAGCAGTACAGGAAGAGATCCCTTCAACTCCATCCCGACAAGGCTGTCCCGTCCCTGCTCGCCAAGAGATCAATGCCCTCTTCATCACCAAAACCCAAGGACAAGTCGAAGAAGAAGCCCGGCGTCAACGTTACCAAGGGCCCTACTGCTAAGGAACGCGCTCAAATTACCAAGGAAGCGACCGAGCGGTATGCTCTTCTCGGCACCGTTGCCACCATCTTGCGTGGAGCAGAACGAGATCGTTACGATCATTTCCTTAGCAATGGATTTCCACGATGGCGAGGCTCCGGTTATTACTATGCACGTCTCCGTCCCGGACTAGGCTCCGTCGTCATTGGCCTCTTCATTGTCTTCGGAGGCGCAGCCCACTACGGAGCATTGTATGTTGGATGGAAGCGCCAGAGGGAGTTCGTACAGAGATACGTTTCACACGCGCGGAACGCAGCTTGGGGTAACGATGCTGGCATCCCTGGTGTACCAGGCGCAACCCTCGGAACTCCCGTGCCGGCACAGAGCATGCAGCAGGACGAAGACGGAGGAGCGGCGATGCCTTTGAACAGACGTCAAAAGCGTATGCAAGAAAAGGAGAGCAAGAAGAAGGACACAACTCGTGTGGCAAAGTCTGCGAGGGCAAATGGTATTGGCAAACCCATGGACCCAGAGCCTATAGCAGCACCTCAAGGGACAAAGAAGAAGGTGGTGGCGCCGAACGGAAAGGTGCTGATTGTGGATTCGGTCGGCAATGTGTTCCTTGAGGAGACGTCTGCGGAGGGAGAAATGAATGAGTTCTTGCTTGACGTAAGTTTGCCAGATACCCTTCTAAACAATCTCCATCACTGACAACCAGAACAGCCCGAGGAGATCCCAAAACCAACAATTTACCAAACAGCACTCTTCCGTCTCCCCTTTTGGGCATATTCCAAGACCGTCGGCCTGGCAATTGACCGCTCCCGGGGTACATCTGACAACGCGGAAGAGCCATTCTTTGACGAAGCCGGAGCGGATGCTGTGGAAAGTGTCACTGGGGTACAAGAGGAGGCAGTGCTCGACAGCATCACCTCGAGCAATGCGAACGCCGAGGCTAGGAAGCGGAAGACCAAGAACGGTCTTTAGTACGATACGATGCAAGATTGCTTGACCGCTGCTCGAGCAGTTTTACACTTGCTGTAACATAGACACTTGGAACAGAAGCGTAAGATTCGACGCTATCTTTTCGCGTCCTCTCATCATCATGGGTGATTTCAGTGCTGCATAAAAAGGGGCTGCTCGGTTCACTATCAGCCGTAGCTTAGCCGAGCCCTCGTACCCAAAAGCCAAAAGGCTTGCAACCCCGCTGCCTTCTACCTACCAAGACCTAAAGCCAGCATCAATCGCACTCAAGCTCTCACCCTCGAATACAAACCCTCACATAACCCCGCCCTAAACCCACCACCAATGCCCACCTACCGCTACTCCTCCACAACTCACCGCCGCGCCCGCCCCCGACCCCACCTCCTAACCTCGCTCCTCTCCAAACTCCGCTCCTTCCTCCACGACGCCCTCCGCGACTTCAAGCGCGACCCCTGGAAATTCCTGCTTCCGATCGTCATGGCGCTCATCTCGGGTGGCGCGGCGCTGACAGCGTTGGCACGAGGGGCAGGGTTTAAGGTGCCGGATGTACTGGAGAGGGGCTTGGGAGGGATAGGGAGGGTGAGGGGGTTTGAGGGGTGGGATGAGGAAGAAGGAGTGGTCGGGATGGTAAGGCAGGCTTTAAGGGTTGTCAGTGCATTTTTGTGAGGGTGGGATCGCTGTCCGGAGATGCTACTGAGAAGTGCGGTGAAGGTAAGGTATTCGACGACGTTCGGACGCGGTTGGCAGACTCAGAAACCTACCTTTTTCGGCTCATGGCTTTGAACACCCGAAAGAAATGCCCTATCCGCCGCGTTTCCGCATGGCGTCGACCTAGTCTGTGCTGGATTTGCCAATGCAACCACTACGATAAGGTTGATGCGCCTCGCTGGCCATCAGGTCTGGCTCACTGAACAAGGCTGGCAGGTGACAGCCTTGAACCAAAGTTTGGGCTGATGCTATCAGACGAGGCTGAGGGTAACACGAAATTGAGACTCCGGCCGGGTTTGATGTCTGCTGACTCGTGGCCTTAGTTCTCCTGGGAGGCACCATTGCCCTTGTTAGGGATAGTCGCTCAAACGGATGTCTAATTGGCCACGCCATCCCGCCAAGTCTTCCACGACGAGGCTGACGGGCGAGATGTAGTCGGACCTTCCATGAAGACCCGCGCAATGTCACAGCCTTCCAGATGCCCTTGTGTCGGAAGAGGTCCCCAAAAAGCGGCCACACCTCAGTCTGAAAACCACCACTTGCGTTGTGCTTGTGTTCCTAAGGAGTACTGTTCTTGCTTCGCATTTGACCCAATATGTCTACCCCAGCCTTTGAACCATCGTGCCCAAGTGGCGGTCTCTGGTATGCGTGCGGCACAGGCAGTGGATTTGTCGGGTGTTGTGCTTCATATCCCTGTGGCTCGACAGGCTGTCCGGCAGGGAACCTCTATGCTGCAAGCTTCGATGCCGACTTTTATGGAACCTTTGCAGACCAAGAATGCAGTGCTGGCTTGGTGAGCACAATCGAGGACGTTAAATGAACTGGGTCTGGCTTGACTGACCATGATATCTATCATGACAGTGGTACACCTGCGCTGCCAACATTCCGCCATTCATGGGATGTTGCAAGTCCAATCCATGTGCTCCTGAAGGTTGTCCAATCGATGACCTAGCCTCTGCATTTCTGTCCTCAAATCCCGTCATTGCAAATGGCTTCAACCCGAGTCCAGCCTTAGCATCTGAAACGTCAGCGACTCCCTCAACGTCGTCTTTCTCTTCAACATCAGTAGTTTCATCGGAGGCGATTTCGACACCGACGAGTTCAGTCGTGTCCACATCTACTAGTGCGGTACCCCTTACATCGTCCCTATCGTTCGACAGCGTAGCCACAATTCCTGTGGCAATTACAGTGGTAAGGAGATGGTTATGAGATTTCTTGGGCTCCACTGACTACTTGTAGCCGACACAAAGCCAATCGATTCTCGTGACCACTTCAAGTACAACGATTCCTGACCTCACTCCAAGTACAACAATCCTTGAGATCACTTCAAATACAGGGATCTCTGAGACCACTTCAGATTCGACGATCCTTGAGGCGGCATCAAGCTCAGGAATCGATCAGACAAGTCGTAGTTTAGCGCCAATGACAGAGGCAACAGCGACAACTACTCCAGACAGCAGTTCAAAACCCAGCAGCAGTTTTTCGACAGCGGCAACCTCTGCCGTTGAGCCATACAATGTGACAGAGAAGGACACAAGGTCTAGCTCCACCATAGGGCCCATTGCCGGCGGTGCTGCTGGCGGCGTTGTGGCCATCCTCCTCGCGCTACTACTTTTCTGTTTCTTGAGGCGCAGGAACCGGAAGAGAAGGCAGACCGGGATGCAACCGATGAATCAGCAAACCTCCCCCAACCCTCATACTACATTACTTCCACGGCATCCGAATGAGATTTATGCAGGCAAGTCAACCAAGCATGCAGCTGTATAGCCTAACACTAACAGCCTATCTCAACATGCAGATGCACAACTCCGTCCTACCTCACCATCCTGGAACTACCCCTCTGCCTATCAAGACGGACCACACAAATCAGTAGCAGAGGCGAAATACGCTCCGCTCAGCAGCACGCAGTCACCGCCCCTATCCCCTGCCCCACCGTCATACCACTCTCCGTATCTGGACGCTCTGACTTCGCCGGGCCAGCAACGCAGCGAATGGTCTCACGAACTGCCAGGGAATAACCACAGCCAGAACGTTCCGACGTCGCCGAGTCAGCATCATGGTGACTGGCCGCATGAACTACCTGGGAATAGTCACAGTCAGATTGCTCCAGTGTTGCCGAGCCAGCAACAAGGTGACTGG
>Ga0068631_100598_pt1 | contig 14195 bp, 9 predicted proteins | sample InSIn5gowninarea_2_FD_77434 | JGI IMG/M metagenome (GOLD analysis project Ga0068631, IMG submission 77434) | Clean room microbial communities from NASA Spacecraft Assembly Facility at Jet Propulsion Laboratory, Pasadena, California, USA -... ...
AAGCAAACAAGCCATGCTCTTCGAGAGATCTCAACTGACACAATATCATAGGTGGCTAATCCGGCACGGCCGCGAAGCTGAGGCCCGGAAAGCGCTCCTATCCTTCACGAACAAAAACGCAAACTACGACTTCAACGTCGAGGACCAGCTTGCCACGATCAGGAGCACAAACGAACTCGAAAAGGTCTACAGCTCTTCCACGTCCTACCTGCAATGCTTCCGCGGCACGGACGCCCGCCGTACCGAAATCGCCTGCGTGGTATGGGTCGCCCAGGCTTTTTGTGGCGCGGCGATGATGGGCTATAGCGTGCAGTTCTACGAGCGCGCCAGCCTTCCCACCGAGCAGTCCTTCACCCTCAACATCGGACAGTACATCATGGGCGCCGTGGGCACGATTGCGAGCTGGTTTATCATGCCGCATATCGGGCGTCGCAAGATTTACATTTTCGGCCTGGGCACGCTCTTTGTCTTACTCATGGTCATTGGATTCTGCGGTATCCCCGAGCGGACCTCGGGGAAGACCAACATGGGCGCCAGCTGGGGCATCGGCTCCCTCCTCCTCATATATACCTTCGTGTACGACTTTACTGTGCGTCGCCCCTTCATCAACAGCTTACCCATGTGACATCTACTTTTCCCCAAACCGTCCGATCCATCCCTTTATCAAAAGCTGACGATCCCACCCCTCTAAGTCGGACCCGTCTGCTACTCCCTCGTCGCCGAAATCCCCTCGAGCCGCATTAAGATCAAGACCGTAGTCCTGGCGCGCAACTTCTACAACATGGCAGGCATAATCAACACATCATCATGCCGCGCATGCTCCTCCAGACGGAGTGGAACTGGGGCGCCTTCACCGCCTTCTTCTGGGCAGGCGTCAACGCCGTGCTCATCGCCTGGTGCTGGTTCCGCCTGCCCGAGCCAAAGGACAGGACCTATGCCGAGCTCGACGTGTTGTTTGAGCACAAGGTCAGGGCGAGGGACTTTGAGAACTCGAGGGTCAATCAGGTTGCGGGGGGTCAGGTGGATGTTGTGAGGGATGATAAAGAGGGGGTTGTGTTGGAGGAGAATAAGCTGTGAGGGCTTGGGTTTGGGCGCGCGTTTGCTGAAGATTGAGCTCTGGACACGGCGTTTGAGCTGACTTGCATGAGACCATGTGCATCTAAAGAGGGGCCATCCGAGCACCTGGTAGTTCAAGATTCGCGCATGTTGTTGGTGTCTATTTGGAATGTTGATATCCATGTCTGCGAAGTGTAAACAAGTGAACAATAGTCAGCGCTGTGGCTCAGCGCCTTGGCCGTATCACCAACGATCCTCATGTCCCATTCATTTTCGAAGGCCTTTCACGGGCTCTTTGTACAGTAGTAATCTCATACCAATCGTAGCTCATGCGCAAGCTCAGATCATGCTTTTCATTCCAGGATCATCCGAACGCCATTATTCGACCGGCAGAATTTTCCATCAAACCGCACCTGCGCCTAGCCGCATGGTAATCACTTCGCCCCATCGAAACCCGCAGCAGGATCCCACATCAGCTTCGGCCCATTAACAGCGCTGCTCTCACGCCTCTTCGTCTTCCGTTCCGCCTGCTCCGAGATGCGCGACAGCTCCGCTACAAACGACTTGCCCCACCACGCGCTGGTGTACTTGTTCACGTACTTCTCCAACTTCTCATAGTTGAGCTTCCGCTGCTCATCGCCCATCGTAACCGAATCGTGGATCGCGTCCGCCAGCTCCTCCGTGTTCCAGGGGTTGACGAGCAGGCTGCCGTTGAGGCTCTGGGCGGCGCCCGTGAACTCTGAGAGCACGAGCACGCCGTGCCGCTCTTGTTGCGTGGCGATGTATTCGTAGGAGACGAGGTTCATGCCGTCGCGGGTCGAGGAGACGAGGCAGACGTCGCTGACGGCGTAGAGGGCGATGAGTTCGTCGAAGTTTACGGATTTGTGCATGAAGTGGATGGGCATGAACTCGATCGTTCCTGTCGTTCGGTTAGCAAGCAAATTCCGTGCCTTGAGGCAGAATGTCGACATACCGAACTTCCCATTGATGCGCCCAACTAGCTCGTTGACGACGGCACGAAGGTTCTGGTATTCTTCAACGTCTTGCCGACTTGGCACGGCGACTTGAACAAGCACGACCTTGCCAATCCACTCGGGGTGCTCGGTGAGGAAGACCTCAAGAGCGTGCAACTTTTGCGGTACACCCTTGATATAATCGAGGCGATCGACACCAACCATGAGCTTGACGCCTTGAAATTTCCGCTTAAGGGCAGCAATTCGTTCTTGGACTTTGGGTTTCTTGAGGCCCTCCTCGAACTTTTCTGGGTCGATGCCGATAGGAAACGCTCCGACGGTGACGATCTTACCTTGGTAATCGATGCCATTCGGTGTGGTTGGTGTTCCCCTGAGAGCCACCATGAGTGATGGACCAGATGACTGCAACTCGAAACTTACAAGATCCGCGAACAACTGCTCAAAAAATGCCTTGCGTAGTCGTAAGTGTGGAAACCGATCAGATCACAATGAAGGACGCCCTCCAAGAGTTCGTTACGAACGGGGAGGATGCGATATATTTCGCTACTCGGGAACGGGGTATGTAGGAAGAAACCGATCTTGACATTCTTCTTTGAGGATCCGATCTCGTCGCGGAGCATAGAGGGCAGCAGCATGAGATGATAGTCGTGTACCCAGACCAAGTCACCGTCCTGAACATCCTTGGCTACTGCTTTTGCAAAGAGACGATTCGCTGTCTGATATGCATCCCAATGAGACTCATCAAACGTGATTTCTCCAGGATGGTAGTGGAAGAGAGGCCAGAGGATCGAGTCTGTAGATGACTGAGTTAATTCTATCATTGCGCATGAAGGAATGTCAAGTTACTGGAGAAGCCGTTGTAATGCTTTTCTGCCAAGTCGTCATCCATCATCACAGGAACGGCATTGTATTCCTCCTTCAGTTGATCCGCCATGTGCCCAATCTCATTTTTTGGTACTTCCAAGCCTGGCCAGCCGTACCATTGGAACGTGGTTGCTTTGGACAACCCACTCAGTCCACTGACAAGGCCACCAGATGACATCGAGTAATCATAATGACCATCTTCAGAGCGGTTGACTGTAATGGGAAGACGATTGGAGACAAGGAGGAGGCGCCCTTCAGGCGGGGTGGATGTGGCCGAGGGCATGATGAAGGCTATCGAAGACTGCCGAGTGTGTTTGTGCCGAGCTGTGACTAAAAAACGCTCCCGTAAATCGGCCTATTGGGATCGAATTGGATGGGTGTCGTGGCTAGGAATGTACTGAGAGCCGGCAGATGCTAGGACTGTCCAGACCAGACGGCAGCGACGGCGTCAATGTCCTCTTGTCTCGGGAAGAAAGCGCCTCGTGCTCAGGACAATGAAGAGTGTTGGAGGTTATAGAGGAGGTTAGTAGGTGACTGGAGCTGATCAGGTCAAAGATGAAGCCGTGGATAAGAGTAGGAAAACCTACGTATTGCCGTTGCATGAATTCGGGAGCGGCGGAAGCGGAGAGACTAGCCGGCGAATCAAAAGCATTGCGTCGAGAGCGCAGCGCACATGCCAATGATCAAACTGCAGTTCGTGGACCCTGAGACCCAATGAAGGCGCGTACCATTGACATCATTGCCTTCCCAAGACGCGTCTTCCTCTTTCTCGGCCCCCTCTGCGTGTAGGATCAACAGTGTAGAAATTTCAAGGGAATATGCCCATGTCCTTCAGCGATGGTGGAACACCGCCAGACTCGGATATCGGCTCACCTGTCGAGTCCGAGACTGATGTCGACGGCGACACTCCTTCTGACAAGATAATTCAGACAACCCTGTGGAAAACCGTCGTCGACTTTTTCAAGGCGGACGACCTCGAATTCTTGACTCTCAAACGCGTCAGAGCCGAAGCTGCGGAGAAGCTTGGCTTGCCAGAAGAGTTCTTCAAAACGGATGCGAAATGGAAGAATAAGAGCAAGGAGATCATCAATGGTGAAGTGGTAGGTGCAGAAAACTCGGCAGGGCATCATATCTTCATGCTGAGCTATCATGGCTGTATAACTAGGCACGACAAGAGGCGAAGTATCCAGGCCCCACCTCCAGCCCGGTCGCCCAAAGAAAGTGCACTTCCAAATCACCATCCGCCAGTCCGACTACAACCAAGAAACGAGATTCTCCACCTCCATCGTCCAGTCCTGTCGCACCCAAGAAACGCGTTATTCCGCCTTCGAAGAAAAGCGATCAACCGCAGGCCAAATCCGCCAAGGAGGACACCTCAAAGTCGAAACACACGTCCAAGCCGAGTGGAAAACGGAAATCTCAAGAAACCAAGCCTCAGCCTCGCAAGCGGCAGAGGACCATCGACTCAGACTCGGACGATGACCTGACACCAGTGCAAGACAGCAATACCGACAAGGTTGATCATACACTCGTACAAGACAGCTCCGCAGAAGACACAAACCATCAGATCAACGCAGCACAACCCACCAAATCTCCTCTCAAAAGCCCTCAGAAATCTCCCATAATCGGTGACACATCCGACAGCGACCTCTCCGTCCTCCTCGACGAGCCGCCCAAGCGCAAACGCAAACCCAAATCCAAGCCCTCCGAATCCTCCTCCAAATGCGCCAAGACCTCCAAACCTACCCCCAATCCCACAACCACAAAACTAAACTCAAAACCAAAATCAAACGCCCCAACATCCTCCCCTCAAGAAGAAGATATCAAGCGCCTCCAAAGCTGGCTTCTCAAATGCGGCATCCGCAAGCTCTGGCACAAGGAGCTCGCCGGCTTCTCCGCGGCCCGGGAGAAGATTGCGCATCTAAAGGGTCTGTTGAAGGAGGCGGGAATGGGAGGCAGGTTCTCAGAGGACAAGGCGAGGCAGATTAGGGAGGAGAGGGAGTTGAAGGCGGACCTGGAGGATATTGTAGCGAGGGAGAGGAAGTGGGGGCAGGAGGATGGGGAGGGGGGAAGTGATCCAGGAAGGTGGGGAGGGTGGGGTTGGGAGGCCGAGGAGGAGATTGGCGAAGGGCTTGAGGGAGTTGGCGGCGTTTGATTCGGATGAGGAGGAGTGATTGAGAGCGGCAGGGGTGTTTTGGGGGTTTGTGGCTATGAGAATATTGTGCTTTTGTTTCGCTGTATTCGAATAGTGCGGCTGTTATAGGGAATAAGCGCACAAGCATGATTCACTGCGCTGAAGAGCAATACGTGGGCGGAGAAGCTTAGACATGGCATAATCCTTGGTCAGGCCCGAGCAACGAAATAGATAGATACCAACGTAGGCATCTCGGGATATGTTCCTTCAGCAGCACATCCATCATTCTATTTTCCCAAACCAGACAACTTCACTCACGGCAGAACAAGCACGCACACATCCGTTCTCTGCAGCTCACTCCGACTCCGACACCGAAAACTCCTCACGGCTTACACCTACCCATATACCTCGGATACAAACACGCATCCCTCACGGTCCACAACCCACACATCCAGGCCAGGAACCGCTCAAACCCCAACCCATACCCACCATGCGGCGAGCTCCCATACTTCCTCTGATCCGTGTACCAATAATACGGCTCCGGCGCAATGCCCTCGCGCTGATAGGCCGCCATCAGCTCCTCGTAATCGTCCATGCGCATGCTACCCCCTACGATCTCGCCGACGCCGGGCATCAGGCAGTCGACGCTCTCCGTGACCCTGCCGTCGTCGCTGTCCTTTTGCATATAAAAGGCCTTGATCTCGACGGGGAAGTGCGTGAGGAAGATGGGCCGGTTGATCTCATCCGTCATCTTGCGCTCTGCGGCCTCTGCGATGTCGTCGCCGAAGACGTGCTCGTTGCCGTCTTCGTTCTTGATGCCGCGCGAGCGGAGCCAGTCGATTGCCTCGCTGTAGCGCATGCGCTTGAAGGGGCGGCTCGGGGGCTCGAAGGCGGCGAGTTTGTTGGACGCCCGGATCTGGTCGATGTAGGTGCGGATTACTGGGTTGGCGAGCGTGAGGTCGATGACGCGGCACATGACGAGCTCGAGGTGGGAGAGGAGGTCGTCGAAGGTGATGAAGTCGAGCTCGGCTTCGATGTGCGTGTACTCGGAGAGGTGGCGGCGGGTCAGGGATTTCTCGGCGCGGAAGGACTTTTCGATGCAGTAGACGTCGCCCATGGAGGGGATGCAGGTCTCGAGGTAGAGTTGCGAGGATTGCGTCAGGTATGCCTTTTCGCCGTAATAGTCGAAGCTGAAGAGGGTCGCGCCTCCTTCGACTTGAGTCTGGACCAAGGCAGGCGGGGAGACTTTGCTGCACTTGACTTCCTTGTAGGTCTGATGGAAGGCGAATTCGACGGCGTCGCGTACGGCCATGACAGAGGAAGCTATATCTCCGCGAAGGACTAGATGCCGGTTGTCGAGCAATGTTTGAGGGTCGCCGCCGGCCTGGACCTTGTTGGTGATGGCATCCTCGCCTCCCGGAGCTTTCCAGCCTTTGCGGATAACATAGAAGTCGGCATGCAACTCGCGGTCATCCGGAGCATGAGCTCCTGGCGGCACTTCCCACATCTCTCCAATGATTTCCATAGACGTCTCTCGTGTGAGCGTCAATGCATCGTAGGTCTTTGCGAGTGGGCCACCGAAAACACACTGTAGAAAGCCGTACCCGTCACGGAGAGTGACGAAGAGAATATCTCCCTGTTTGCGCAGCCGATGAACGCGGCCAAAGACGCGCACACGCGTGCCTCTTTCTTCACTGTTGTAGTCGACTCCCTTGCCATCAGCCGGTTTCCTCGTCCCTTTGCCCAGGCGCACAACCTTCGGGTCCTTCTCATCCAACTTGATCTTGATGGCCTTGGGCAAGCTGGTGTCTTCCTCGAGAACAATCTTCTTGGCCTCTTCAAACACCTTCTGGCGCTCCTGCTCTTCCTTTTCTCTCACCGCCAGCAATTCCTTCTCTTTCGCAGCCTTCTTCTTTTGTTGATCGTACGCGTTGACGGCTTTTTTCATTGCAGCTTTGGCTGCAGGTTTCCACTCGGCGTTCTCGGAATCGGTGGCTCCATCGGCAGCTGGCTCGGGCGCCTTGCGAACGAGGAAATGAGGGGCCCCTCCTTCAGGCGGGTGTTTCGCGTAGGCGAAGATGAGGGATTTGTACGGCGAGGACTCTGCTCCGGTTGCTTCGGTCGTATCATGGCCCGTAACCTCGTCGATATAGATTGCAGACGCCATGTTGTGTCACGAGTGCCCTGATCTGAGGGTTTCGGTAGCTGGTTTACACGTCGCACGGAGGTCCAGCAACTTATATTGACGCTTGAGAAAAGACGCTAGAGCGAGGATAAGAAAAGCGCTGGTTTTACTGGTACTAGACGCGGAGCACCACAGAGCAGCAAAAACGAGTGTATTTGTGGATTAGGATTGATTCCAGTCGCTAGGACTCAAGTGAGTCGTCTTCCATTGTGACTGATTGTGACACGAGCTAAAAGCTTAATCGTGTGATGCCTCTTTTGAAATGGCGCAACGCTATTCTATTTTACCGACTTTCAACGATACAGCAATGCTGCCGATCATTGCTCATATTCAAACTGCTGTTTTCGCTGCCTACGCTGGGCCATAATTAGTGTTCATAAAAATGTCTGCTGCGATGGAAGCAAATACCACACGCAATATCTTGGAATGCACAAACTGAAGGCACACCGCAGCCTCAAGCTTCATAACGCGTGTAAATCATAAAGACCACCTTGTTGTCCCTGGATACACGGGCAACCATTACACCAATGACCTCGACGGATCGCAAATACTATAGAGTAAGACTTTGCGTAGATCAAAGGTGTGCAGACAACGGACAATTGCCAAGAGGGAGTTGGTAAGTGCCACTTGTGTGAGTGCTCACATCCCGAGTCCACTCAGCTTGGCTACCAGAGAGGATGGACGGTTCCTGAAGTTGGCTCCACATGAGCTTTGAGACAATTGCGTGCCTTCATCCCCTCCTTAATCCGCATCGTGCACCCCTCCTTCATAAGTACCACTTGAATCGCCCTGGATCTCTTACACACACCTAGATTGGTTATGTAGAACTTTACATTGGCCTGTCTTGACGTTCCAGTCAACAATCTTGCTTCTTCGGGGCACAGGCTATTATGCCACTCCCACAAAAGACCCGAATATACCACGAACAAGAAATTCAGATATAAATGGCCTCGAAGGCTCCAGCCAGTCGGTATGACCAGGGACAAGGCCTGGCCGAATCATTGGTAAGGGTAACGTGGAAGCTCGTGCTCAAGTGACCTGGCAGACTCGATCCAGGACTAAGGGTCGTCTTGTCAATGGCAGACGAGGCTTCTTCCTATCACTCGTAGAATTGGCACTACTCATCACTATCCGTATATGTGAGCAAATACGTGCATACCAGACTGAATTACAGTACATTGTTTCAGCAATGCGGAGTTTCTCGCCTTTACCTCTGCCGGAGCCGGTGGCGACCACAGCCATCAATAGTGGAGACTAATAACAAGAGGTCAATGTGTGAGACATGATCAACGATTGTGTCACAGTCGGAACGATCGAATTGGAGGTGCATCGTATACAAAGGTGTACCCTACGCCTCAAGGTCATGCACGTACTGCACGCCGCCCCTTGTTGTCCGTTGCAGGTCATAAGAACTCTACGTTGTGCAGCATCAAGGCATCTAACAATGTCGGTGAACTTGTGGGCCTGTTCCATATATACAAACTTGGCAAGAATAGAAGAAAATGTGACAGAAACCGACTCGTGATCCATGTCAGCCTCATGGTGTCTTACCAGGTAATGCCAACCCCTTGCAGAACAGATTGCGCGCCTTGCAGAACGGATTGCGCGCTAGAGCCGTGTGATGACATGCCAGTCACAATCACAGCCCAGTAGTGACGCGCACAGACGTTGCCCACGGCATCGGTCGACCCGACTACCAGACACCGAGTACCGGGGCCGTCGCAACCGCACATGCTTGGAGGCTCACGTGAAGGCCCTGTCACAAACCATCCATGACTTTCAAGTGGTGCCTTGCAATATGTCGAACGCAGAACCTCGCACTGAGACCGGTGCCTGCAGTGTTCTCGGGCCACGAAGCCGGACAGCGTCTCGTCTCGCAAAGTTGGCGCAGCGCACCTGATAGTCTACGTGCAGGGTTGCGAAACGCCGCTGTCGGATCCTCGCTACAATAATGAGCTTTAATTCAGGTATGACTGAGCTGGGTTTCGAAAAAGGAGGTCCGTTTATATGCAAGCCCTGAGCTGAGTTGGCGCCATGGCTGAGTAACAGGTGCGGTGGGTACGAGACTTGCAGCCCGTCATTCGATACAACAAACTATTGATGTCGAATATGCATCTATGCCTGACTCTTTCCATTCGCCTATTCCACAACAGCCTGATATTCGTGTGGGTGTGGAGGTACGCGAAGATGTGCGTGCGTGCCACTGGAAATGTGCTGGCACTACTTTGAGACGGCTGCTATGTTGTCGAATCAGAGATGGCGGACGCGCTATTGTTGTCTTAGCCACGGCTTGCGTAGGCCAGCCCAGGGGTATATATGCGGCAGCTGACTTGGGATGATGCATGCGGGCAGGAGTTAGGGAGGTTTCGAGCTGGAACACAGCTACACATGCTCGACTTTCTGCCTCCAGGCATGATTGCTGGGCGTACTGTATGATGACCCAGGTCTACCTCCGTACCGTCACTATGCTTGAAAACATACTGCCTTACCATGGGCTAAACGAGGGCTTATGAGATGCTGCGCAGGGGGATGAGTAACCTGTTGTTTAGCAACGTACTCATACTCTCTCAGTATGTAGTCACACCAGTGCACCACCAGAAACAATTTGTTCCTGTTCTGTGTCGTCGTATGTCGTCCTTTCCTTCACTGCCGCCTTTCTGTGCCCTGAGTTGCCTCTCCTTCGCCCCCCCTTGCCTACAGTATGCCTGTCACGCCTCCACGAATCCTCCGATGACCCCGCGCCCACCACCACGTCCAGTCGCTACATGCATGCTAATGTCATCCTTTTATTCCGGTCCGGCCATCGTATATCATGTATGGGATAGAACGAAGAAAGAGGCGTGCATGGCAAAGCGCGGTACAGTACATCGTAGCTTTTTACGTTTGCTTGCACCACGGTAGTGGCTTGCCGTTTGTTGCTGCCCCCTTCCTTCCTTAGGAACAGCCAAGCCGAGCCTAGCCCACCTCCACCCTTTCTCGCCCTTACCATCCGTTCTCCCCTACTCACACTCATCTCATCCCGACACCTCGATCCTGATCCAAGCGCCGACAACGCATCTGTATATTACCAGTGGTTCGAGTAGTAGGACTTTTGCGCTGCGACACGCTGCGACATAGCCTTCCTCATATTCGAAGCAGAGCATCGGCCTCGGCCTCCGCCTCGCCCATTACCATTCGGTTGTTGAATGCTGCCCTTCGAGTGAGCGCTCCAGATTCCGGTACCATGCGTTCGCCGTACGACTCTGCTCTCTTGACCCCGTCCTGCCGACAATAGTGCATCGAAACGCATCACCGACCCTTTCGAGTCCGCGGCGCTCTTGATCGTGCCCGAGGCTTTTGCCTCTTCTCTACCCCTGACCCCTGAGGCAACCACATACGACATTCGACGTTGCAGCCATTCTCAACAGCCGCTGTCCTGATCAGTCCCGGTCTGTCTACCTACAACTGGACACAGCACGCCTACAATATGAGCGTCAAGGATCATCCGATCGTCCGACCAGCCTACAATGCAGCATCGACCAATTCTCGGTCCTCGACCAGCACCTATCCGTCTAGAACCATGCAGGCCGACTTGTCCGATGTCAAGACTCCGACAAGAGACAATTTTGCCGGGATTGTAGGACAACGGCCTTTACCCGATCAAACAAACTCAATGGAATCCACTGGCCGCGACCAATCTTTGCGACAAGACCAATATCCCGGCGAGCCAGAGTCGATACGGTCCCCCGTCTTGAGTGATCCTCTTGACGTTGACATGGAGGATGCTGATGATGTTGATGGTTCCGATACCGAGAGTGTGGCTGCAGATGGGACGAGGCTGTCGAAGAAGAAGAAGAGTCAGAAATTCTTCTGCACGGACTTTCCACCGTGCCAACTCAGCTTCACGAGGAGTGAGCATCTTGCAAGACACATACGGTACTTTGAGGTCTGTGATTCTAAAATAATCCCGCTAACGTCCTCAGAAAACACACTGGCGAACGTCCTTTCCAGTGCCATTGCCTCCGCAAGTTCTCAAGACTCGATAATCTCCGCCAACACGCTCAAACGGTCCACCTTAACGAAGACATACCATGCGACTCCTTGGCAGCTACAAGCACTCGGTTTCAACGGCAGATTCGTACGGACCGTATGAGGCCTCCAAATCATCGTGCACGAGCGTCTACCATGAGCAGCCAAGGTAGTCATGGCAGAGGTCATAGCAGGAACTGGTCCGGGTCGAGCATGGGCTCAGTCTCTGACATCGCCTCTCCAGATGAGGGTAGGAGGCGACCTCCGATGCTTGCGATGGCGCACACGGCTCCAGCACGAGGTGGCTTGACCTTGGACACCTTAGGTGCGAGCATGAGCGGTCCCGGCCCTGAGATCATCAACAACAATTACAGTGATCCCCAGAGCGGCTATAGTACACCAACATCTGTCTTCTCTGCCACGCCAAGCAGCCCAATGATACCTTCCGCGTTTCACTCTCCCGCCGGGAGACTCGGATACGCGGTCAGGGGTATGCCCTGGGGTGACAGAAGTGCCTCGCGCAGATTGTCGGTCCCATCCACACAGCATATCCAGCAACCTGGCTATGGACCTCCAGGTTCACAGTACATGACTCCAGTTGCATCATCAGCAGCATCAACCTTCTCGCCTGCTGGAAGTGGTTATGGCACACCGGTCTCCTCCGTGTTTTCCGACTCGATTCGAGATTCAGGCCCTGAACCTGACCTTCGACGGAGGACCTGGCATCCCTCGACGGGCTATGGTCCCTATGGAACTCGACCTGCGACAAGTGGTCTGAGCTACTATCAGACTCCCGATACCCCACAGCCCGTAGCTGCGTCGCAACCAGCAGCAGCACAGGCTATCCGCTTGCCAGGAATTGACAGTTTCGACTGTGTACGTGCACAACCAATTGCTCCTCCGCGAAGACCACCAAGTTCCATGGAAATTGACCCAAAGCTTCAAGCCAGTCATGCCGACCGCGGACAAACTCTGAAGAATGATATAGTCAGCCCAAGGGACTCTTGGAACTCCATCAATCGTGGCTTAACACAACTTGAGATTGCTCGCGCTCCACCCGAGCCCTCGACTCGGCGCGCACCCATCCACCCAGCGCAGCAGGGTGCAATGACACGCCCTTTCACCTTTCCTTATCCCTCGACGCATTTACGCAATCGTAATGAACCCGCCCCTGCGCCTCTCAACGTTCGGTTCAGTCAACCGTCGGTCGCTTCCGACGACAGTGTGGCTGCGCGGAGGAAGAAGAGGCAGGCATGGTACAATGGCCCCGTTCCGAATGCCCCGGGATCACACACAGCGACTGCCCTGCGGACGTCGCCGGAGGATTCTAGCAGCAGCGAAGGCGTTCCCACGCCGTCTTCAAACTATGTCGCCGAGTACCATCCCGCTATTGTCCACGGCAACAGTCACAGCAACGGGTATATCGAGGCGTTGGCAATGGAAGACCCTCGTAAGGTGAGCCCAAAGGCAACATCTGCACATTTTGATCAATGCTAACTCGTCCTGTCAAGGCTCGTGACGTTCCTCGTGGCGGCTATACATTAGCACGGCTGGAACCTTCAGCCCCACCTTCATCTCATGCAAACCACGCTCGTCCTGGTGTGGACGGACAGATGAACAGACTCGATGCTCTCGTCGCCGTTGCCACAAGCGATACCCAGGCAGCGAGTAACAGATGAACGAGGATTCGACAGAGGCAGAAATTATGATGTCCTGAGGTTGAGCATCAAGCATCTCCCAACGTACTTGCTGCACACTAGGATGTATCAACACACACTGCCAGGACCGAGAATACGCTCAACCCACGTACGAACATGTCCTTCACTTTTGGTTTCGCCGCGCCGAAGAAGACAATCCTTGTCCTCTTCACGGCGTGGCGGCCGTCCACCTTTACACATTCCCCGATCTACTCTTCTTCCCTATGCCGCTTGGCATGGCATACACGACGCACACGTAACGACAAATAGACGATTTCCGATGACGTTGAAGCACGAGATATATCTGGGTATAATGGTTGACTTTGTTTTCTTGCGAGCGTGGAGCTTGGATGGCAGTATTGGTTTTGTAGCATCTCGTTTCAGTCTCTCAGCTCTTTCATAAATTAATGCCACGCTTCGGTCTTCGGTGCCGGTGAAACACCACTACCTCTATCGTTTTTTTTACTTATCCAGTGAAGCGGAAGTGGACTTTACCGTCCATTCCCTAGCGTTAAAGGTACCTCGCGGGCCGATCCGGGTTGAAGACATTGTCATGCGGGGAGTTTGGCTTGTGCGGCACAATTGTGAAACATGGGTTCGGAGCGTTTTTTGTCTGTTGCTTTGAAATACGATACCACTCTTCGCTCGGCGACTTCTTACAGTCTTTTGGTTTCAAATGGGTGGATTAATCTGCAATCACCAATTGTGCCATCACTATCGTCCATACTGTATTGCCCGTCGTTCCGTCCTGTTCGACATCCCGGTCGTTGTTTGTTGGTTGATCTCTGACATGGGACATTCCCAGCTGTCGGAAAAGAAAGGTCCCCGTTCGAAACGAGCAATTGCGGGACCCTTTTTGGACATGACATGGGTCGGGAGGAGGGAGAAAGTGGTGGAGGGGCACATGAGGAAGCGAACATGTTTTTCCAGCCTGAATGGGGAGATGATGGTGTGTGGGGGCGTTTTGGGGCGTTGATGACTTGTTTGTTTCTATGCTTTGGGAAGGAATGTATTCGTGGACTCTATATGCTGTGTATTGAACTTGTTCTGTCTGGCCTTTCTCTCTCTCTCTCGCTCTCTCTCGATCCCTCTTCCGCTGCTGCGAGGTGTGTGGGGATGGTCAGGGAGGGCTGCGTTGTTGTTGCTGTGGCGGTCGGTCCCGTGGGTGACTGGGTCGGCCGTAAGAAGACTATCTTGATCGGTGCAGTTATTTTCCTCGTTGGAGGAGGTAAGTATCAACGACTATACACTCGACCGCAGACCGCTGATTCAATGTA
>Ga0068631_100599_pt1 | contig 14189 bp, 18 predicted proteins | sample InSIn5gowninarea_2_FD_77434 | JGI IMG/M metagenome (GOLD analysis project Ga0068631, IMG submission 77434) | Clean room microbial communities from NASA Spacecraft Assembly Facility at Jet Propulsion Laboratory, Pasadena, California, USA -... ...
AACATGGTGCTGGAGTGAAGTAATGCCAGAATACATTCAATTTCTCCTAGCCTTCTGTGGAATATGTTGAGAGACTCGTAAGAGTATCCGGTCAAAAATTTAAGCGGTTGGTTCTTTGCACCGAGGAAGTAGAGAAGTGGCAGATTTGCGACAAAGAGGTGGCCAGAGCGTGCCGAAAAGACGAATATAGTGTCGATAGTTAGTGGACATCGGAAGAACATGTAGAAAATGTTCAATCCAACAAGAAGGAGGACGAGAATTGAAGTGGCGTTATCAGGCAGAACCTTGTTCACAACAGGAAGAGGTCGTGGTTGATATATTAGGAGTGCTCTGAGATGTGATAGCAATGTTGGCTTCGAAGCTATCTTTTGGTGCTTTTCCAACAAAGCAGCATGCTCGTCCTCAAAATCAGCTTGGAAAGGCTTCATCGTTGATTCATCTCTGAGGGTAACAGCGGAGGAGGCAGCCGAGGTGTTATCGAAGAGGTCATTGTCGTCGCCATCTTCCACGAAACTGCTGTTGTGTATCGTGCTCGTACTTGAGCTGCGAGTTATGTGCGTTTCCTCTCCAGCTGTTTTCGATATAGATTGAAATGGGCTATATTGTGACTTTTTGCCTCGTGCCCGCCAGGCTTGTTTCAGCTTTCCGAGCCAACGTGAAACAGCAAAGGTGGATATCACAAGCACGATCACAATATTGTAGGTTGGAATGAAGTCCTTGTTGAAGTTCGACCCTTCTTTAATGATTTCAAATCTCGTCTGTTTCTGCGCGAGGACATTGATGCCGTTCTGCATATCAGTCCCCTCCACGCCTTTCTGGAGCCAGCCGTGTTTGAAGCCGAGCTCCATGTTGATAAAGGCGTCTGTTGATCAAGTGGAAGAGATCGTGTCTCCAAACCTGCTATGAATGAACAAGACGATCTGATGATACATTGAATAATGTGAGAGATGAAGTACAGATGGAATAGATTAGCGCTCAACGACGATCTCCACTTTTGAAGTGGCGAAAGCATACACGTGCTGGTTGTGACCGAGCTCTGAGGATCATTAATCTCGATTTATACTGCGAATTTCAATTGTTCATGAAGATTCAGTCATTTCGAGAGCCTAAAGGTATATTGATGCATGCTCTTGCCAACGCCAGGCCAACCCATCCAGTCCTTCACTTTGCATTCCAGTGACTTTTAGTGAACTCCTCCGTCCAACACGCTGAATTATAACACAAGACATAACATCATCCACGGCATCAAGAACAGCCAAACTACCTTCCTGATCTGTCCTTTGTTTGTTGTCGTCGAGCCTTCTCCTTAGCCTCATCGTAGACCAAGAACTCATGTAGAGCAGCTCCTCCAGGCACCATTGGCAAAACAGGTACTTTTTGATCGGTGACGACTTCGAGAAGAGCAGGTCCATCACCACTCTCGAACAGCAGCCACTTCAGCTTGGCTTCTAGCTCAGCTGGCTTCACAGCCCGATCAGCCTTCACACCCATAGCTTCGGCAACCTTGACGAAGTCTGCGTTCTTCTGGTGGGTGTGTGCGAAGCGATCCTTGTAGAAAAGAGACTGCCATTGTGTAACCATTCCTTGCTCTTCGTTGTTCAGAATGATAACCTTGACGCCGATATTGAACTCAGCCGCAGTAGATAGCTCAGTAAGAGTCATGGAGAATGAAGCGTCGCCGTCAATATCAACGACGAGAGCGTCAGGACGTCCAGTTTTGGCACCAATAGCTGCTGGCAGACCAAAGCCCATCGTGCCAAGACCACCAGATGTGACCATGGTACGAGGGTGTCGCCATCTGAAGTGCTGAGCAGCCCACATCTGATGTTGACCTACACCAGTCGTGATGATAGTCTTGTCCTTCATGTGGTCGGTCAAATCTGAAAGAGTCGCCACCACAGTCTGAGGCTTGATAAGACCATTCTCGCCCTCCTTCTCGTACGCCCATGGAAACCTCTCTTTCCAGCCATTGATCTGTTCAAACCACTCTGGACGATCTTTCACGATGTCAAGGCGAGGCATCAAAGCCTCCAGGTTGGCAACAACATCGCCCTCAACGGCCTGGTCGACCTTGATAATCTTATTGATGTTCTTTGGCATGATCTCGAAATGTACAATACCACCACGTCCTTCAGCAGCTGCTGCACGAGCGGCAGGCGCAAATGCTGAGATCTTGCCGGTAATACGGTCATCAAATCTTGCACCGAGAGCGATAAGAAGATCAGCCTCCTGGATTGCCATGTTCGCAAATGCTGAGCCGTGCATTCCCAGCATGTGCAAAGCCTTTGGGTCCATCTCATCGAATGCGCCAAGTCCTTGCAGGGTCGTCGTTACTGGGATTTGTGCCTTCTGTGCTAGCTCCCTAAGAAGGCGTGGACCATCAGGTGTGCTGAGAATACCTTGACCAGCATAGATGACTGGCTTCTTTGCCATCTTGATCATCTCAGCGGTACGATCTAAAGCAGCGTCGAGGCGGCGTGCGCTGGTGTCTCGTGCCGCAATGGTAGCAGCAGATGGGTGTGTGGGGAGAGAGCTAGCCATAGGAATAGGACGTCGCAGGATGCCTCCAGTTACGTCCTTGGGCAGATCCACCAAGACAGGTCCTGGTCGGCCACTTGTTGCAATCTCAAAAGCCTCGTTGATACGGCGTGGTAGCTCGGCGATATCCTTTACCATAACGTTCCATTTTGTGCATGCCCTCGATATACCAATAACATCCGCCTCTTGAAACGCGTCTGAACCAATGAGACCAGTCACGACCTGACCAGTGAAGACAATCATAGGGGTGCCATCCATTAACGCATCTTGCATAGGTGTGATGACATTTGTAGCTCCAGGACCAGATGTTACGAGAACAACACCAGGCTTCCCTGTTACTCTTGCGTATCCTTCTGCCATATGGCCGGCACCTTGCTCGTGTCTTGGCAGAATGAAGTCGAAGTGCTTAGAGTTGTAGATAGCATCGAATACAGGAAGAATGGCACCACCAGGATATCCAACTTGAATGGATCGTTAGACTATTATCAGACGAATCCAGGGATGGCTGTGACTTACAGACATGCTTGACATCATGTCGCAGCATCATTTCGTGGAAGATCTCGCCGCCATTCATGCCCACGAACGAGTGATCCATTTCTTGGTGTGGCTTATATGGTGATAGAGGTTGCACATCCTTGTAGTTTTCCCTGTTGAATGCTGGCATGCCTCTTGCTGTTGCCGACGCTGGAACAGCCGCCGCTGTACTCTGTCCTCTCTTTGCATGTTCAGGTGTCTGTGGTTTCGATTGAGGTCTGTATGGTGATTGTGCTGCCGCTGGAGCGGTTGTAGAAAATCTTCGTGCACGTGCAATGGCCTGGAAGGCCTTGCTGGAATTTCGTGCCTGCATCATTACTGTACTCTTCTGTGATATTCAAAGATGTGGAAGAGACAGATGCAGAATTTAAGACGAGAGAGGAAGTTCAATGGCAAATATACAGCGAGGCAGAAGAAGTATGAGCAATAGTGAGTTTTTATCCCCGCATTGCCTCCAGACCCTTCTAGTATTCTTGGCGCCGAAGTCGGCTTGGTCTCGGTGCTTCTAACCTTATCATAAGGCCTTACATCACTAAACAACCATGCAGAGAAACCTCGAACAGTCCCCTTCCAGGACGCCCGGACACAGTAGACAAGGGTCAGTGAGGAAACAAGGTGAATTCTGTCTTCTAGCAGTCTCAAAACTACTTCCAAGCTCATCGGAAAACTAGTCCTGCTCAGGCAGTCTACAGTAGATCCATTGGACGCAAATGAGGAGTAACTAAACATACCATCTATCCTATGAGAGTATCTTTGCCAACATTGAATATAGTCCATTGTCTAATGAAATAGCAAACTCGTCACCACACTCCGTAGAGGACGATCCGCTTGCTGCTTCAACCATTCTATTACCACAAGAAGTACATCCAGATAACAATAGCGTATCTGAGCCTAACGTTGCTGTTGTTGAGCGAGCTGGAAAGAATTTCGGCTTTCTCATAGCTGCTGAAAACTTTTTACCTATAGACCAGCAAGATGTGCCACCACCATTTCGCGGGCAGCACTCTGGCCAGTCATCGAGGAAAGCTCTATTACAATTTCTGCACGAAGGACACTATCGAGCAGCAGCAACAACTGCTGGTGAGCTGTTGAAGAGTTGTGATCCTCTAGATTACGATACCATTTTTCGGCTGCTTTATGTTCGGCTGGCGTGTCTTCAAATTATTGGCTTGTATGCTCATGCTGCACAAGAAGTGAAGCCATTACAAGATCTCAACGCACCATTCTTCAGAGAACGTGGCAAGCACCTCGCACCGTGGGAGTTGCGTGTATTGGTCGTACGTCTTCAAGCTTTGGCATTCGACGACTGGCGACGAGGTATTATGACATATTATGAGCTCGCAAGAGAGGCTAGATATGAGGCACGACGTGCTCCAGCTGACGCACGGTCTACATGGGCGGCACGATTGAGAGATCTTGGACTACGGATAGGAAATGCTTTAATCGAGATAAACGATGTGGAAGGTGCTGTCCGGCATTTGAAAACGTTACGAACAGACAGCGAAGCCAGTGCTGGCGCTATGGAAGGTCGCTTAGCACTGCTATATCTACGTTGTGGTGATGTTGATGCTGCTAGGCGCTGTTTCGAGTTGAGTGACGAGCGCAGTAGACTGTTGCATCCTCTTTGCACCATGGCTGAAGGAGACTTCGAACAAGCAGGGGTTTTGTGGGCTGCATTGAAAGACAACATGGACGAAAGCTTGCCTGAAGCTGCAGTTGTCAGTCAAGCTCTTGCAATCTGCAAGCTATATACCGGACATGTTCAAGAGGTATATCAGTTCGAAGTTTTGTTCTTGGCTTGATACTTATACGACATAGGCACGGGAAACGCTCGAGAGTCTCGTACAACCGCACGGCGCTGTCTCAGGTATCGCCTTCAACCTGTCGACCGTCTATGAGCTCTCCTCGGACAACAATCTGGAGCTCAAATTGAAGCTTGCCCAGCATATAGCTTCAGAGCCTGCCGAAGATGGAGCTGTCTGGGACAAGTCCAATGCTCATTTCAAGCTGTAAATGTGTAGCTCAGGGTCTCTATGCCTCACCGAATACTTTCCTAAACCAGGAAGCTATTCTGTCTTGCTTTTCCGCTAAAGATATAGTACCTGAGCAATGTCTGGTATATCTGGTATAACTTCATGGCGCGACAACAGTACACTGTAAATAACAAAGGTCTCACACCCTACCCAATCTCATATATTAGGGTGCGTATCCCCTCGATAACAGTTAACACTATAGACTCGATATTGCCGTCGCTATATCTCATGGTTCTTCTTATAAGAAACTTCCTCGTGTCTAGGACGGTACTATAGCTTACTTCGGGTTGTGGAGAGTACTGCCGGTACCTTACGCTATGCAGGGACACTGACTTCTGAGACGGGGTAGGACATCTTACCTGGCACCATAGAGCAGTTGCGAAGTATCTAGGAAGGACCTAGGTATCTGTACACGCAGATGGTGGTAATGAATGAGCTTGGGCAAGTTTCAGATTACATATCACACACTCATTGGTGCGGAGACAAGGCCCCAAGTCATGCGCCTCATTGGTCATGACATGTAGATCGAGATCTTGTATGTCGATCTTCAGAATACGATAACATGAAAACACCGTGCGGACTCAACAAGCAGAAGAGCTAGTGTCTATACAAGCATGAATGAACCACTCTGAACGCTGTCATACATACTTGCAGTCTCAACTCGAATGTAGACGACAGTAACGAAAGTGGCAAAGGCTGCTTTGCTGAAAGCCCCGCCGTGAGCCAAGAAGTCAATGATGGTCTTCTGACAACCTGGAAATGTAGTGATTATGATTCGTCACCAGATTTACCCCTCTATCTGCTCGTGTTTTGTTACCCATAGCTTCCGGAGCTAGTGCCTCTTGTTCTCTTTCTCTTTCCTCCTCCCTTTTCTTTGTCATTCTCACTCACTCCATATCCCAACCTCGCATCTACTACAACAATCATGGAAGGTCTCAGATCTCAAATGCCAGTGCAGAACCCGCTTCAGGGCATCAAGCAAGCCGTAGGCTCTGCTATGGCTGGCGACACTCGTCTCTCCCACATGCAGAGCATGAACGAGGGTCCTGTAAGTGCTATTGCCTCAGCTTCCAGCCACTATTAGTTCTTTCCAAGGTCTCATGCTGACGACGGGCTCTTTTGTAGGCCGAGATGATCGCAAAGATCAGCGGCCACTCATCAACTGGCAAGCGTCAGGACGACTCTGCCTATTTCACGAACGCCGAGGGAATCCCATGGCCTGATCCAAACCACAGCAAGACTGTTGGTGGTCTTCCTCTGGTCAGCGACACCTTCCTGCTCCAGAAGCAGCAGACCTTCAACCGCTCCAAGGCCCTTGAGCGTATGGTCCACCCTGCTGGATCTGGTGCTTTTGGTTACTTTGAGGTATGTGGCGATCAATGCAGCTTATAGATTGCTCAAAATACTGACTATGTGCCCACAGGTCACCAAGGACGTATCAAGCTTGACAAAGGTGAGATCATAAGCGGTAGGACTAAGATGAAGGAAGGACAGATCTAATGGATACAACAGGCGAACTTCCTCGGTAGCGTTGGCCGCAAGACGCCCCTCTTCCTTCGATTCTCCACTGTCACAGTCGGTCGTGAATTCCCAGATACTGCCCGTAACCCTCGTGGTTTCGCCATCAAGTTCTACACTGGCGAGGGTAACTACGATATCGTCGGTCTCAACTGGGTACGTTAAGCGAATTACGTTGGAAATCGGGTTCAATTCTGACACGGCTAGCCCATCTTCTTCTGCCGTGACCCCATTCAAGGTCCCGATGTCATTCGCTCTCAGAGCCGTAACCCTTACAACTTCTTCTGGCCCGATCATGATGCTACCTTTGACTTGCTCGCCAACTCTCCTGAGGGGTATGCTTTAAGACCATTTTTTGATACTTCTTTGAGTTGAGCTAATGACCTGATAGTAACCACGCTGGAATGATGTTCTTCTCCGACCACGGAACTCCTGATGGATGGACACAAGAGCACGGATATGGTTGCCACACTTTCAAGTGGGTCAACGCAAATGGCAGCTTTGTCTACGTCAAATACCACTTCATCTCCAAGCAAGGACAGAAGCAACTCACTAGGCAAGAGGCCAACCGCATTGGTGGTGAAGACCCTGACTACTCCAAGAAGGAGCTCTACTACAAGATTGAGAACGGTACATACCCAGAGTGGACAGCCTACGTTCAGGTCATGCAGCCAGAGGAGGCCGACCCAGCCAAGCTTGGTTTCGACCCCTTCGATGTGACCAAGGTCTGGCCGAGAGGCCAATTTCCCATGCAGGAATACGGTAAAATTGTAAGCGTCTTTGTGGTTCGCTTCTATCACGATCAAGACTAATACAACGCGAACAGGTACTCAACAAGAATCCCGAGAACTACCACCGCGATGTTGAGCAGGCTGCTTTCTCACCTGGGAGCATGGTTCCTGGTATCGAGGACAGCCCCGACCCACTTCTTCAGTTCCGCATGTTCTTCTACCGCGATGCTCAGTACCACCGTGTTGGTGTCAACTTGCAGCAAGTTCCTGTCAACTGTAAGTCTTCTGCGTGCGTCCTGAGTGCTGCAACTGCTGACATCGACAGGTCCGTTCATGTCATCATCATACTCCAACATCAACTTTGATGGCAACCTTCGCTCAGACGCCAACCACGCTGGAAACGCACAGGTCAACCCCAACAGCGACATTGGCCTGACCAAGTTCCGCGCAGACGTTGCCGAGGCTCCTTATGCAGTCTCTGACAACATTGCTTCGCGCAAGTCACACTACTACCACGAGGGTAAGCTCTCCGAGTACGACCAACCTCGCGAGCTATACCGTCGTGTCATGGACGACACTGCTCGCGCCCACTTGCACGAGAACACTGCAAACTGGTTGCAAAAGGTCAGCAAGAAGGTGATCAAGGTCAAGTACCTTGCTCAGCAATACCTCATTGCACCAGAATACGCTCAGGGTATCTATGACCTGCTACCTAGCCCGGACTTCAGCATGGACGAGGTTGTAGAGTCTAGCAAGGGTGCTGAGTGCATGATGAAGCACCCCAAGTTTAGACCTGCTGGACCTAACAGGCTTGTCGGTTACCCAGCACCTGCGGGTCTTGGTTACAACTAGAGGAGATGGTAATTCAGGGGCGCCTGGAAATAGTCAAAACTGGAAATGACGGAGAACGAATCAAGGCAGCATATCGGGCTCCATGCGAGCACCATGCGAGCACCAAATCGTAAAGATCATAACCCGTAATTTATCAACTACTTTGCTGTCATTTTGCTCCCAGCCTCGTCTTTCTTCTGTTGACCCCGTTGTCGTCAACTTACTCTCTCATCGCCAGGGTCCAACTAGCGCCAATTGATGACGTTCGAACTTAACCCCCTCTCTCGTATACTTTGGGTACCTCCTCCAATGGCATACCGGCCATGTGCCAACCACCAGCTCTGCATTGAGCTCATTTTACCCTTGATCGCTAACAACAAACCCTCGTGTGTCCGTTTCCCGTGCCTAGTAGTCCTTCCTTGTCCCCTATTCCCCTTATAACCTTCCCATCTCCCTCGTCTCCCCTGCCCCTGTCCATCTTTCTCCCCTGTACCTTGTTGCAACCCTTAGCGCACTCTCTGTTTACATTGATTTCATTACGACTAAGCTCTCATAATGGTTGGCACACGTAAGAGAAAGCAGGAGGAGGAGGAACTCGTCGCTCTCCCCAGTGATGACGAGGCCGAGGAAGAAGAGGAGTAAGTTGTCCTTCATCCCCTTGTCCACGCCTATCGCCTGGTATGCTGTCGCGCTATATGCGTGCCGAGCAAGAGATTCCGCGTACGAAGACGCCATCTTACAGCCGTCATGATGCGCGCTCTCACCCGCATGAGCGCATTCCAATGGCAGTCACATACTGTGCTGTCCGCGCCGGAATATGTCTGCATGCGCTTGAGAACTGCATCACTATAATAACGAGTCCATCACTAACTCTTGTGCGCTCACTACTAGATACCAAGAAGACGACGAAGAAGCCGGCCTTGACGACGAAGATGACGAAGACGACGACGCTGAAGATGGTACATCTTGCTCTTCCTCAAAACCCTCCTGCTCACCACTCTCCATCGCAAACCTCCCACCATCCCAATCACAGTCCACCCTCCTCCTCCGTTTCAAACCTTACCTCAATCACAAAAGCTAATAACAACCACAGTACCCGCCCCCAAAAAGCGCAAAACCACAACCACCTCCGCCCCAACCGTAACCGACGACAACGAAGGCGTCGAAGAAGACGAAGACGACGTCGCTGCCGCTCCTGGTGAAGATGATGATGAAGAGGATGGTGGAGAGGATGAGCCTGAGGAGGAGGATGAAGTGGAAGGTGTTGTTGAGAAGACGGCGGAGACGAGTGGGCCGGCGAGCGCTGCGAAGGAGAGGAGTGGTGGTGTTGTGCCTAAGGAGGATGATTTGGAGGAGGTTGAGGATTTGGAGTAGGAAATGCAGCAATAGGTGTTGTGCGTTGTGTAAATGCAGTATTCTGTGTTGTTATCACAATGATATGTGCCGGCTTTCACTCTCACTATTCATGGAATGCTCGTCACCCCCTGCTCTCGAAGCTTTGAAGCAATGTAGCTACTTCTCGTATGCCTTTCTCCCACTCAGTCTTCCTCCTCCTCCTCCTCCTCCTCCTCCTCCTCCTCCTCCTCCTCTCGATCTCATACGTTACAGTGCAAATCACCCCAAAGTACAAGAATTGAGATACATCTATATTGTATCTATATTATGTAGGATATTATTGTCTTCTTAACCTAACTACTATTTACCTGCAATACCGACAGTCAAAGGACTAAGAAGACAGCCAACATATCACTCGATCTTCATTAGGATAACATTACATACCAGCTCGGACAGAGACACGGTAAGGCGAGGCAAGGCAAGGCAAGGTCGAGGTGAGCAAGTCAATTAGATCGATCAACCCACGACTGTTACATCATAACTACGAAACGATAGGTGTGTTGAAAGAGATGAATGGTGCAGATGTGCATATACTGCCACTTAATGCTGCGGAGTGCTTTGTGCAATATAGTCTCCAGTTTGACATGTTTGGTGTTGTGGTGTAACTAATGCGGATGCAGGAGGAGTAACAGAAGATGGGTAGAGTGATGCGTTTTGTTTCTGCGCAGTAGTTACTTCTGCTACAAGGGAATGAAGTACGGGGAATTGTTACCATTCGATGCGACCCAGCGACTAAGAGTGCGAGTGTAGTGTGGCTGAACGACTCGTCTAGGTGTTGCTCGTGTATGAGAGCAAGTCGAGCTAGTGGTGTAATGTGTGGCTCAGGAACAGGTCGCATTGGTCTTCCGAGGTAGCTGGATGTACTTTCAAATGCACTTGCAGTTCAGACCACGACCTATCATTCCTCTTCCATCTCATCCTCCTCCTCACTTTCATCCTCATCTTCCTCTTCCGACTCAACATCCCTCTCACGCACAGTCTCTTTCTTCTCTTTCAGGAAGTTATCGCCATAATCCATCTCCTCATCATACCCCTCCCAATCAGACTCATCCTCATCCGCACCCTCCTTCTCAGTCGCACCCTTACCTCTCGACTTCTTCTTCCTTTCCACATTCTCCTTCTGCACTCTCTTCCTTTCCTCCTTCTCACTCCTCCTCGTCTCCCACACCCTCTCCATCTCCCTCTGCTCTTCCTTCGTCTTCGTCACAAACTCGTGCCACATGACTTTCCCATCGCACAGACCTTCCTCGACTTTGACCAGCCTCAATGTCATCCGCGGTCCAATCTCAGCCAACCTGACCGCTCGTTTCTGAACACCAGATCGTGCGCCTCCTTCTCTCTTCTCTGTCGTCGGCTTCTCCTGTGCCTTTTCCCGGTCTCGTTTACTCAGCACCCGTCGTGTTTTCAGCTCCATGACTTCAACCTCGGCATCCGTGTCTACCTCGCTTTCACTCGCGGATGTATACCCTGCACCACTTGGATCAAGCACGTAATCTGCTACATCGTCCAGCCGACTCATGTCTGGTAATGCTGCACTCCTTGCCTTCTTTCCCGTCGCTCCTGCGCTAGGCTGAGGCTTTAGTTTTCGTGTCGTGGCGAATTGTGTTGCGGCGCGGAGTCGTTTCAGACCGCGGGATAGAGAGACGATTGGCTTTGTGGTGATGGCGTAATGGCGGAGGGAAAGAGTGTAAGTGCCTGTGCCGGCGGCGAGATCTAGTGTAGGGGATGAGCGTTCGCGGTTTATGAGGAGGACGCGGCGGATGGAGGTGAGTGGGGTTCGTTGAGGGTTTATGGAGGGAAAGAGCGATTGGAAGATTGATGTCGTGAGTGTTTCGAGATGTTTTGGTATTGGGTTTTGAGCGGGATTAGAGGTTGTAGTGTCCACAGCAGGTGTGACGAAGTTGTTCATGACGAGCTGTGGGAGTAAGTGTGTCAGACTAGCTAGATCATTGACGACGTATCTTGCGCTGTACATACTAAAGGTGGTGTAAGATGTTCCACTCCTCCAGCTGGACTCTTCGGATACCTCTGCGCCTTCGCAATATCCTTACACAACGAATACTTCTCCACCCTGAAACTCAACGTAGGTCCTCTCGGCGCAACAGCAATCCTCAGATTCGTGTTCCCACCATCTGATCGCGAAAAGAGCATGAAATGTGATACGCCGAGTGGTCCTGCCATGGTGGTGTAATCTCGTAACCTGTTCGCTCGTCTTTCTCGCAGTCGACTGGCTGTGTGCGGTTCCATGACGCTGCGTACGTCTTTGACGAGTTGTGTCACTGAAGGACCGACGTCGCTGGCACCCATGCGGATGACCATTGATTTGGGAGTGCGGTCGCCAGAGCTTGCCTTGTTGACACCGAGGGCTTTGGCATTTTGAGTTGTGCCAGGAGCTTGAGTGCGTCTCTTCTTGCGTGGGTGCGCCATTGTATGTGGAGATGGCTTAGGGGAAGCGAAGTTGTTGTTGTTGTTTCGAGAATACTGGAGCTACGATCACCCGACTTTTTCCTGCGGCCGGAGCTGACGCCGCGGCTTGCATGTGACGAAGGATCTGAAACAGCTCATCCATGTTTCAGAGTTTGCGCAACATAGGATTGTGTCACACAGGAACGCGCTGCAGCTAAGAATGCATAAGATAAGCCTATCTGGGAAATCTGCAGGTACCTTTCGGTGTACCGACTATGCAACCTGTGTCTGCCAGACTTGCTGCTTTGGTGCATCATATCTCGGACGAGTAACTTGAAACGAGCAAGTGTTGTTTGTTGTCTGTTTGTTTCTCAGCCTTGTATGACACAGTGTTTTTTCGCTCTTTCATATCACCCTCCCTTAAACGACTCCAACGTCACTGGACTTGAGCTTGCTTTCGAAAGAAATCCTTCACAAACATTCCCTAGACCTTATCATAAAATAGTTGCGCTCGTCAACTACGGTTTTGACTCTTCACAAGTGTCCTTCGTGCTTCTTCCAGCATCTCCATCACGCCAAAGTCACATTCATCATGCGTCGAGCTGGTCCTGTCGACTTCAGCAGAGAGGTCAACTTTCAAAATGTAGCTGGAAAGACAGCAATCGTCACCGGAGCAGCTGATGGCATCGGCTTTGGAGTAGCTGAAGCTCTAGCAAAGAATGGGTAAGTCAACACATTCTCGCGAGCTGTGTCAAGTGTGCTGATCATCATTTCAACAGAGCATTCGTGATCATCGCCGACATCAATACAGGACTGGGCAAGAAGCGCGAGATCGAGCTAACTTCTCAAGGACACAAGTGAGTATCATCAAGCTTGTATGTGATACGTAAGCTGACACTTCGATCAGAGCTCCATTTGTTCACACCGATGTGACTTCTTGGTCATCACTTCAGAACACATTCAAGACCGCCGTCCACTATTCACCGACTCAATCAATCCAGATCGTTGTGACGAGTGCTGGTCTCCGCGGCGAGAGCGTTCTACCTCACATCTTTCCCAAAGATCTTGTTGACGATGAGGATCTACCTAAGCCACCAACTGCAACGATGGATGTCATGCTCACAGGCTCGTACTACACGACTGTGCTAGCTTTGCACTACTTTGGCAAGTTCCACAAAGCTTCCGAGAGCGCGAAGAAAGTTGCGACAACTACAGCCGATCGCGAAGCTGATGGCAATAACCAAGCAACTATAACGAATGACAAGGCGATTACCGAAAACGGAGCTGATGGACACAACGCTCAGAACATCAATGTCAATTGCCACGGAGTCAAGGAAGACGAGATTGCTATTCACAACAATAATGGGAATGAAAGTCTTGAGGAGATCCTCGAAGTGGCCAACCCCGGCAACAACAACGTCGATGGAGACGAGCCATTGATCCACGGAGCCAATAGTGTGACTGCCCCCAGCATCTCAAGTGACGACATCAATGCCTACCAATTGGTCTACATCGCTTCACTCTCTTCCTATCGTGGCTTCGCCTCTATGAGCACGTACAATGCAGCCAAGTATGGTGTTCGTGGTCTTTGGAAGTCGATTCGCAATGCTCCGCACGGTACCTATCCATTCGCTTTGCGCACGAACCTTGTTGCTCCGACCATCACACGTACCAACATGACTGCTGATTACTTCGATGCCTTCATAGCAGCTGGGGGTGTTGCCACAGAGGTCAGCGATGTTGTTGATGTCACAATGCGTATGATTTGTGATGAAACAGTTGATGGTAGAGCAGTTTGCGCGCTTCCTGATGGAAAGAGCTTTGATCTTGCAGACGATCCGAGAGGTGGTGATGGTGGTAAGGTTGTGTGGGAAGTTTCGAGGAAGGATGGCTTAGGAGGGAAGAAGATCAAGGCTATGACTGGATACTATGAGTGGTTTCCTGAGGATGAGGAGAAAGTCTAATGCATGGTAATGCTGGGGGAATTGCTGGGAGCCTCGTCGAGATCCTCTTGCGTCCTGCTCTGAGATGCGGCAGGTAGCTCCCGCTTGGAGGAGGCCTTAATGGCAACGCATTGAATTGTTTTGAACTGAAATGAGGTCGGTTGTAGCATGGCTCAACCTATAGCTTAAAAAGTGCTGGCACTCACGGTACTCAAAGATAAGATAAGATCGTTCTCCACATATATTTTCCAAAACCTTTC
>Ga0068631_100600_pt1 | contig 14171 bp, 26 predicted proteins | sample InSIn5gowninarea_2_FD_77434 | JGI IMG/M metagenome (GOLD analysis project Ga0068631, IMG submission 77434) | Clean room microbial communities from NASA Spacecraft Assembly Facility at Jet Propulsion Laboratory, Pasadena, California, USA -... ...
CGAGACGTGAAGAAGGATAGACTAGAAAGTGTCAGTGTGAAGGCTGCCCATGAGGTTGAGCTCAAGCGCCAAGACATTGAACATCACAACTCTCCAAATGTAGCAATCTGAGATCGGGCCTAACATTCCACTGAGACAGCACATAAAAGTACGGTGTGAAGCATAACAGAGAACATAATAAGTATGTGAAGCATTTTCATCATGCTATATCTCAAAGACTTGCTGTCTGAGAACATATCCTAAGGGCACGCCGGCCCAGACCCAGAAATACCCTTGTGAGGGCTTCCCTGCCACTCATGCTTCCTTCCCAATGCGGTCGTTTCATCGTGATCCCAAAGCCATCTACTCTGCAAAGTTGGCGATGGCGGCGTCCAAATCCACCGCATACTCCTGTGTGAGGGTTGCTGGAATACTATTGACCCGTTGAGGGTCAATAGTACCCATAGATCCGAACTGGGGATGGCCCCAGCCAGGCGAGGAGGGCAGGAAGACGCGCTCGGAGGAGACAGGGAGGTCAGCCATCGTAGTGGCGAGCGAGGGGAGACTGTATTGAGCTTGTTGAGCTCTTTGCTGCCAGAGGTAGGCGTTTTGTTGTGCTTGACGGAGAAGAGCATCCATCTGTGCAAGGCGAGCTTGCATGTTGTTGATGATAGTCTGCTGCTCGACCGTATGTCTTTCCAGATACTCCAACCTCTCTCTCTTGACGTTCCTTGATTTCTTCCTATGTTGTTGTGAGCAGGCTTAGAAGTGAACGTCAGAAGAGAAGAAAGACAAGACAAGACAAGACAAGGCAAGGCAACAGACATGATACAAAGATACAATTGTTTGTACAAGATGAACAGTAAGAGGCAAGATGTGACAAGAAGCATGACTTACGCAGCAGCCCTGTTCATGATAACGCGTTTGCCCTGTTTCAGTTCATCGCGATGCTTCGGATCCGTAGCTGTTCTGAGGTCTCGGGTGACGGTAGTCAAGGTCCAGTCTAGTGGAAGTACGAACTTCTGTCGGACTCTTCTAGGATTGGCGGCGCCTTGGGACTCGTACTCTGAGGTTGTTGACGCGGTGGAAGGAGATGAGCTGGTGCCCGCCATGATGATGTGCCGTCGGTGGGGATCCTTGGGAGAGATGTGGAGGGGTCTATGTTGGTATTAGTCTTCGTGAGACTTTTGCTGAGTGGATGCTGAAGGTGATAGGACGAGGGGGCTTGTCTCCGAAAGGCTAACGAAGGAGGGTGAGGTGGACGGTGCTTTATACCCAGAGATTGCTTGTGGCTCGGACCACTCGGGCTTACCGACTTGTTCAGCAGCTTTTGACAAGACTGTTAACCTGCTAAATGACTAAGGAAAGAGATCAGCTTTCTGTACTGAGGTACTTGTCCTCGTGCCGACTGGGATTTGTCGCTGTGGTGGTGATGATATGCAGGGTTTGTGAACGAAGGCTCGAGCGCAGGAACCTGCTGACAATTTTTGACAAGATAGACGAGGTAGAGCGGTCCGACTGGCGCTTTGTTGCAGCGGCACCAGCCGTCCGTGACCGAGGAGGAATTGTCGGTGTGAGCTTGGTGTTGGGGAGCAGAGCCGATAGAAAGACTCCAGACCAAGGCAACGAGGTAAGTCAGACGCACAGGTGACACAATGTGGCGCTCGGCGATAGTGGTTGGACAGGACAAGTACCATTATCGTCCGAGCGTTAATGATAACAGTGATTAGTAGCAGCGAGAGCTTATCAGGTGTGGTCAGGCGACAAGGATCCTCGCTTTATTGCGCCCTGTATTTAAGACAAAAGATCAGCATGAGAACGTGCTTTGCAATGACCTCGTGGTGCTTATCCCTGTTCGAGCAGTGTCGTGATTGATCGAAAGCAGATGCATGATTGGTGGATTTCGTTGCCTGATTTCATATTCTTTAGGCTTTGGCAACTTTGTTTGGCGCTAGGCTGGAGTAGTGGGGAAGTAGTTCGTGGGGTTCTGCATGTTGATGTGGATGGGGTCGAGGGGAAGAGAGCGCTAGCCAAGAAGAGACAAAGCAATGGCGCAAAAGTATCGATTCTGAAGCCTCAACTTGAGTCCGTCCAATCGAATGAGCCCACGTGTTGAAGAAGACCAAGACCACGAGCCTTTTCTTAACAGATTCTGATTACTTACTGGTCAACAGAAGTGAAAGACCTGATTAGGATGTCCCTTGACAACATGGTATCATCAGGCTGAGGCTCGAGCCAAGCCAATGATGGCACGAGAGGACAACCTGCGGGGCTGCTGGACCAAGGTATGCCACAGACAAAAGCCGCTAGAGGCTGATGCCTATAGAGAAGAATCAGCTATCATTCGCCAGATCATGTTTCAGATTTCTCGGCGGTCAAAGCAATTTGAAATCGCCCTTTCCCATCGCAGAAGGTCGAACCCGGTGTGGAGATTCGAACCATGCAGACAGACCAGACAGGGTTATCAGCACGTTAGGATACCTTAACCTCTAACCGTGGACAAACTCCTGCGTGACGTCTGTGAGATCGTCAAGGTGATAACGAAGAGTCAGAAGCGCTGCGCGTCAATTTCTTACCTGTGGCAGCTCGAGACTCAAGCAGTGTGTCGCGCTAATTTGAATTCAAGCAAATTCCACTGCGTTTAGCGAATGTCGGAAATGATTACGACCGGCCAGAATCCGGTATGAGGCTTGTATATATACAGGTATACTAGTAACAAGTTTGATGTAGAGAGGAGCCTGCACAGGTTTGACAATTTTCTTCTCAACATGTCTTGAGTTTGTGTAACATTCGGAGGTCATCATCCGACGAATAATCATCGAATTGTTACAAACATCATAAATTAGCAAACTGAGAAGATATGTTCGTACTGATTGCTAGGTTATCATATTTACAAATGTTCAAGCCATACGACATAGTATCGCGAAATTCTCTCCACCCTCACAAGAATTCAGGACTCTTGGATCAGTCCAGCTCGATGTGATGGGCTGATTATGGGCACACTAGTTGCAGAAACCTATTGAAAGACCATGTGAGAGATCGAACTTGTCATGTTACCAATCGATTGCTTATCACAATTTGCGTCGTGCAGCAAGCTGCAGTGAGTGCATACATACTGCATGAGAAGTGTTTGAGCAGATCGCGGCTAGAACTTCATCCGCTAGTCCGTGGTGGTGTCGACCTTGAATACCAGGACCATCAGGTAGTACTGTCACTTTCCCAACGTGTTAGACGATCCGACATATAAGGTCGTACCGCATGTTTCAAGCTGACTACCACCAGGAGAGAGAGTTTGCTTGATTCATTGGGCTCATAACATTCGGTACTTTCAGCTAACTCCTCAAAATTACTCACAGGGCACCAATTCACATGGAACGTTAAAGCGGAGGTGTTCACGCAAAGAACCTTTAAGGTTGTAATTCAAACTTGGCAATGTCTCTCCAAGCGAGTTCATGTTTGTGGTCCTTTTAGCATATAACTGCCTAATTCGAACTAGTATGAAAATGCTAAGTAATCATCAACCAATACTAATAGTGATGTTTGAGTTGTTGCTTTCGATGGTTGCTATTGCTACTGTAACTGCAGACTTGCATACTTGAGTGATATCGGTATCCCGTTGTAGTTCTCGTATTGTGTGTAAGCTGTTGTGAGGGTCCCTTGAAGCAAGAAATCAAAGGAGCTCTGCTTTCCTGACATCTGCAGTGGCATGTTTGATGCAAGCATTGTTTGCACGCCATAAAGAGACAAGCCATTTGGTCCTCGATTCAAGCCGACATGTGGATAGCAGATAATGCATTGTGATCTAAGCCTCTTTCATGTCGTCAAGTTGTCAGGTTGGACAGCAGATTTTCGATTCAGGTGTACACGATCAGGGAGCAGCACCACATAGAGAGACATAGTCTCTCACTTGGAGCAGGCTGTTGAACGGCAAGCGGTGGTCATCAAATTGCACTGCCCAGACATTGGTCCTTCAAGCCTGGATTGCTCCATGCTTGCACGAGCAAGCATATGCCCCAATAGTGTCCAATCGTCCTTGGATACGTACCTTTTCCTCAATTGCATAATCTCACACTGCCTTCTACATGACGTCCTCCATATCCAAGTCATCATCATCTTCGTCGTCATCATCCTCGTTATTATCGTTATCTGTGCCAGCTGCAGAGGTCGCGCCCTCAGCAGCCTCGCCACCTTCACGCTGAGGCGCACTTTCTTGTCTGACACTGTTGACATCAATATTCGAAAGTTCTTGCTCAGCTCGCAATTTCCAGTGATTATTGAATGGTCCTGACTTGACTTGCTCAGCAATCATGAGAAGTGTTTCTCTCAGATAGTCCACCGGCTGGTCCAGCTCTTGCCTTAATGCTATCATCGACCAATACCTGTAACGCTTAAAGCAGTCGTACAAAGCATCCAGAAGCTCATTCTGTGGCATTCTGGCTCTTTTGTTTTGCTGCGGCTTAGTCTTGGCTGGGCCTGTGTCAGTTTTCTGCCTATTGTCAGTATTTGTCATTGTTTGTAGTTTGTACTGCCATGACTTACGAATGTGTCGAAGTTGGCGCTAGTTTGGTAGCCTCGTCCTCCAGTGGCATTAGAAGGAAGCACCATGCGGGCGAATTGGCGCACATCGCCCTTGAGTACGATGATACCGTTCTTGTCCTCGGCGTCAATCCTGCGCGAACTTGCTTCTGTTTCAAGATCCACTGGATTGCAGGTCACTTCCTTGGTAATGGCAGCGGCGAGCGCCGTCTGTTCTGCTAACGGGTCAACGGAGTCACGATGAAGATCGAGTCAGATGAGCGCTTACTTGGAATAGCTTTCCTACGGTTGAAGTTGTTCATGGTTGAGTGTTTTTGAACGCCGCCTTGACTTGATGCTGCCAGCACATCTTTCTTGTCATCTGATTTGACAGCTTCACCTTTCTTCACTCTTTGGTTGAAGCCGGGAAGGTCCTTCTCGGAAAAGATAAACGTGTTGCTGCTTTTTGCGGCCGATGTTCGGATATCGTATTCTTTTGATACTCCTTGATGAATAGGCAAGTGGTGATTAGCGAACAATTTCATCTATAAGCAGTCTGTTAGCCTTATTGAGCTACTTTCTTGCAACCACAAGCTCACTCTGTTACTGGTCTTCCAGTGTCGAATGGTGCCTAATTGTATTGGCTCATCCGGAGAGAGGGAGTTCCATTTGCCGTAAAGTGTCTTGGGTAAACGGACTAGCCATGCTTTCTGTGTTTGTCGCGGGAAGTATAGCTCTCCAGTATCCTCGTACGTATCATCGTCTTCTGGCCCCGGAGAACCTATTGCTGGATCTGGTTTAATGTATGTTGTGTCGTCTTGTTTGTAGTCCATCGTTGCGATGGTCCCCACTGTGCACGTCTCTTGAGGTAGTGAAGGGACTGAATAAAATGTCGCCGACGTCCGACACTATTTCTACTGCCTCAGCTCCTATGTCAGAGTCGACTGGCAGCCAGGAGCGAGTCACGAATCTGCGCTTGAAAGTGAAAAGTCGATGTGGTAAGGGATTTCGCACGCGGATTACCAGTAGCACCAAAAGCGATACGTTCTCGTCCACTATTCCAAGCTCTTCTTTCCAGTGTATTCCAGGCTCTTTCTTCTAGTGTTTCTGCTCGATCAATGTTGTTGAAAGGAATAGAGCTGGACTCATCTTCAATATCAGTATAGCCGTTGAGATTCTAATCTGGGGAACGACGACATCTCGAAAACAACAGCCAGATTTACGAAGGTATCTTATAACAACATCAAGTCGACAATAACATTGCTCCTTTCTAGCACGCATTGCTACCATTACATCAAGCGCCAATAACACACCGCTACGAAGCTGCGACCTTGAGAGTCTAACTCACAGACTCCAGCTAGTCGGCACCCCTACACTCTTCCTGCCTCTGTCGCCTATACAATCATCGCCTCCATCGTCACATCCATCCCTCGCCATCATGTCAGCCTACACCCCGCTCACCGCCACCCACTCCATCCAAGACCGCACTCCCGAGTTCCGCTCCATCCTCACCCAAGCCCAACGCCGAGTCGCCCAATCCACCAAAAAGCCGCTCGCCTCCTCTCACACCACGCCCACCGACCCCTCGCAACCACCGACGCGCAAACAGCGATCCGAATTCGCCCGCAGCGCCGCCACAATCGGTCGCGGCATCTCCTCCACCATGTCCAAACTTGAACGTCTCGCCCAACTCGCCAAGCGCAAAACCCTCTTCGACGACCGGCCCGTCGAAATCGCAGAACTAACGTACGTCATAAAACAAGATCTCAGCGCACTAAACCAGCAAATCGGGCAACTTCAGCAACTCTCGCGGAATAACATGGGCAAAGGCGGGCCGGGGCAGGAAAACGAACATAACAAGAACGTGGTTGTGCTGTTACAAGGGAAGTTGGCGGATGTAGGTGCGAATTTCAAAGAGGTGTTGGAGGTGCGGACGAAGAATATCCAGGCGTCGAGGTCGCGGACGGAGCATTTTGTCAGTTCGGTCGGACAGCATGCTGCGGCGCCAGTAGGGGGCAGTTTGTTGGATCCGGGGAGGACGGATAGTCCGTTGTATAGCAGTGCTGCGCCGAGTAGAGGCAGGTCGCCAAAGCCAGGGAGTAATGCGGATAATATATTGAGTTTGGATCCGGTGGGCAGTTCGGCGTTGATGCGCGGACCGCAGTCGGAGCAGCAGATGTTGATGATGGAGGAGGCGCAACCGCAGAATGCGTATATTCAGCAGAGAGGGGAGGCGATTGAGGCGATTGAGAGGACGATTAATGAGCTAGGAGGGATTTTTGGGCAATTGGCGCAGATGGTGAGTGAGCAGAGTGAGATGATACAGAGGATTGATGCGAATACGGAGGATGTGGTGGATAATGTGCAAGGAGCGCAGAGGGAGTTGTTGAGGTATTGGAGTCGAGTACAGGGAAATCGGTGGCTGGTTGCGAAGATGTTTGGCGTGTTGATGATATGTGAGTATTGCTATTCGAGTGTCCACGATCTTGGGCTAATCCGACTGCAGTTTTCTTATTATGGGTATTGGTAGCAGGATAGATGATAGATGGAGGTAATGACCATAAACTGTATTATAAGCACAAGCTAGAGAACACTAATCATCTGCAGTTCACAAGCTGACCATGCTGGAGAGTCTAACGCTACGCTGACCTGACAATTATGGTAGTTCATAGTTCTTCCTCTTTTGGGAACACATATGCTCCAAGTCTCCATGATAGAAGTGCTAGTTGAAAACAGCCTCCCCTTGATGCGGCATTGAGCACCCCTTGCCTCACTCCGCGCCTGATTCCTCCATCACTTTCTGCAGACGCCTTCTGCAAAGCCTTCAGTAGGAAGTCTTTCTTATTCATTGAGGCTGTCCGCTTCTTGGTGTCGTAAGTGGTCTAAATAACGTCACGGCCCTTATGCAGTCTATGTCAAGTTCAATGCTATACTGGAGTCCTTAAACCATGCCCTTCATTCTGCACATCACTTTTTGGCCTTTTCTGATCGAGAGAGCAAATCCTGAAACACAGTACTGCCAGCCTTTGGCGCTGTTTGCGCCTTCGACTTCTTCTTTTTATATAGCTTCCTTCCGACGTGCTCTTTTCGTTTTTCTTCTTTTGTTTCAGCTTTCTCTGCAGCCGGTTCCTGCTTTCCCTCCTCCTGTTTCGCTCGTTTATTCGCACTGCTCGGTGCCGCTTCCTGCACGTCTGCAGCAATATTCCCCTTGACCAGATCCTCCTCCTCCTCCGCATCTCCCGCCTTTCGCTTGCCAACATGTCTGAACCTTCCAGCTGTTCCTATAGTCGAACTCATCTCAGCAAATTGTTGCTTGGCGACTTCCCTCTCCTTCTCCTGCTTCTGTACACGTTCTCTATCATGTTTGTCATTTCCAGATAGCCCGTGCTTGATGAAACGGCCTGCAGCTTCCTTGTTTAGCGTCACTGTAGGCTGCTGTGGCGTCGTCTCTGCGTCTTTGATCTTGTCGAAGTATTGTTTTACACGAGTGAGTTCGGTGAAGACTGCGTGATTTCGAGCATCGACACCATTGAGCTTGAGAGCTGAGAAGAGAATCGATTCGATTGCGTAGGTAGTGAGGATGTGGAGTTTTGCTTTATCGAGGAGAGGAAGACGCGAGGAGATGGTGGATAGAGGCGAGTTGAGGAGGGGAGCCAGAGATGTTTCGAGGTCGTCGATGTGGGCGGTGAGGTCCTCGAGGAGAGGTGCGAGGTCGGTCGTCTCCATGATAGTGCGACGATGATTAACAGATCGTTGTTGTTGACATTGGAAAGATTTATTCTGGGCCAAGTCAAGCTGAGCTGAACCGGCACTATTCCGATGTCGTTGTGTCAATGACGGTTTCAGACTTTTGCCTTCATCGTTCCTTCCACATTGCCAGCCTTTCGTTTAGCACGACACACCAACAACGCCTTCCACTCTCTTCACAATAAGAGTCGCACCACATTTGCAACACATGACCTGACACCACTATCATCGGTTTGACCAACCTGTCTCTCACCTCTGCCGCTCCGCGGTTGCGGTCTGCGCACACCATCTCATACACGTTGCACCCATGCTTCGGCGATAGCATTAGTGGCCCGGCGAGGGCCGCCATCTGGAGGAAGACTCACTCATTTGCATCACATCCAGCTCATCTTATACCTGGTAATAGCCGATCCTTTTGCAAGACTATTATCAGACAGGCAGACAAGCCTGCACCGAGCCGGCGTCCGCTAGAGAACTACAACAACATTGATGTCCCTAAAAGGATACACATCCTTGGCTCCGGCAGTGTTGGCAAATTCATAGCTCACTCTCTTCGCGGCGTCTCACAGCCGCCACCAATAACACTCTTCCTCCACCGTCCAAACTGGTTGCAACAATTCAAAGAACAAGGCAATGCCATCTCTGTGCAAACAGATGGTAGGTTAGTCACTAGAGATGGCTTCGATGCCGACTTAGCATTACCAGATCGCACACGAGCAGAACGACAACCTGCAAGAGCAGCATTTGCCCCGAAAGATCGTGCCAAATTCGCGCCGTTTTCAGGCGAAGAGACTATCCACAACTTGATTGTGACTACCAAGGCTCCTGCGGTTGTCAGCGCTATCGACGCTGTTAAGCATCGTCTACTGCCAACATCCACGATCCTCTTCTTGCAGAATGGTATGGGCATCGTAGAAGAAGTTAATCGTGAATTATTCCCTGATCCCAAACTCCGACCCAACCATATGCTCGGCATCAACTCCCATGGCCTCAATTCTCCTTCCAACTTTACCGTCAACCATGCCGGTCACGGCATCATTTCGCTCGGTCTGGTCCCGCGCGTTCCTTTCTCAGAGCTGGCAGCACTGAACGCAGCGAACCTCGAAATCAAGGGTCAAGCTGAAGACGTTTGGGCACCATCATCTCGCTACCTCTTACGCACGATAACTCGCAGCCCCATCCTTGCGGCCGTCGCTCTAAGTCCTACCGATCTGCTCCAAGCACAGCTCGAGAAGCTCGCTGTCAACTGTCTCATTAACCCCATGACCGTCCTTCTCGACGCACCAAATGGTGCTGTTCTGCACAACTTCTCACTCTCACGCGTAAGTAGGCTTTTACTAGCGGAAATATGCGCTGTGATTCAATCGCTTCCCGAGCTTAAGGGTATCCCGAATGTCCAACGTCGGTTCTCGCCTAAGCGACTCGAAGCATTGACCGTACGCATTGCTACTAAGACTGCTGAGAATATCAGCAGCTCGCTTGCGGATGCAAGACGGGGTATACAAACGGAAACGGAGTATATGAATGGGTACATTGTGAAGAGAGGAGAAGAGCTGGGCATCAGAGCGGTTATGAACTATATGTTGATGCATTTGGTGCATGGGAAGACCAACATGATTAGTAGAGAGATTGACGATTACGTGCCGTTCCCTGAGATGGGTGCGGGTAAGCCACCAGCAAGTATAGAGAATGAGGAGCATAATGTATAGCATTCCGCCTTCCATCGTGATTGTTGAGGGTAGGCCTATTCTGTACATGCAGCGTATGGTATTATTTACTTTGTATGCTAGATTGTATCAATTGATACCCTTTATCCAATATATCTTTCATCTGTCTCCATCTCCCCATCAGCGCTGCCACTGCATCAAGATCTTCACCAGTTTTCTGCATCTCAACGTCCCTCAACTGCTGAAGTCTCTGTCGCGTCTCCTCAAGACAGCCACCCAATATCTCCAACAACGTCTCATCAACCGCGCCCTGCTCATGCGCTCCCTCCGTCGGATCAAGCCCGTCCACAAAACGACGCCACCGCGGTATCGGGAGTAATACCATGCGAAGGGCGCATTGTGTTCGATGGCAGACCAGATCTCGCGGATGTGAATTCGGGGAGTCGCCGTTTGTGTTGGAAGGTGGTGGAGGTGGTGTGAATAGGTAGTCTCTATACGCCACGATTAGGTTCTCGGCACGTAACGAGTAGAATCGTGACGAGGTTATGGGTCTACTTACCCGAGAAGATTCGCCTCTTCCAGAGCAGCTTTTTGCTCCGAGGAGAGCAGAGGTAGGATGTGCTCGTCGAGTGGGATGTGGTCGGAGGTGTTCGGGGTCATTGTGAAGCCGTCTGCCAAAGAGAGATTTTTAGTATTGGTTGGTGTGATGGTGAGGCAGAAGCGCATGCTGAAGTGGGATTACATTCAAGGAGCAGGAAATCGTTGCTGTGTTTGCCGTAGCTTATGTTGAGTTCTTCACCTTTGGCTGTTGCGGTGCATTGTCAGTATCTATTCCAAATAGAGGTAGTGGGTGGGTGGTCACGGAAGGGCATACCGTAATCTCGATCCGCAGTCACTTTGAAGCCTTGCTCGTTATAGCTCACTTTGAGCTGTATGCATCATAGACATATTTCGTCAGTCTCATCTCATCACTACTGCACAGAAAATAAGCCAAACCAATACTTACGCCATCACCATCCGCATGATTGAAATAATCCATCACCGGACACATCGCCATACAATCATTCCGATCCCTTACAAGCTTCCTCCCATCCCTCCCTCTCTTTGCACCTACCTTACCTCTGAGCGCACCCCCAAGCACAGGATAATCCCAGTAGAAACATCTCGAATTCACCAATAGCCAGGACTCAACATACTCCCTTTTCACATCCTCGATAGCACGCCCACTCGCTTCAACATGTTCAGGAAGCAACGTTTCCGACGCTGCTCGGAGATCGTTTTCGAGTTTGGACTGCTGTTTCGCAAGTAGTGCCTTTGCTGGCGCTGGCAGGAGGCTTTGAAGGTCTGAAGACCACAACGCGGGCATACTTGAGCGTAAGGATGATGGAGATGGCATTATTGCTTTCCATGCGCTTAAGTCACGACTGCCAACACTCTTGGGTGAGAGGATGGGGAAGGCGAGTGCTAAGGCGAGGCGGCCGTGGACGGAGAGAGTGCTTTGGTTTGGTGGGGGTCGGTCCGGGTGCACTGTTAGGAGTGCGGAGGCTGGGGCTTGGATGAGTATGTCGTCTGTCTGTGTATCTTAGCCCGGGGGGAATGTTAATGAAGTAATGAAATGGAGGAAGCATACTTCTATGTCACGCTTTGTGATCATGCCTAGGCCTTTGCCTGGCATAGTGGTTGGGTGGATGCCATTGATTGTCACGTTTTGTGTTGATGTGGCCCATGTTATAAGGGTGTCATGGGGGGATGGCTCTTTTTCTGGTAGCTGCATTGTGGGATATTTCTTGGACTGGTATTGGGGTGGACGTTGCATGAACGGGACATCTGGATTACTAATACTGCTTACTGCACCTTTGCCAGTATAAGGTCTACAATTCATTACTGTATACTACCTACTTCAAGCCTTACCATCCTGGGGATACTTCAACCCGGCCTGCCTCCTACACTCATCCATCAACTTCATCATTCTCAAACTCTCAGCCAAAGGCACAATCGCACTCTCTTTCCTCCCCTCCGCCACATCTACAGCCACAGCATCAGCTTCCCAGAAGAACCCTGTTCCTACTTCAGGCTCATACTCTTTCTCCTCCACCACTTCCTCCTTACCGTCACCTAAGCTCTTCTTAATTACGATCTTGCGTGGCACTGAAGCGGCAGGTCCAACGACTTCGATGATACCCTTTTCGCCTTCGAGACGGCAGAAGGTCTCAGATGTGCGATTAAACACTGTTGATGTGCAAACACCGATGCGGTTGGTCGGGTAATGTAGGGTGACTACATCGGACCAGTCGACGCCTTCTTTGAGCACCATCGAAGCTGAGACTTTGGGGTCGGGGTGCGAAGTGCCTAGTCCGGTGCCTGATAGCGTTGTTAATTAAGTTCGACATAACAAGTACGTCTGCGGCTTACCTAGTAATACAGAAGCCCACGTCAATGGGTAGATACCAATATCTAAGAGAGCACCACCACCGAGTGCAGGGTCTTTGTAGCGATTTGACTGGATATTCGAGTTAGATTACCATGTTTTGCAATGCTTTGGAAAGGCACCACATTCATGGAGCCATAACATACTGGTGGTAAATTCTCCAAATGCAATTCAAGACCAAAATCACAGAACATTCTATACGGCTCGCCAATGATCTTCTCTTCATGGACCAAGCGCTGTAGCTCTAGGACAATGGGGAAGAATCTAATCCATACAGCTGCAAATATCAGTATCATATCTATGATTATGAAAACGGTTGGCGGTGATCTTACCTTCCATTAGGAAGACACCTTTCTCCTTAGCTGCAGCAATGACAACTTCTGTTTCTGCGGCGTTGACTGTCATGGGCTTCTCGCACAGCACATGCTTATTTGCAGCAATAGCAGCTAAAGCGTTGTCCTTGTGGAATGAATGGGGTGTGCCTAATGCCATGTAAGCAACACGATGACATTTAACCATTATCACTCACCAATATAGACAACATCAACATCAGGGTCACTGTAAACATCCTCATAATTTGTGTAGATTTTCGGTTTTTGAGCATCTGCCGTAGCTTTTTTGAAGTTACGCTCGATAAAGTCCTCGCCTTTAGCTTGACTTGAAGTGCCTAAAGCTTGAACAATGTGATGTGCTTTGGCATCTTTGCGTTGTGTAAGGAGGTCTTTTACGAATTCTGAAGACACCCAGCCAGTACCCATTATACCCCACCTGCAAGTGGGAAGTTTTGTTGCACTCATGTTGTTTTGTACAATGGTTAATACGATCACAGATATAGGGTTTGTAGACACAGAACAACTCTGAATTGGAAGGACGGGACAGAAGATGAAGTCGAGAAGTCAGTACAAATGTTCTTCTTGCTGGAGTCAATAGGAGCACAGAACCCCGCCGGCTAAATCGAGTGAGTTGCCTAAAGAGGAATTTAAACAAGGAAGACCTGAGTTAGCATCACTGCACTTCACTTCTATCAGGACGGCTTCGACGTCCAGCATTAGAAATGGAGACACTCTCTAGGTCAATCTGCCCCATTCAGGCTTCAGTTCGACCATGCCATCTTCATCAACAACCTTGCCCCTATCCCACTCTCTCCCTTCACCAAGTTTCGCCCATTTAACATCGGTCTCGTCTTTTGCATCACCTTTCTCCCACTTTTTCACCTCTTTCTCTGAGAACCCAGCAGCCAGCAGTCTGTCTGCGCCTTGCTGCTTCCACTTCTGCCTGTCGCGCATTGCCTCCAATGCTTGCTCCCAGTCATCTTCTTCTGCAGAATCTGGTTGTACATCAACTGTGGGATCGTAATTTGAGCTAAAACGGGAATCCATCGCTGAGCTGCTCGCAAAAGCGCCCCGACCACGTCTGCGCACTTCGGGCACTGGCGGTGGTGGCGCTGGACCGATGATATCTGCTAGTGGATCAGAATCCGACCCAGAAGGAGATCGTGGTTGTAGCCGCGCAGATGACAATTCTCGAGAAGAACTATAATCGTTAGCGGTCCTGCTCAGCGGAGTTCTGGGTTTTTCCAGCCTCGTCTCTTCGTCCATGTCTATAGTATAGTATCGCCAAGTTTCCGAAAGTCCTTCAGATTGTTGATGTAAACAAAGATTGCTCACGTGACCTTGAAACGGTCTTTACCTTTTGTAGTAAGGTACTCATCCATTGCCCTACCAAATCAACGACTCAATAACATCCCTCCTACACTCATCCATCAACTTCATCATTCTCAAACTCTCAGCCAAAGGCACAATCGCACTCTCTTTCCTCCCCTCCGCCACATCTAC
>Ga0068631_100610_pt1 | contig 14099 bp, 14 predicted proteins | sample InSIn5gowninarea_2_FD_77434 | JGI IMG/M metagenome (GOLD analysis project Ga0068631, IMG submission 77434) | Clean room microbial communities from NASA Spacecraft Assembly Facility at Jet Propulsion Laboratory, Pasadena, California, USA -... ...
AACTCATAGCATGTACAGCATCTGTCAACTTCAAGCAGCCAAGATTCAAAATCAACTAGGGAGCAAGAGGTGCTGATATCTTGATTCATTGACTAGCAGAGCTTATTGAGAGTACGAACCAGCTTGTTGGCTGTGATTGCATCGTGCCTCTCATGAGTAGAATCAGATCCTTTCCTGAGGTGCCGGGTAAGCGCTCGGAGCTGATAAGGTGCTGTATGTACTCATGTGTTACTATGTGTTCAGATACCGCTATACTGCCAGGAGATCGCCTCTGGCCAGCTGTCGTACAATGTACATAGAGTCGTCTTGGCCGCGGCGCTTGTGCATACTGTACTGATCTGAGACAGGTTCAGCTCGGGCCTCGAATGTTTTTTAAAGCCACCAGACTTGGAAGGGCTCTCACACAGTGAATATTGTGTTCAAGGCGATGGTACTCGAATGATCAGGCATTCCGTGAGGGCGCTTACGTACGCGTCTCAAGCAACATTGCGACTGCCAAGTTGGTTCCTGCCCTTTTTATCCCACAGCTACCTCGCTCACATCTTTACACGATGCCATCCTGCACGCAATTTTGCATCGCTATACATAATCTTCCTTTGACGTTTAGTGCAGCGCTGAACCGGGAAGTACTGCTTGAGCATCTACCTCCTACCGATGGCATACACCAGTGGCATCTCGGCACATGGGGCGAAGTGACTCAGCGTAGCGACTGCCAGGTGTGCAAGCTTGTTACAGCCGCTATTAATGAGAGCCTACAGCAAAAAGAGGAAAGCAAGGTGTCTCCTGAGCAGCCTCTCGGGGTCTTACTCTTGCCAGATGAGGCTTCATTCCGGTTGTCATATCCAACTCCGCTGAGCGTACGCCTCGCATTCATTGGCATCGGACCTGGTAGCACCCACAGTCCGGACACCGCACGGTTAGTACGTCACGAGGGAATTGATGTTGCAAGAGTACAGAACTGGCTTCGTGCTTGTGATGGAAATCATTCGTCGTGTACTTGGCGTGACACCAGCGCAGCATCCACCATTCGGCCTAGTGACAGAACGCCCGATGCCGGAGCAATCGACAAGACCGCATCCCTTCACTTCAAAAGTGGATTCAACGAGGCTGCAACATCAAACTTTCGCGTTATTGACATTGAGGACGGGTACATCAAGCCTGTCCCACTGGACACCAGATATGTGGCGCTCAGTTACGTCTGGGGTCAACTGCCAATGCTTCAGTTGCGGAAGGATAACTTCAAATCGTTTACCAGCAAAGGAGCATTAGAGTCGATCTATCACAAGCTGCCGCGTACCGTCACCGATGCGATCGACCTTTTAAGAGCATTGGATTTGCGCTACTTGTGGATTGACGGCTTATGCCTGATACAGGACGATGCAGACGATGTCACTCTTGGGGTCAGCATGATGAACTCAATTTACCACGGCTCTTACTTCACGGTTGTTGCTGCTGCTGGTCAGGATGCTAATGCTGGCCTGCCTGGCCTCCAACAAGGTTTTGAACGCTCGGGGCGGAAGCAGAATATTGTGAAACTGCCTTCTGGGCTGCAGTTGACTATCTCTCACAGTATTGACTGGCACCTTAGACAGTCCATTCACAACCAGCGAGGATGGACTTTGCAAGAACTTGTCCTACCTGATCGAACACTCATCTTCGTCAATGGGCAGGCATATTTTCGATGCCATGAAGCGAATTGGAGTGAAGAGACCTGGGCAGACCAACAGACATGCTGGCTGGACGCAGATGACAGCAATATAAGCCGCTTACCAGATCCTCTCGAAGGCTTTCTCCCTTCCTGTTGGGCTTATCAGAAAATTTGTGAAGATTTCTCAAGGCGAAAACTTCGCAACGATGAAGATGCTCTACGCGCCCTCCAAGGCATCCTTCGACCAACTGCGGCTGGTATGGACACTGATCTCATTGAAGGGCTTCCAGGTTACTACCTTGATCATTTCCTGCTGTTTATTTCCGGTACAGGAGACATGAGGCGACGCTCGCAGTTTGCTAGCTACTCATGGGCTGGTTGGGAGGGATCGAAGATGTGGCCTCGTGAGAATTACGAATGGCCGAGCCTCTCTTCTCAGGGTGCGGCCACAAGCGAGCGCGATACCGAAAACATATTGCAATTCTTGGAGCATAATCGTTTAGTTGAGTGGTCCAGCGTGGGCTTCAATGCTGTTGTCAAGCAACTTACTTCCTATGACTGGGACGCACATTCGTTGGTGTTTGAACTGATGCAGAAACATCCGACTGTATTCGGTGATCTTGCGGAAGATCCGATACGCAATTATGATAATGGAGCTTGCGCTCAATTTGGAGGCTCAAGTAGCTCCGGCAATATGCCACACTGGGGTAGCCGCAGGTATACGTGGGGTGATAAACATAACGTTGATCCGGGGGCGGGCGTTCACAAGAGACAACCGTTGCCTAGTTTCTGCATGAGTGCACTCGACTTGGCCAATGGACAAGCGGAGTTTGATCGCCTGATCGACCGCATGGCGAACGTGTATGCGAAGCTGGCGATGTGTAACTGGATGGCAGTTAGGCGTATTCGTGAGTTCAACTACCGCATGTCTACAATTCGCTCTTGCGATGATGCTGACTCGATTTAGGGGCGAAGAGTGGACCACGACTGAGAAGACAAGATGGGGCGCGCCCCAGACAACCAAGTCAACGTCATGGGTCCAACAAAGATGCACAAGGAGACTCTGGCAATGCGTCACCATCTGCAAACGCGCAAGATCATCGAGTGTCATACTACAACGCATGGAGGAAAAGAAACGCAGCACGAATAGCCGCACCGTGAGTCGTGCCAATACTACTTTGAGGAACTATGCTCACCGTGTTCCCAGCGTCTTCCCGCCCTACAATGTCCTCTCATTTACTACTATCTCCCTCAAACTCACACTCGCTCTGTCACCTTCCTTACCTACTACAATCAACACCTCGCCGTTCGCGCGCATCTCCGGCACGCCACTACTCGGGGCTTCCGGGCGCCTCCATGGCTGCTTACATCCCGACAACACCTCTCTCCTTTCCAGTGCCTGCTCAACAGTAGAAGTTCTTTTCGTCGCACGCTGCCACAAACCTACCATAGGGTCTGCGCTTCTCGGCATGTATTCTGAGGGAGGAGAGCAGCCGATGAAGTTGTTTTGGGTATTGTGTATTGTCTGGCATGACGGGATTGCGGAGCGCAGGGGCGTTGGACAGATACTGGAGGAGGCGCTGGAGGACGCTGTTGGTCAGCCAGAGGTTAAGAGTGTGCTTTTGGGATAGTACAAATGGTCAATAAGCTAAGCTGTATTGAGATTCCCGCCTTCTTCTGGAACTTTTTTGATCAGGATGGCTCAGATTCCCTGCATCTACAGTTCGTCACGAGTCGTTACCCTATCCGTGTGCATAGTAGCCGCTACGTTATAGTTGGCACATGTCTATATCTTGTTCAAGTTGGTTCATCATTGCTTGTCTGTCTTACATCCTTCGGTCATGCTGCTCGATCTAAGCTCATACTAATCCCCCTGCTACCTACCAGGTGATTTGCCACTACGTGCCTTGACACTGTTCTGCATCGTATGTCGCTATACGATAACAAGCCACATAGTTTCTATTCGGCACTGATGGCTCACACTATGAAAACGGAGTTCAGAATTTTCCATCAGCAGTCGCTCGATGCTGCCAACGTATTGAATGGAGTTCTTCGGTTTTGATCGATTTGATCGTAGTGAACATATAGTTTCTCAAGATGGATACAATTGATTAGTTGCTTGACTTAAAATAAAACGGCTCAAAGAAGCCATACAGACTGAGTACTGCAGTTCTGGTTGGTGTAGCTTGGATAGATAGGATGTCTCTTATGAGAGCTACACACTTCATTGAATAAGTACACTACTTGATCCGTCTTCATCTTATTTCTCACAAGTACCAAGGAGTTCTTTTTATCCCTAAGTTACTTGTATAGTCAGGCTTGGCATGTTTCTGCTGCTACTCTTCACCCTTAAATAACCTCGATTTCTGCGAGTCTCCGTCACTCCTCCAATCTTACTTCTACATCATTCTCAAACTCTGACCACTAGAGTCCCATTCCATTCCAACAGTAAGCAAGTACGGAAAACCGCACAGCGACAATGTCAAATTATAGTTACCATTACGAATCAGACGGTGAGATGAGCCAGGTAAGTTCAAAAGTGACCTTTATTGTGCTTATCAACATTTGTACTTTTCAAAGCTTGTATCTTTTATCATCTGTACTTTCCACTCTTCTGCTTTTCCGCCCTTCTAACACTTTAAGTACAATAACAAGCCCCTGCCAACTCCCGCCGACATCTTCTCCCCTCATTCGTGGTATCGCGTCTACCTAGGCCAAGTCAAGGACCCGAACGCCAAATTCCTACCCATCTGGATGTCCTACCTCAAGGAAGAAAAGTCCGCAGCAGATAAAGAGTTGCTATATCAACAGCCATTAGGAGGCCACCCATGTCCCAAGGCCTTTCTGGACGACATCATCGACGAGACTGTCCCGGAGGCATTGAAAGTTGGCGGAATATCGTTGGTCAAGAGTGCCGTTGCTCTTACTGAGGGGTATTGGGGCAAGTAGCGAAAGACGTGTCAGGGATTCTTGAACGATCGGAGGTATTGGTATCAGCAGAGGAAGGAAGCGACGAAGGCAAATAGTGCCAAGGCGGCGAAGAAGCGAGGTAACGACAGTACGCCTTCTGGATTTGCAGAGGCTAGCGGCCGTGGCAGCAAGAAGGCAAAGGCAAACAGTCCCGATGCTGCAGTCTCCCACGACACTGGAGGTCCTGCCAGTGGAAGCTATAAGCAGGACCTTTCAGAAATGAGTCTGTGGGATATCTGGCGTCTCGGAAAGAAGGCTCAGGACGCGTGTGAGGCTTTGCATTAAAGAGCAGAGAGCACCTTGCGAAATTCATCGTGGTTAAGGGGATCCGAAGACGGGTGTTCAGTTTGGCGCAGTGGGGTCGTGATGTTGCGGTACTGGTAACGTGCGACATGTGAAGGAAGAAAAGCATGCCTGGTGGAATCGAGTATCTGACTATGACGTTATGATTGGCGATTGCCCATGAGGAATTAATAGACACAGAACTAGGTTTAGTACTTAATCTTTCTTTAACTTTACAGCAACTTTGAAGGCCTTTATATGATTTCAATCCTCTTACATCCTGTCAGGTACGTTAACAGCATTTAATTTGAGTATTTGCATAGTATCAAACCATATACACTGCTTTAACATTGCCAAACTGTAGAAAGTCGTACAAGTGAATATTCATGAGCAAAATGTACTCGAGTAGCCTCAAGCAATAGTCTCTGCTGTCTCAAAAGCTCAGTTGTCTTCATTAAGCAAACTAACGCAAGATTGCTACTAAACTACTATATCTTTGTAGATGGGACTCAGCGCAAACTACACTGGGGGGAATATGGCTTTATGGTAAAGTGCAGGAAGTGGTTCGTCCATTCAAACAGCCAGGTTCAATCGAGTTCTTTACAGCCAGCTTAGGCAAATTCAAAATACCTAAGTTGATATTTTCTCGCGAGACTTGATACAATAACCTGGCCGTGATCCGTACAAATTTGTGACGGCCCCTGACAACCCAATTGAGGCGCAATCACCCTGTATTCGACTCGGAGAATGTTCAAGTGCACAGTTCCATCCAGACTTCATTCCCATACCCACCAAATACTGTGAACTTCTTACCTGCCTTGTGCAACTGGTGATCATCGCGCAGGACCTTGAGCTCTGTCGAGTTCGATGCGTCACGCTTGAGCTGGTCCAGACAAGAGTTGAAAGCCGCGATTGCTTCCAATTCCAACGAACGGTTGCTATTATAGCCACCAGTTGTATCTCTTTCTTTGCGGATGTATTCGAAGACCATGTATCGCTTTTCTTCCTTTCGGATGTTGGCGGTCGTATGGTTTAGCTCTTGCTCAACACGCCTACTCTCGTACCCTAGTTCAGTACTAGAAGTGTTCACGCGTTTGTCATGATAAGCTTTCGCATTCGCCTGATAATCATTAGAAGGATAATCGAGCCTTGCTTTTTGCAAACCATACCTTCCTAGCTGCGACCCTATCCGGCATCTCACATTCTGGACTTTGAAACACAGGCGCGAAAATGTACTTCTTTAGATAGTCAACTTCATGTCCTGCAACTTGGTTGGTCGCTTTTGGTGGCGCGCAATTGTCTTTCTCTTCTGTAGGCTGGTCGTGAAACATTTCGAGCTGTTGCTGAAAGTCCTTGAACGGCTGAGATAGCTTGACATGTGCACTGTCGATAGAATCGATACTGACCTTGAATGTCTCGCCATAGTGCAGGCCTTCAGACAAAGCGTGCACCAAATTCCACGCTTCCACTTTGTGACGCACCCGAGCCCTGATACTCACGGCGGTGCATAAGGTACTTTGAAGCTGCATAAGTTTCCTCTATGTAGCATTAGCCACTGACCCACTATGTAGTCATAAATTGCTCTTGCCTGGAGCACAGTAAGGAAGTCAACCTCGTGAATCTCAACTAGGATGCGGGTAAGGGCGGCATCGAAGTTGTTGCCAAGCTCCTCGCGCAGTAGCATCTGCATGTGGTCGTCCTTCTTTCGCAGCTCTTCGTTGTAGTCGGTGAGCTTCTGCCAGAGGTTATGCTTTAGAGCGAGAGCCTGAAGTGGGGTTTGCGATGCGACGGTACCGCTTGCCTGCTGCGCGAAGGGCTTTGTGTCAGTGCCGTAGTTTCACATGGGTTGAATGGTCTTACCTGGCCGCGGGAGCTGTCTAAGCGAGTAGTCATTCTGAGCCTTGTGGGGAGAAGGTGGTTGGTGAAGTGGAAGCAAGGAGAGCGCGGATTAGATTCGCCTTCTAGCCGCACGGGCCTTCCAAGCTTCTGGAAGTGACAGTGAAGGTGAGAAATGAGTCAAGAGTCAGGCCACAAACTGGTGATTGGATGACGCTTCAATGCCGATTAGCATTCATGCATAGTGACTATCGGCGGATCGCTTGTACTGTGAAGCAATATAACGTTCTCGACACACACTGTATGCTTATTGGCAGTGTCTGCTTGCTATTATAACCGAACTTCGTTACTAGTGCTCAGGCAACACACAAAATGAGTAATACTACAGCACCTTGCCAAGGTCTATCAAACGTCAACAGCACTGAGAGGACGGAGTAATCGGATAGCTATTGGTCTGACTAGCAACTAGTAGACAAATAAGAATGGGTCTAAGATAGCTATAGTCTTAATTATCTTCTTTGTCCTACTATTTTTTCTTAATTCGATATCCTTGAGATTACAGTGTTCGCTTGGAAGGTAAGGTGCTGAATTTAACTTGTGTGACCTTCACTCAGCATCCCCTGTGCGAGACTAATGCAGCGCTAGTGTGGTCGATCATGTTTCCAATCCGCAATACAATTGTAACCTACTTCGAAAGTTCTACCCACTGCCAACTAACAACTAATACAGATCGAGTCAACAATCATTCAGATTAGGCAGCGAAGATGGCGTCGACGGATAACACCATAGGTACGAGCGAAGCAGAACGCGTGTCCAGTGAAGGCGGTGCATTCACTGAATCAAGACGAACTGACTTGGATACGAGCGTCGTAAATGCTTCCTGGAGGGTTCTGTCCGCATTATTTACCAGCAAACTCAGTCCCACTCACTGCCTCCCACACCGGATTACATATTCTCAAAATCTCCGTGGAATCGTGTTAACGTTGGTCAGATTCGAGACCATGTCGGAAATTGTCGCAGATGCTGGGTTTTCTTCGATCCAGAAGTGCCTATCGTCTATCACCAGCCAGAGGGAGGTTTTCCGGCTGAGGTCGATTTTGTTGACCTGGAAGTTATGGAAGCTAGTATACCTCATAGATTTGTGTATGGTGGAGACGATATTATCACTAGTGCTATGAATGCGGCGAAGGAGATGTGGCCTCAGCTCGAGAACAGTGGCAAACGGTTCTTGGACCAGCAAAAGTGGGTACATGCAAAGGTAGAGAAGGTAATTGCCGTTGAAGCAGCGAAGATTGGCAAAACCGCTACTTTGCATGCGCGATCCGAGACTCCTTCCATGTCAGAAAACTCACTCCCAAAACAGTACCGGGATTTCAACTTCCAAAAGAGGCTGGTGTGTCCAAAGCAACAGGAACAGGATGGAGATCCCGAGAACACGCGTTCCGAGGACGGATGTGTTGTCAGCTTGCATCACTCCGACCATGACTGGTACCACAGATGGGAGCAGCAGTTCTTCGATTTCCAAACTCCCTATAGTGAGAACCATCAGCTTGCCGTGTTGACAGCTTGGATTTTACAGCACCGATTTGACACAAAGTACCCTCCCCCAGCGGATCTCATATATAACATGAAGTATTTCGGAGGAGCTTATGCCCAGGACGATCCCAGAAAAGTGTTCGAATTCTATGAGTGGAATGCATGGTTTGCCAACGATCTCCGACCTTGTGGTTATCGACAGGAGGAGGGCCATTGGCTAACGACTTCCATCAACGAATATTCATTGAAGACTTTCCAGGGATTGTCTTTTTGACAAAGGGACGAGCACAAGTAAGAGGGCTATCAGTGATCGAATAGCATCGAATGACTAAAGGATCTGCATGGATGAATTCTGGATAGGTAAACTGGTGACATCGAACAAGGTCCGTTATGAACAGATAAAAAAGGTGCGAACCGGCTTTTTCGAAATACCCAAACCTGTGATGGACATCACAAGTTAGTGGATATATCTTTGGTTTCAAATTCTGCTTTCTATGATCATAGTCAAAAATCTATCGGCATCTCCTACGCTACTTTCAAAGATGTGCAATGCGCGCACACGCCTCTATGGAGATGATTTCTTGGTACTGACCTTTGCGCCTTTTCATGGCTGTAAATTCTTATGCCTTAGCCTTTGGCTTGATTAAACATGGGTGGAGCAACTAATTATGCTCACGAGCACATATCCCTTTAACCTACGCTTCGGACTCTAGAAAGTTATGCTCGAGATCTGATGGTAGCGAATTTTGGCATTGAGAGAAGAGTATTGATTGTTACGGGTGATAATCATACAAGGTTTTTGCTGTAGGTCTGCGCAATCATTGATACCAAGGATCTATTGGGAAATCATCTGTTGCGGTGCAAGTCGGTCCTACAGGTCCCGATCGTCACCTCTGTTGACTATCCTGGACTAGTACGTCTCAGGGCATGTATATATCGTCACCTTCTAGCTAGATAGCAACTCAACGCAGTTTCCATCATTTTCAGCGGCTGTCTATGCCGCCACATCATCGAGAGCGACGGAGGTTGCATTCAACTCAATCTCGCACCCCAATCTCGCCGATGTCTACAGCCTTTTGTCACCTCGAACCAATCGATGCCCCAAGCCATCTGAAGAACTCGATCAGCAAAAAGCCAAGTCAAAAAGCGTCCAATAAATGTTGTAGCTATTGTAAAAATAGTTCTGGTTACCTAGCACTGTTTAGTAAGACTTAAAGTACTCCTAGCTATTATGGGTTGTGCACAGTGCTCGCCATCTGGTTGGAGGTGACAAGAGGCTGTATAACGACTCGTAGGTGTTGCTGAAGATTGATTCATAGTTCAATCCTCCGTAAATATGGGCGTTGTGCAGAATCGCCCGACTGGAGTTTCTCATGTTGTAGCTATGTCTTAAATGCTGTCGATAGCAGTCACTCTAGAATTTGCCCTTTCATGTTTCTTTTCCTGTGCTCCGTCTCACCTTCACTTTCAATAGCTTAGAACTTCACCTAGGCTTTGCGTGTTACGCTTTTCGCACCTCTTATTCACTCCCACTCACTTCTCACCTTTCAGCAAATTCAATCGACTCGTCCTTCTGGTATGTTTACAACAGTCCCCGAATTGAATAACTCGACTGATAGCAAATTTCCAGGACTCCAGAGTACTCAAATGGAGGCAGAAAATATGCATGCGTTGGCAGAGTTGTGGGTGGGTTATAGAGAGCAGCTTGAGGAATCGAGGGAGCCTCGCCTGACACGTCAAGACATACTTTCCATAGCAGCGAAGAACTCGAACGATTTGAGTCTGCAGTCAGAATTGGTTGCTTACACCTACGAGATGGAAGCTATAGTGGTAAGTGTTGCAGAGTGGTAGTTTGATTACTTGCTAACATAGCAAAGAATTCCTTAACGGAGACGGTCATGATGATCAAGGAGTATCTAGAGAAGCTTTCACAGATGCCGGGCTTCTTTGCGTTTACCATCAGCCGCCGTATTGTCTCGGTAGGTCTCAGGCCGTACAGAGGACGGGTCAATATCACAACCAGTAGCTTCGACGATGCCAGGGTCAATACTTCTATCAAATCCGACGAACTCCTGGCACAGTTCTTGAAACACAATATGGACCATTATCAAGGATACATCGGGATTCTCCGGAGGTATAGGGCAGAGGCGCGGCAGAAAATTGCCGACTTGGGAGATAGAGCGATGTGAGGCGCCAGAAGTGGGAGCCAACATGATTACTATAAAGCACAATCAGACCTACGTATGACAGCTGAGGTGTAGCAAGAGTCTTATAGCCTCTTCAATGCATCAAATAATCAGTGTCAATGGATAGCTGAATACATATCCAAGCTAATCTGGAATGGACTCTCTTCACTTCTCGTGTGAGTTATTTTGATGTGAGGTGCTCCACGGCATCATTGACCGAAGCATTCACAGTGAAAGATCGATAGCTTTGAAGCATATTTACAAATGAAAGAGGCGAAAGTGACCTTTACTCCCCGCTTCTCAAACTAGTACAAACAAGTCCAACACACTCACAATACACGCTCAAACTCGCAGCCTTCCAGGATGAACAAGACTTTCTTATTAGCAAAGGAGGTAGCGAAGCTGAAGCAGCAAGTGCCTGATCTGGACAAGTTCTTCAGAACGGCATCGGAGTTAGAGCACATGGCCGCGAAGAACCCGCAAGACAAGCAAATCCAATCCGACCTGATTGCGCACACACACACAAGGTGGAGGCCTTTCTAGTAGGTCCCTGGCGTCTACACGAATTGACTATTGCGCTGACACACCTGAGAACAGCCGCAAAAGGCTCGACGTTGCTCTCAAAGCTTACGCAAAGAAGGTGTCGAAGATGCCAGACTATATCAAAACCACCAACAATCTCGCGGGTGGGTCTGAGGATCCCATAGAGGTAGAACACAACAGCGGTTATGAATATTCTGGCGACGTCAGAATAGAAGTTCCGTTGACGTTCGAAGAACTCCTAGCGCAGATTCCCAAGGGCAAGATGGACAAGGACCTGTACGAAGGCTGTCTCAAGGACATCCAGAAACTTAGGGCGGTGGCAGAGCAGCGCATCGCCGAGGCGGAAGAGGCCGGAAAGAAACAGGCAGCAGAGGGCACAAATAAGCAGGCGGCAAAGGGCAAAAGGAAGCAGGCGGCGATAGGCAAGGTGACAGAGGGAAAAGGCAAGCGGCGTCGGAAGTGAGTCGCATTGACAGCTCTCGTTGTCACTCTGCGATTGTATTCAGGCTGCGCACTCTCAATCCTCAACACATCAAAATCTTCACAGTAGTCTTCTAATACTAGAGTAGTACCCTATGAAATCTGCATGTGATTTTCTCTGCCGAAGCCGCGCCAACATTGTGTCTCGAAGAATTCTTTGTAAAAAGGCGCTTTGGTGGTTTGTTAGATTCGAGAATGGAATATCACGTACCTGCTACGACTTCTAAGTTTCTTTCACTTTGCAAAGTTGACTTGATCGCGATCCTGACTAAGCTCCAGTAGACTCACATTCACCTAGTGCTATACTGTCGGCTTTCACATGGTGATCTTCACGTTCACACATAGAACGTAGAGCATCTCGTCAGTCAGCTTATAATGAGATAATAATAATACCTTCTTATACACTATACATATTTTCTACTTCGCGCTGGTTTTCATATAGAATCATGCTGCAGCTGGGTAGTTCAAGTAGAATACCTCTGCCTACCAGTGTCGCCGGGGATATCTGGGGACGCATTCTTACATGGGTCCGTGTAAGAGACGTTGTTAGACACAGCCATGAGACGTGATTGGGTCTCTAGAAGTTCCGGCCTTCTAGCCACCCAGTATGGTATTGCGAGATCCAAGGTTTGAATCCTTGGCCCAATGATTCATCCTTTTTGCTTCACCTTCACTCCTGATACTCAAAGCTTAGTCTGACGAATCATATTGTTCGTGGGAGCTGTAGAGCGACGCTGTCTTTTCCGCGATGTATGTGTAACAAGCATCAAGATAATTCTCGCGTTCTCCCGTACCTAATTGCTCTCTGCACCACAAGCCTCTCAAACGTTGCGACCATATATGCATACGCAAGCTGCAATGCTGCCGCAAGGGCTGCTATTGACAACGAACGTGTGAGCAGCCGTATGTGACTGCTGCACTGACGGTCAAAAACGCTGATTGTTCTCTGTTTGTGAGAGAAGACAAAATGTAGCTCGGGAAGCACAAGGTCTCCACGCAAACGCTGTGTGTAACCGAATTGAGGTAGACTATTTTCGCAATTGCTCCACGCAACCTTCTCTTCCGTGTCCAATACGCCTTAAAATCCCAACGTCTGTTACTTGTGTGATCTTTACACATCTCCAACCATCAAATCACATGATCTTCTGCCAATCTTTCAACAGTGCTGAGAGTACATATCCCATTGCTGGACGTACCTCTGTACAGCAAAGATGGACTCCCTCATCCCGCCAATCCTAATGCAGCAGCTCTGGTGGGTCCTCATCCAGCTCCTCTGGCTCCAGCCCGAACAAGAAAGAAACCTCTTAGAATACCGCACAGCAATCCGCAAAGCTGACGAGAACTCTCTAAACCCCGGCTACCAGACCGAGCTTTTCGACTGGGTGGATATCATGCAACACATGGCAAGCTCTCCTTCCAAACAAGAGAACGATCATACGCTAACACATCAAAGGAGAACAGGAAGGAAATAGCCGCACAACTTAACGGGTTCCTACAGGAGCTGGCAAAGGAACCCCTTTACGCGAAGCTGGTTCTCACCTGCGAGGGTTTGAAAGAGCGCCCTAAAATCAGTTTCGAGACGAAAATTCCGGGCCAGCCGTACATCAAGGAGATCGAGACGATTTGCGCTAGGTATGTTGATAGTAGGCCGCCTGATGATGAGTTTGGGATGCAGAAGGTGAAGGCGAATCGGCGCGTGGCTGACATTAGACGGAAAGACTAGGAAAAATGGTCGGATTGGTAGAGTGTTACAATACTAGGGGCCCTTCTGTTCGCGAGGTAGTAGAAATTCATACTGATACTCGACATTGCTCTAGCACACGGTGAACGTTCATCTTTTTCTCACACTTGCATTCTGTAAATTTCAGTCATCTCAAAAGACATCCCAAGGCTAGGTTCCACCTCTGTCCCTCATATCAGCGACACAAAAGTGTTCACCACGACGGGCCAAAAATCACTCTGGCAAACATTGCTAGTCTCGAGCTTGCTCCTTCGTCCAACACGTACGTCGGATGAGAAACAGCCATCTGCTCGCCATTTCTTAACCTTCAATCCAAAACGTCTGACCTACGTAGACCTTCGGCGTAGTCGCCACGATACCTTCACAAATCGCATCGCTTACACCATCTCATGTTACCCTTCGCGTAAACAGATCCCCGCAATACTACTGGAGCCAATGCATCCCTCTATGTTTGTGTCGTGGAAGCCTGTTGTATTCCACCAGCGCACAACAAACAACGCGTTGGCTCACACCCTCCCACGCGCATTACGCATCCCAAACGGAGGAAGTGAAAGGAGTCAAAACATGTGCTTACCTTCCGCCACGCCGACCCCCACACTGCCTACAAGCCTCTCTACAACTCAACTCCGACACCTCGAACAGAATTACTCCATCCATCCAAAAACACCCAGACAGGCCTGCGTACCCCCCCCCCCCCCCCCCCCCCCCCCCCCCCCCCCCCCCCCCCCCCCCCCCCCCCCCCCCCCCCCCCCCACCCCCCCCCCCCCCCCCCCCCCCCCCCCCCCCCCCCCCCCCCCCCCCCCCCCCCCCCCCCCCCCCCCCCCCCCCCCCCCCCCCCCCCCCCCCCCCCCCCCCCCCCCCCCCCCCCCCCCCCCCC
>Ga0068631_100611_pt1 | contig 14094 bp, 8 predicted proteins | sample InSIn5gowninarea_2_FD_77434 | JGI IMG/M metagenome (GOLD analysis project Ga0068631, IMG submission 77434) | Clean room microbial communities from NASA Spacecraft Assembly Facility at Jet Propulsion Laboratory, Pasadena, California, USA -... ...
ATGTTGCGCTTGAAGTTGAAGTAGACGAAGACACAGCTGGAACAGAAGTCGACGAAGTAGTTACGTGTGCAGCAGATGATGTAGTACTTGTAGAGGATGTGACTCCATTAAGTGGACGACAACTGCCATAGGCAGACCCGAGCGGCAGAAAACAAGAATAGCCTTCACAACAAACATTGGGACCATCGGAGTCGCACAGGTTGGTTGAACAGCCTATCGGCGCGGAAGTGGTTGTGCTGGAGGAGGAAAAGAACGGAGGAACGCCAGGTATCGACGTTGTTGTTTGGGTCGTTGTTCCATCTACCGTAGTGAGAATTGTCGATGTTGTTGACGTACCTAATGTAGTGAACGTGCTCGACATCGAAGACGTGGTCCATGTCGAAGACGTGGCTAATCCCGTTGACGTCCCTGATGTGGATACATTGCTTGAGGTGGATGATGTACTTGACGTAGAGGAGGTGCTCGATACGGCAGAGGTACCTGATGTGGTGGACGTCTGGGAAATGGAGAAGATGCTTGATGTGGTAGAGGTACTTAGTATGGCAGTAGTGCTCGATGTGGTTGACGTGGTCGTTGAGGTTGACGAGTTCGCATACGGCCCTCGTAGAATGGTTGACGTGGTTGAACTTGTCGAGGTGGTGGTATCTAGTGGTGGTAGCGGCACGTAGAATGAAGTCGTGGTAGTAGAAACAGCTGGAGATTCACCATGCGGATTTGACGATCCTCCTGGGGACGTAGTCGAGCTTGTTGTGCCAGCAGGCGGCCCGTTGAAAGATGAACTAGTCGTCCAGGAGGTGGTGGTGTAGTCGAAACCACCGGGAAAGAGAGAGTGGTCGGGAGGTGACTGTCCCTTAGCAGTTGTAGTGATTGGAAGAGCGGGCTGACTGGATGTTAATACAGGGCCTCCAAGGCCTGTGGTATCGCATGGGCAGACATAGGTAGTTCTCGTTGATGTCAAAGTGACATAAACGTCTTGCACAGCTTGAGGATCCCACGAACCCCAACCTGAGCCCGCGGCGACTTTGACCAGAAATACCGCAGCAGCGGCGGAAGTGAGGGTGAACCTCATATTGAAAAGAGGCAGCTTAGAGCAGCAAAGGAATGGACGATGAATTGCTCATCAAAAGGGAACGACAGCGAGCAAAGGCTCAAAAATCAAGGGACGACAGCACACGCAGAATGGGCAGAGAAAGAGAAAGACTATCAAATGATCTGTGTTTGTAGAATACATACCGTTGAGCCATGGCAGGAGTGAGCAGCTCAATGCAATGAGCCACCAACGCCTTGATGGTCTAAAGGAGGCGTGGATGATTTTGAGGCGTTATGAGGCTGCTTTAGTCTAGAACGTGAAGAACAGCAACTCAAGCAACGCCGTCCCGTATCGTCAGGTTGGCTACAACATTCTGGCGATGGTCTCGACCGGCCGACCACCACAACTGAATCCGCAAAACTCGGAACGTTCGTTCGACGGATGCAATGCCATGGTGTTGGCGCAGCGGCAGAACAATGAAGACGGGTGGTGGGCGAGATGGAAGAAGTTGAACAGCTTTCGACGTTGATCTCTTTAGCTTCGATACTAGCCTTTGTCGTAGGACGACCCTTTCCATTCTGGGACTAGTTCAAGCAGCCACAGGGGTGAAGAGGTTGCCACCTGCACTACAATACGGTGTTGGATCCGCTTCATCACGAGTCTAGGAGACTCAAGGGCAACACAAGCTGGACTCGATTACCTTCATACCTCTGAACATGCACAATATATATTCTGACTTTCTTTCTCAGAAAAACACGTTAGTTCGAGCTCTCCTAGTCTTTTATGCGCCGGGATACGAGTACAATTGTGCCATGTACTAGTGCCATTTGAGCACTAACCAAGCCTACCATCTTGGCGCGCATGAGCAATCTTTTTTGCTCTCTCCACCACATGACCACAAAGCTTGGCTATCGAAATACTGTCAAGCACCATGTGAGGAAGGTTGGTAGAAAACCGAGAACTGCTCGTGTAATGGAGAGCTGATGTGGGAGAACACCACATCCAAAAGGAGAGTCGCACAGATTCAAGGCGCTTATTGCCTAAGTTAGCCAATGCATGACACCGCTGACAATGACCACATTTCTAGGCTGCGTGCCCATTGCTGCTGGTGCTAGGCTCTTTGCTTCGCTCATCCCCAGGTTGAGTCTGACCATCTGTGCTGTTGACTTTGGCCGTTATCTGCTTCTCCTTCACTACCTCGACTATGTGCTCTCCCAGATCAGAGCTTCCTTCGAGTCGTCCAACCTTCGAGCTGAAATAAGTCACATCATTCAACATTCGCTTTTTCTCTGCTTCGCTATGTATTTCGACTCCTTCAAATGCCTCCTGCAGCTGCTGTCGATAGCTCTGGAACACTGGGCCCATGATACTCATAACTACACCTTCGCCTAGATGCTTCGCAAGCACTTTCTGCAACGTGGCAGTTTCCTTGGTCAAAGTTTCCATATACTTCGATACACCCTCTGGATCACTCTGAGCGCTTTCAGTCCAATCGATTGCCTGCATGCTTCTGACATGCATCGTTGCTCGACCAGACATAATGTCGATCAGTTTCTCATGGATACTGTTCTGATGCTCTTGGAATGCATACCGGGCGCGATCAAAGTCAGACATGATTTGACCTGCACTGTTCGGCGCTAAGTATCGGCGGAAGAATTCGCGAACATAGGGCATAAGCGCGATTATAAAGCTGAGACCTTGCGAAGAAAGTGCGAGATGTTTGGTTGTAATGTTCTTGAGACCAGCTGTACGCGTGGCACCTGCTCCGAGGACCAGTTGTGACGTACGGCTGTTGAATTGGCGCAGGCAATCAAGTAGAACAGAAGCGAGCTCTTGGCCCATGCCTGGTATGCCTACCGTTAGGTGTTCGATCGACTCGATTGTTTGGAGCATTGCGATTGGCGAGACTGGGAGAATGTATTTCTGTTCATCAATCATAGCGAGGCGCACTTTCTCCTTACCGTCAGTGTTGTTACTGCCTACGCCATTGACACCTGGTTCCGGCGGCTGCAATGTTGACGGATTCCAGATTTGAGCGCTGGCAAGCCATGAAAGTGCATCGCTAGTTCCGCCCTCTATGACATGTTGAAGAACAACGTTCTCTGCGTCGCCAAAGTCCTTGGCCTCCCATTTGTCAGTGGTCATTTTATCGACAAGGCTCTGGCGTTGACCATTGCCATACTGTGTAACATATTCTCGAATCTGGGTGTCGACAATACTTTTCAGCCCTTGACCACCACTGCCTGAGATAGCTTCACACTCTTCGGCGAATAATCGGTTCAGCGTCACAAAACGGATGAATTCCTCCGGCAACATTTCACCATTCTGCTGCGATCGCACTTTGATGACTTTGATAACTTGACTCTGTACAGCATCGACTGCTTCACCCAGAAGACTTGACAAGTCCAGCGCTTGCTGCATTTCTGCTTGTATCGACTGTGCTCGATTTCGAGTCATTGAAGGCATCCGCGTGTGTCCAGCTGGTTCCGACAACGGCGGCGACTTTAGTGTGTCCTGTTGCGACCGGTCCATAGTACTCGTAACATCCAACAAAATCTTGACCTGAACGCTCAACCGTCGTAAACATTCACTGACATTAGTGTACACAGAAACAAGCATGTTATACCAATCTTCGGCATCCAGAGCACGCAGATTACGCGCTAGGATTGATGATTTCTCCTGTTGGCTTAGATTTCGCCCACCATGTGTCGATGCCGATTGTATTGTCAAGGTATCATCGTCGGTCGAACTCGGCAACTGCTTCCTAATCATGTTTTTCATTTCCCGAAGAATAGCTGTACGAAAGCTCGTAATTGCAGGCGTGGTGTGTCGAGCTCGTGCCAAACCCTGCATGGCTTGTTCAAGCTCTATTCGAAAATCTGCGGACATATTCATATACGCCGGGAACGACGAAGGCGTTCGCCTTTGACCTGGTTTAGGTCTGTTAAAGGAAACGCCCCATCTCTGTAAGGTCGAACTAGGGTCGGTATCCTTGACGTGCCGTCGCATGTCACTGAGCAAACAGTTGTGGAATCGAGTTTCATAACCACGACCAGCTTTGAATCGTAGTTGGTTGAGATCATCCGATGCTCCTTGTAGGGCACGCATACTTCGGAGATCAATCGCCTGGTATCTTCTTTCGTGATTAGTTCGATATAACTTTCGTGTTTCTTTGCCTGCTATAAGGCGCTCAACATCGTCGAGGTTGTCAATTGCCTCATCGATCTCGCCCAATTCTACCAAGCCTTCACAATCGTGAACAGCGTTGACGATGTCTTCCAACTGTAGAATTGCTTCAGCTAGGCGCCTCACATTGTCCCTTCGTTGCTTGAGCTTTACAACTTTCATGCCATCTACGGCCATTTCCTTATCCAGCTTGGCAAGGTCTCTTCTTAGCCTTTGTATTCGGAAAACAGATTCCTCAGCCTCATCGTGTAACTCGCGAAGTGAACCCAGTGCAGAAAAGAAAGATTTCGAGGCTGTAGATATGGAAGAAATGAGATGTACCTCTACAGTATCCATATACCAAGACAGCTTTTCCTGTAGTATCGCATTTGTTGCCAAAGACTTCCTGCCTGACGGGGCAGCATTTGGGTCTCTCACAATTTCAGAATGCTCAGACACTATATCAAAGGTTCGAGGGTTCTCCAAGTGGAAGTTGTCCTCACTGTACACACTGGGTATGGTGGAAAGTGGTGTGACGGCATGCTTCCTCTGCGCACTCGGCCATTTCCTTGGTTGTGACGGCGTTGGTGGTTCCGATGGGGATGTCACAGAGGAGATAGAGCCGGCTCTAGAATGTGCTGGCCTTTGCAACTTCTTGCTGAGAACGACCTCCCAGTCCTCCCCCTTCTCTTTCTTGTCGCGGTGGAACAGCGAAGTGTCATCTCCTTCAGTCTCGTTCTTTGCCCGCTGAAATGCCTCGTACAGCGAGCCAATTTGGGTAAGATATGGATGAAAGGTATTGGGCTCCACGTGAGGTATGTTCGACAACGTTACAGGAGGTATATCCTTTTGCGTTGGTGGTTTGAAACCTGCATCGGACGGTCGAAGCCCAGTTCTGATTATCGGTGGTTGGAGGAGGGTCGAAATGGCACTGGGACTTGACTCAACTGTGGTTGGCGCACTACTGGTAAGAGAGAAGGAACTTGTTGTGGAACTCCTTTGCAGAAGCCCTCGACGTAGGCCGACATCTTGGACTGGAAACGGGTACTGCGCAAGTGGAGATGGTGCTGAAGGAGAGTGGAATGTATCTGGCGATGGTCGAAAGTTAGGAGAATTCATCCTGGGAGCATCGATCACGATTTGTGAAGCGATCCATCTGAAGTTTCAGCCAGAGCTTCTCCGGAATCGTCAGTACTTTTGTCAGACCTCAGAATATACTCACAAATTCCTATACTTGGAGGCCTAGCAAGGATTTCTGTGACCGCATTCTCGGATCCCATACAGAAGGCCATGCTGGTATTCATTCCCGAGGTTCTGCCAGTCTCTTCGTTGCCGAGCCACTGCACTTAACGCGTATTTCACGTGCGCGATCTACGACGCGTCCTTCCTCACTGGACCCAGTCTCACAATTGCATACTCGCGACAAAAGTATTTCTTGATGGTCCCTGACACAAACATCATCAACAAATCGAACCATGGACACAAGATCAAATTATTCGCTTAGCGTCCTTGCGCCCCTCAATGACGGATATGGCGAACCACGAACGGACACTATCAGCCGACTAAAGGAGTTCATCCTTGCTTTCCAAATTGACGGGGTGTACATATACAGAGATCAGATCAGAGAGAACGTACTCGTCAGGCGATACTACTGCGATGTTGACGTCGCTCATATTATATCTTATAACGAAGATCTAGCGCATAAATTAACGACAGACCCAACCAGAACAATTCCTCTTTTTGAAACTGCGCTCAAACAGTGTACACAGCGAATAGTTTACCCTCAAAAACCCGATGTCGAACTTCCACAACATCAACTTATGCTTCATTCCTCTGTTCATCAGATTTCAGTCCGCGATCTGACAGCCGACAATGTCAGCGCCCTCGTTCGAATACCTGGCATTGTGATCGGTGCTAGCACCCTCTCCTCCAAAGCCACAGTTCTAGCAATCGAATGCCGTTCGTGTCAACATCGAGAAAGTCTTGTCGTTGAAGGTGGATTCACGGGAATCACCCTTCCCCGAATTTGCGGCTCTAAAAACATTCCTGGACAAACACAAGGTGAAGGCTGTGGGCTAGATCCTTACTTTGTCGTCCACGAAGACTCCCAGTTTCAAGATCAACAGATTCTCAAACTCCAAGAAGCTCCTGATCAAGTTCCAGTGGGTGAGCTCCCTCGTCACATTGTCATCTCCGCCGACAGATATCTTGTCAACCGTGTCATTCCTGGCAGTCGTTGTACAGTAATGGGTGTCTATTCAATCTACCAACAAAACACAAATCGCAACAAAGGCATCGCAATACGTAATCCATACCTCCGCGCTGTTGGCATCGTCCCTGACATTGACCACTCCTCCAGTGCCAGTCAGCACTTCACTGAGGAAGAAATCCTCGAATTCGAACACATGGCACGAGATCCAGATATTTACAGAAAGATTGCGAATAGCATAGCCCCCTCCATCTACGGTAACGTAGACATAAAAAAGGCCATAGCTTGTCTCCTCATGGGTGGCTCCAAGAAAGTTCTACCTGACGGTATGAAGTTACGAGGCGACATCAACGTCCTTCTACTCGGTGACCCCGGAACTGCCAAGTCTCAATTGCTAAAGTTCGTGGAAAAAGTAGCACCAATAGCAATCTACACATCTGGCAAAGGCTCTTCAGCAGCCGGTCTTACAGCATCCGTCCAACGCGATACTCAATCTCGAGAGTTCTACCTCGAAGGAGGCGCCATGGTCCTAGCCGACGGCGGCGTAGTCTGCATCGACGAATTCGACAAAATGCGCGACGAAGACCGCGTCGCCATCCACGAAGCAATGGAACAACAAACCATCTCCATCGCCAAAGCAGGCATAACAACAATCCTCAACGCACGCACATCCGTCCTCGCCGCCGCAAACCCAATCTTCGGCCGTTACGACGACCTGAAATCCCCTGGCGAAAACATCGATTTCCAAACCACCATCCTCTCCCGCTTCGACATGATCTTCATCGTCCGCGACGACCACGACCGCAATCGAGACGAGCGCATCGCTCGCCACGTCATGGGCATCCACATGGGCACCAACAACCCGCTCTCTGCGGACGACACCTCCGCCAACCAAGCCGATATCAGCGTCGACAAACTAAAACGCTACATCTCCTTCTGCAAAGCCCGCTGCGCACCACGCCTCAGCAAAGAAGCCACCGAAAAGCTATCGAGTCATTTCGTCACGATCCGCGCCCAAACCGCCCGCCACGAACGCGGCCAAAACCTCAAATCAAGCATCCCAATCACAATCCGCCAACTCGAAGCAATAATCCGCATCACCGAATCCCTCGCAAAACTCAGACTCAGTCCCGTCGCAGACGAATCACACGTCGACGAAGCGATCCGTCTATTCCTCGCGTCCACCATGGACGCTGTCACGCATGAACGCGCTGCATATGGTGGTGGGGCTGTTGCAGGGGCCGGAGCGGGAAATAGAGACATCATGGCTGAGATTGGACGGTTAGAAGAAGAGATTAAGAAGCGGTTGCCTATTGGGTGGACGGCGAGTCTGAGTAAATTGAGGAAAGAGTTTGTGGATGGGAAGGGGTATAGTGATGCTGCGCTTGGACGGGCGTTGGGCGTTATGCAGAGGAGGGAGAGTATTAGGATGAGGGGGGGTGGGGGGGTGGTTTGGAGATGTGGTGTTTAATAAGTACATACCTAGGTTTGGGGTGCGGTGGGTTCGGGTTTGTGTGATGTGAGATGAGACAAGAGGAGGGTTGTGCGGATGTGGTGACATGGCGATATGGTAATGTGTTTATGTATTTATGGATTTATGTGTTTATGATTTCTATGGTGTACTGGTTTTGTACATGTAGGCTGAGGTTGCTGGTCGATAGCGTAGTCACGAATTGACTTCATGTTCAAACATGTCACGTATTTATACCGTTTCTATGCACGATCACTATGTTTCCATACAATCTGGTACAGGAAGAACAAGAAGCAATTTTGAACAATGTTGTTAATGATATTGTTGCTGCATTCGACCTATAGCAACTCATTCCTTTTACGCGACACTCATTGATCATTGACGGAGAAGCTAAACCAGCGTTGTCCAATTCCGCTCTTAACACCGCGGCATCCGAAAGTGAATAAGGGAGCCCGCTGGTTAGAGTATCATGCCATGTTCTGTCCAATATTGCCCGTCAGGAGCACTGAACTCTGTACACCTAGCATTCCCCACATTTTGCCCTTCACAGCATGTCGCTCAATCGCGAGCAGTCACTTCGAGTTGCTTCCGATCCAGGTCGAGCTGTGCGATCAGTCGCAAGCACGGCGCGTCGCTGAGCAGCGGCTTCCTGCGTCGGTGTACCTGGCATGTCTCTATATGTGTCCTCTGGTAGAAGGAGGTGGCTGTGACGACTAGCTGGAGAGGTTTCAGCATGTCGAGCGGCGGCATTCCGGACATCGTGCATACGTTTGAAAGTATCCATCGAATCACAGGTGACCCCTACAGCCTTTTCGGGGATCGTGCCATCTTCGTCTGTTGGCCAGAAGAAGCTGGATTGAATTTTGTGCCGTTCGGCTATTGGATGATCTGGCGAAACCACTTTGTGGCAGTCAACCTTGAGGGGCAGGATACTGGACTTCTTCTCGTGGTCTATCTTCTCTTGTGCCCCATCGACGAGATTGAGATCGTCCGGTACAAGTGCTAAGCCAACGCAATTTGTGAGGTCTGCATCTTTGACTATTTCCAAGAACCTCGAGATGAAAGCTTGGTACTGCTGGCTTCGGAGGTCTACCACTCTCTTGTTCTTGTCGTTGGTATATGCGAACTCATAAGGCATGAGCTTGTCTTCGGAAGTAATGCCCCAACAGGTTGGGTATATCTTGCCTTCCTTCCAACTTGTTTCGCCAATTTTATTGAGATCATGGATCATGCCAGAATCAATAGTCCACGGGGTTGTCTCATGATACAGTTTCACCAAAATCTGGTTTTCCTTGAGTGGGAAATGGGCATGGACAAGAATGATTCCAAAGGTATCGTTGAGCTTGCAAGAAGCCAAGGCATCGCGCATGTAGCAGTAGAACAGTGGGTCTTTGTTTCGTAGAATCTCAGCCGATTCTGCGAGGGTCGGAATGGCATTGAATATTGCAGTGGAATAGTTAGCTGATACAGTAGGCATCCTAGAAAGAAGAACGCTTGTGGGTGGAATGATATATAGTCTGTAGACTTGGAACGATTGATGCCTTCGATTTGGTAAAGGAGTAAATGGTTCAGAGTTTAACGATATGTTGAACAGGAAGGGACGATGGTACCTACATACCTAGGTAGGTAGGCAACAAAGGTGTCTGTGGTGCTAGTAGCTGACGTACTAGTACTCCCATTTGCAACTGTGACAGAGCACTGGTATTGCAAGGTGTTTGTCAGCTTGACAATCCATAGGTATGTTGAGTAACACCCTTTCATAATTGCTACAGACACACATGCTCATCCGGGCTTGGTTGACGGGCAGATTGTGATCATTGCAGGAACGTGGTGACAGATCATGGTCGTGAACATGTCCGCTTCAGCATTTGGGTTGGCGTTGGTGTTGAAGTCAGTATCACTTGCACCCCGTCCCGACCTTGATAGTTGTCGTTGGTGAAACCATCCTTCAATCAATGGCGTCCTTGACTTCACTTACCTGTGGCAGCGCGGACATATCAATGTGTCTACAACCGCCAATGAAGTGTTCAACACCAGCTGCAAACATAAACAGCAATATGTGCACAGTTGACTCCATACCTTACTGGTCCTCGATGATCATTCTAGAGGTAGTTATTCTTGACAGAGGAGCGCAATTACGGCACTTGCACACTGACCACTGACGTGAAAAAGGTCTGAATGGTGTGACCGTGCACAGCGAAGGCCATGTCCGCCGCCTCTATCACCACTTCCGTGACCTTTTCTGGAACAGTCCACGTCGTCTGATACAAAAATCTGTTGCGAGACGACTTCAATGGTGGCCAGAGCTTTCTGACCTAGTCGTCTTGGCTCTTCGATTGCTGGTTGATGATGGACGCCACAGGCGCCAAAGGACGCGTGCCCTCTCTCCTGCCGGTTATTTGCCAGTGACACGCGACACGCACAAGCGCAAACACGGACACGGGCAATCGGCGAGAATACGCCGACCTACGTCATTTATACCCCAATCATCAGGCAACATCCGTTTCCATGTTCTATTGTCTTTAGCATGGCGGATGCATTCAATGTTTGAACTTTTCATCAATCACGTACCCAAGTATCGAACACAACTTCCGTCGCAGTGGCCATGTTATCCTTCCTACCTTGAATCTTAGTTTACTTCCAATTAGAGTACAGAATATCCCCTTGACACCACAGCGCAGAAATTAGCCCTACCGGTGGCATGTCCCACTCATGGCTTGGCGACCGAAATAGGGGTCAAGACCAGACCGAACCGTTCGCTTACGAGCTTGTGTTTCATCTCCTCCTAAATCCCATGTACAGTTATCCTCCACGTCCCAAGTCAGACCTTGCCAGATCATGTCTTGGGCGTTTTTGGCTTTGACTGCTGACAGCAACCGGTATTTTAGGGGCTAGATTCTCCGTCATGTGCTGCTCCTTTGGGAAATACTCCCATCTAACCTCACTACCACTAAACAATTGCTCTATGCTGTGAAGACTTTTGACTCCGTTCATTATAGCATCATACCTCGTATACATGCATATTCACCTGTGTGTTTCCACATCTTTGTCATATTGATATTAAATTTTCCTCTGACGTGGATCATTTCATCATACAGGTAATTCAACCATCATACGACATACTATAACACGACAATAGCAAACCGGTAGTGTCTTTTCCAGGTAACACAGCACCAAAAATCACGCTATGCACGTGGCAATCGTCGGTGCTGGGGCTGCTGTATGTTTTCATACCTCTGCTGACTTTGAACTTGTTTAACGATCTCAGGGCCTCTGCGTTGCATTGACATTGCATTCACGAGGCATAAAATGTACAATCTATGAATCCAAAGAAGCTCCGTTTCGAGGTTATGGTGCTCTCATGCTAGCTCCTAACGCCTTGCGACTTCTAGACAGCCTAGGTCTCTATTCTCAACTTCGAAGTCGTGGCTTTAATTTCAACAATGTCGAGTTCAGGAACGAGTCAGACACTGTCAACGATGTCTGGCAGATGGGAAATCAGGAGAGATATGGCTACGACGCACTCCGTATCACCAGGCCAGTCTTTCTAGACGTCCTTCGCACCGCTATCTCGGAACGAGGTATTGAGATAAAGTATGCCACCAAGTACAGTCATGTTGTGCAAGAAACCGCCGAAGGAGTCACATTCGAACTCGTCGACGGCACTCAAATCAAAGCAGATCTACTCGTTGGAGCAGATGGAGTTCACTCCGACGTCCGTAAACATATTGCACCCAAAGTCCAACCACAATACAGCGGCAACCTCGCAATCCTAGCAACAGTAAATCACAAATTCAGCAATCCAGACCAACAACAACGCAAACCACAAACAACATTCTTCTACGACAAAGCCAGCACAATACTAGTCCTCCCGCAAGAACACGACGGCGCAGAAACCTGCCTCGGCACACTCCACGCCTACCCCGAACAATCACGCGAAGACTGGGTGCACCTCTCCTACGACAAAGAAAAACTCCACACGCTCTTCACCGCCAACAGCAGCACCTGGCCCCAGCGCGTCCAAAACCTCCTGACCCAAATCGACAAATCAGACATCTACATCTGGCCCTTCAACACACTCCCCGACCTCGCCTCCTGGACCTCCCTCCCCCACCGCCGCACCGTGCTCCTCGGCGACGCCGCCCACGCTATCCCCCCTACCGGCGGCCAAGGCGCCTGCCAAGCCATCGAAGACGCCTACACCTTCGCCATGGTCGTCTCCCTTGCCTCCCGTACCAACCTGTCGCCCGACGCCTTCGCCCGCTCAATCGACACATGGCAGACCGCGCGCCAGCAACGCATCCAGCGAGCACGTATGTTTACGAAGCAACTCGACAATAACCGTCTGCCGATAGCTGAACGAAGTACTTTGCCGACTGGCACGTACTGGATGGAAGGCGAGCATCCGGATCTTAGCTGGCTTTATGGCGATGGGCTTGCGAATAGTGCGGCGAAAGGTGTGACGCGGGTTGAGGTTAGGAAGGAGGTTGGGCCGGGGCCGTTGAGGATTCGGGCTGCGACTGTTGATTCGGCGTATGGGTTTACGAGGCGTGGCACGACGGCTGTGCCGACGTGAGGGGATGTGATTGCAGTACTTGATATTGGACACAGATCAGTGACTACATGCAGTGACTGGGTGTGCTAGCGCAGTTGTTCGCATACATACTTACTGTACGTACTGTACTCCCTTGAGGTGTATGTACAGGAAGCTTGAGCTCTTTTGCCACTAGCACTACGGCAAGGAGTCCCTGGTTTTCTAACAGGTAACGGCGATGGCGAGCAACTATATACTTGGTCTAGGACGTGAGACAGGAGCAGTTGAGCGGTACGATGGTTCATTTGTGATGGGAATGTAATGGAGCGATGTTTTACGATTATAATTTGTCTGATGGGTGCATGACGGGTGTATATCATGTTGTACTGTACTATATGTCTTACATTCAAGTTTTATAATGCGGGCTGGGTGTGTGGGTTCTCCACTCGAGATTATTTGAATAAATGGATGTTGATCTTGGTTTTCCTGTGTTTATGTACATTATGTGTGTGTTTGTGCTTCTAAGCATATGCGTGGGGCAAGGCAAGGCAAGTCAGTGTGTGTACTGTATTGTGATCACGTATATATGTACAGGTACTTAAATTAGAGTCACTTACGCACAATTCAAATTAGATTGTGACAGGTCCATTTTCTCCAGAGTGCGTGCAGCAGAATAACTAAGTAGGCTCCAGGTAGGTGACAGATGTAACCATTAACCAAACACGAATCTGCTATGTATCGTCCATCACTAACAGCGGCAGCAGTGAAACTACATCCAACACTCTACACAACAACCACCCAGCACGATACAACCACCCCACTCAAACGCTCCTGTTCCCATCTCACTGCAGACGTACATCCCCATCAACACCCCTAAACCCCCAATGTAGGAATCTAATCTCCATCGCCATCAACATCAACCACATTCCCTACCCTCCTCTCTTGCTCCCCATCCTGATCCCCTTCCCCATCCCGACGTTGAAAGCCACGCATCCCACCAACCCCATCGTTGCCATCATTATCATCATCCTCTTCAATCTTAATATCCATATCCAAGTCCAAGTCCAGATCGAGATCGAGATCGAGATCTTCGTCGTTCTCGTCATCGAAGCCGTAGGTGTATGAGGTGTAGTTGTAGTCCTCTATACTTGGGAGGATTTGTTCGTTGTCTTGGAGCGTTGGGCCGGAGGGGGTTTGAGTTGGGTCTGGATCTAAATCTGGGTCTGAGTTTGGGGATTCGTTTGGGTTTGGGTTTGAGTTTGGGTTTACTGAAGTTTTTGGGGCGTTGGGATTGGTGAGGGCTGGTGTAGTAGCTGTTGCTGTGGTAGTGGCGGTGGCTGTTGGTAGGATTTGGTTCGTCGTCGTTGTGTTTGGGTCCGTGTTTTCCGGAGGATTGGATAGTGGTTCATCTGGTTTATTCGCGTCCTTGCGTGGTCGATAGCTCTTGCGATGGACGGCTTTGGTTCTTGAGAGTCTACCTTTGCCTCCACCGCCGTAAGCGGGGACTTTTCCTGGTTCTGTGCGGGCGAAGGCGCGGTATAGGGCGCCCCATTCGAGATGTTGGCGTGTTGGATTTTCGCCAAGCCACTCTTTTAGACCGGATCCTAGTTTGATCCTGGTGGGCGGTGATGTAGTATTGTGGGTGGGGACTGCGTTACTGGACATGTTGTGTCTTGCTGTCAAAC
>Ga0068631_100612_pt1 | contig 14093 bp, 11 predicted proteins | sample InSIn5gowninarea_2_FD_77434 | JGI IMG/M metagenome (GOLD analysis project Ga0068631, IMG submission 77434) | Clean room microbial communities from NASA Spacecraft Assembly Facility at Jet Propulsion Laboratory, Pasadena, California, USA -... ...
CAACAAATACATACAAGTCCTCACACTGCTGCTACGACTGCGACAGGCATGCGACCATCCCTACCTCTGCGTCGGTCGAGCCAGGACAGAGAAGGATTGGGAGGGCGACATTGCTCGATTCATATCGCGGTTTGCAGCGAAAAATCTGAGTGGTAAGGGTGAGAACGCAGGTATGAGTGTAGAGTACATTGCAGAGGTGGGAGAAACACTGAAGAAGATGAGGAAAGTGCAGCAGAAGAAGCGGAAGGAACCAGAACAGCTGCTGCTGATGGAAGACGACGAGAAGAAAGAGGCTGCAGAGCCAGCTGCCGAGACCTCAGAGAATACTACCGCAGAGAGTGCTGGATCGCAGCCAGCCTTTCTCAGCCCTCCAAAAGGGGAGGAGGATGAGGAAGGAGAGAACTGGTACGAGTGCCCGATCTGCTTGTCGCCACCACAGGAGCCAGTGCTCACAGAATGGTCAGCACACCGCACCCATACGCACATCACACTCGAATTTATCCGTCTTGTGCGCTGCTAACTTTCCACCTCTGACTCTCTTCTTTCCACGCAGCGGCCACGTCTACTGCCGTGAGTGCGCACTGAGTCTGTGTGGCGCCCAAGCTCGCGGTCGCTGCTGCATATGTCGTACCTTCTTCAGTCCACTCTCCCTCATGGCAGTACCCCTCCCCGCTCCTTCCATCGACATCGATTTTCAAAAAGAGTTCAAACACAGTGCGAAAACCACCAAGCTCATGACCGAAATCGCAGCCCTCCGCCACGAAGATCCAACCATCAAATCCCTCATCTTCAGCCAGTGGACCAGCATGCTCGACATCGTGCAAATACCACTGGAACGAGAGGGTTACAAGTACCTGAGGCTCGATGGCTCGCTCACTCAGAAGGCGCGTGAGGTGCTGTTGAATAAGTTTCGTACGGATGCGTCGTACACACTGCTGTTGATCTCGTTGAAGGCGGGTGGAGTGGGACTGAATCTTGTCAGTGCATCGTGTGTGTTCTTCCTCGACTGGTCAGACAAAAGTTCACTCAGCGCAGGACAAAGCGGCTGAGCGTATCACATCGCTGTATCACTCACTCGTGTGATGGTTTCTGTGTGTTTTGTCTGTTCAGTTGGTGGAATCCTGCCGTTGAGCAGCAGGCTATCGATCGTGTGCATCGCATTGGTCAGACGCGTACAGTCCGTGTGAAGCGTTTTGTGATTGTTGATAGCGTGGAGGAGCGCATATTAGAGATGCAAGCACGAAAATTGCAATTGGCGCAGAGTGTGCACAGCAACGAAGCAACAGCGAGCACTGCAGGCGACGTCAATCTTCTGTTAGAGTGCCTACGCTAGTGGCATAGAACAGGTGCGTGTACAGCATGCAGTTTGTATGTCTTTTTTTTGTATGAGCGTCACATGAGTTTGATCATCGACGACCCATGAAGTGACGATGGGGTTGTAAGAGACCCTGCACCAGGCACGATGAGCTCCAACCCACGCACAGAGCTAGCCCTTCTCTCCTCCTCAAGCTCCCACTCTCCCAGACCCTGCATCACTCGACTCATCTCACCTGCGCACATAACAGACAATTGCCTGCACTCATCATCCACCTCCTCCTTCACACGACCACTCACCCACACACGCAACTCACGCAACATCTCACCATGTGTAGGTATCAACCTCGACGTCGGCAACACCAGCAACACTCTCAGCAACGACAGCAGTGTCATATGGCGAACCGTCACATTCCCATGAAACCTCGTAGCGAGCAACAGCGCCAACAACTGTGCAGTCATCGGATCCAACGAATGTGCGGCCGGTGACGCCAGTATCACCAGCACGGATAGTGTGTTGAGGATGTGTGACAGTAGTAGTGGTTCTGTTTGCAGCACGGGTTGTACTGTGTTCCACCCGCCACTGACGTGTATGTTGCCCACGAGAGGGAAGAAGAAGAGATGTGCGACGGAAGCGAAGCGATTGATGAATGTTTCAGCTGGTTGACGTGTTGTGCCCCAGCGTCGAGTGCGACTGGCAACACGCTGTTCGATAATGTTGTTATGCTCAGCACGAGAGCGAGTTGTGGTGGCTGAAGGAGTGGTAGAGGGAGTGGACGCTGGTTGGGCGGAGGCGGGTGCGGGTGATGGGATGAGTGAGGATTTGAATGCGTTGATAGCAGTCTGAGCTTTGTCCTTCGTTGCAGGAAGAGGCTTGTCGTGTTTGTTGGTCTTTTTCCCACTCAACTCTTCCGCTGCCATCACTAACACCTCCAACACTTCCACCTTACCCATCAGAGTCAAGCTCTGGCCATGGAATGATCGGATCAGCAGTGGTGCCGCTATGTCGGGACACTGAACCGTCACACTAACCAGCGCTGCTCGTCGTTTCGCATCCAGTGCCTTGTTCTCACAGAACACCGTGGTAGCTACTTGCTGCAGCATCGCCACGAGGTCGGCTGTCAGGTCTGGCAGGTCGAATGGTCGGCTGCGTATGAGAGTGTCGAGCTGCTCCAGCGCTGCTTCCACATTCTCTCGCTCGTCTTGCTTTCGCAGCAGGTCGAGAGCGTCACGCAGGTAGCGCGGCGGTTGTACTTTGCGCAGGTCGCTGTTATCCTCAGTCAAATCGTAAACTAAGGGGGGCTTAGCGGAAAGGCTGGTGGTGGTGGAGGTGGTCGTGAGAGCATGTAGTCTGTGTTGTTCGTGTCGTTGTGTGCGTTCTTCCTCTGCTTTGAGCTTTTGTTCCTCCATCTCCTGCTCCTCTTTGTCGTCCTCGTCCTCCACATCGAAGTTGAGCGTGTGGGTCGGGTCCATCAGTCGACTCATCTCCACTGCCACCCTCATTCCCTCCCTCCGCCTCTTGTCGTCCATCTCACTCATTCGTAGCTGCACTCCTTCCATCACTGCCAACAGTGCTGGATGTGAGCTGAATGGGCCCAGCAACTGCGAATCATCCGAACCGGACTTGCTACCCGACGCTACATGTGAGCGATACTGAGCGGATGTCTTGAGGAGATAAGTGTGCTGGTAGTGGTGCAGAAGAGAGAAGGCGTGCAGCAGAGCGGATGTGAGGGAGGATTGCAGGACGGGTGTGGCGTGGTGGAGGAAGGAGGAGGACAACCACAGACGAGCTGCAGCAGTGAGCGTCTCGTCAAAGAGTGGAGCAGTGGGTTGACAGGGGTCGGAGGAGGACAGAGGCGGATACGCCAGGCGGAAGAGGAGTGAGAGGATGAGAGCGGAGGCAGTGCGCGAGACGGGGCGGTGGAGAAGAAACTTGTTTGTCAGCAGGAAACGAATCAAGCTGCCGTTTGGCGTGTCGCTAGTGGATGACAAACTGGGAGTTAACGACGGCAGCAATGCAGGTGCGAGTAGCGCATACATGACCGCCTCAACCTGCCGTTGTGAGTGTGTCCCTCTGTCCACACACCGCGACAGCTGCCATAACAACGCTTCGACAACTCCCTCCAGTGCCGCACTGTTCACAGCTAACAGTACGTTCGACAGTGCAGTAGCTGACGCAAAGGTACTTGGAAGCTGCTGCCAACCGTCGTTCTCGTCCTTCCGCTCCTCGCCCGGCAGCAGCTGAGAGAGGACAGGTGGCAGCAGACAGGAGAAGACAGTGCGGGCGTGACCGAATCGAGTCAGCTTGGATATGATGTACGATAGAGGAGCGGTAGAGAGTGGTGATGGCGGCAGCTGCTGTAGTGTGGCAGTGAAGAATGCATCGGCTTTGAGGGATGGCGGAGTGGTCGATTGCAGTCGATTGGCCACTAAGTCGGGTAGTGACGCAACAGAGTCGAGGCATGCAGTGGCGGAGGGAGGAAGCGAGGGAGGTATGAGCTTGGCGTTGGTGCTGCTGTTGTTGTTGTTGTTGTTGTTGTTGGGGGTCGGCGAAGCGGCGTTGAGTTCATTCAGTAGGTCTGCCATGCCTTGTCGCTGCATGAAACTGTCGAGCACGTGCAGGACAATGGATGAAGAGAGAACGGCAGCGGACGAGGAGGGGGTGGCAGGTCGAGAGCGTAGGGTCGCTGCGATGGACATAAACACGCGTGACGCAGGGAAGCTAGAGGAGAAGAAGAAATAGAAGCAGTGCTCGCGATCGTCCACATCCAACTTCGACAGCCAATCAACCGAAAAGCGACCCAGCAAATAAACACTGAGTGTTCCGTAGTGGCGAGAGACGAAGGCAGACAGGGTGCAAGAGGAGGAGAGGAGAGACGTGCGGATGGAGAGGAGTTGCTGGCGTACTTGGGTGGTTGTGCTTTGGGAGTTATTTGCAATGTCGTAAAACGATTGCACGAGCTCGCTCACGTCTGTGACAGACCCGCTGTCCTCCGTCTCTTTGTGTTCGGTTTCAGTCATCGCTGAAATAGCGTCTTGCAGGGGTCAATTGCAGGGCTGAAGGGAACAATGGGGAGTGGGTGACGTCCACGCGCTATTGCACTAGCAACCATCCAGTCGACCTGGCAAAGAGATCGAGAAGGTAAACAGCAGAGGATTGATATGAGTCTAATGAGAGGATAGGGAGAAAGCGAATGAAAGGCTGCAGAGAGAGATTGGAATTACAGAAAGCTTTTCGCGGACGTTTGTGGAACACATGCAGAATGTACGTGCAACGCACAGTACTGCATGTTACCGTTAACTCTCATCGAATGCAAATCGTCACGAGGTGCAACGAACAACGAGACTGACATTTGTATCGAACAGTCGAGGAGAAGAACAGTCTTCCACAAATCAAACAATAGCAAGTGCCCTCTGCACCGCTCATATCGCCTGTCACACGTATCCGCTGTTGAGTAGTGCCAAAAGGAGTGGGACTGCCCATCTGAACCAGCTAGCTGGTCGTACTAGTCTGCTGGTCCAGATGAGCAGACCTACACCACTTGGCACTGTTCAAGCGCAGCATATCAATTTCCCCCATTCGGACATACTTCTCCGCTGCTCCGCCATCCGCGCAACGACGCAATGTTGTCTCCATGTCAGCTTGTGATGCGAATGCTATCCGAGTCATGACACTTGCTCCATCCATCCATCCATCCATCCACCCACCGTGATGGTCAGCCGGCAAGTGCGCCAGTTGCTTGCTTATGCGCTGTTGCCGACACTGCCAGTCTGCTCCACACCGTCCACCTGCTGCTGCTTGACGACGCCGTCCTGCCCATCACACTGCTGCTTCCTCGCCTCACGTGCGTTGAACTCCTCCACCCACCTCTCACTCTTGGCCTTCAGCTCGCCACTCACCACATCGTGCACTGGCGGCGCATCCGTCCACTGACTCTCCACTCGCGCCCTCAACACATCAAACTCATCCCAACAACCCTCCACCGGCCCACAGTCCCACACCACTCTCATCACACTCTCACCCGCACCCTCACTCCTCTTCGTCTCACGATTCCACACACCCGGCACAACACTCAGCGTACCCTTCTGCTCACCTGCCACCACTCGCAGCACGCCTGGCAGTGAAGTTTTGCTGCCTTCTTGCTTTGGTCGTTTCATGACGTCTCGCTCGTTGCCGTGTTCGTCGATGATGTAGGAGAGCTTTGTGGCGAAGGACATGGTGTCGCGGTTGACTTTTTGAAGAAGGCCACCACCCATACCGAATGCTACGCTCTCCACACTGAAACCGGCCGCCATCACCGCATCACAAACTGACAACACACACACAAACACACATGCATACATACATCACACAACACGACGGTGAGAGGACGAATAGGTGATATGAGGGATGTCAGAGCGGGGTGTGTTGCATAGTTGTCTGGTCACTTTTCACTACTACGTCGTAGTTGATACCGTCACCCTGTATCACACCCATCCGTCGAATCGCCTTGTACCCTTTGCTGTTGACGTCCACACCAAACACCTTCTCACCCGCCTCCAGTGCCTGCAGCACACATTCGATCGGATCGCCACTGTCCGGTCGAAGTATCATTATACCACCACGTCGTGTGTGCAGTGCGGCGACAGCCGGTAGTATGTGTGTCAGTGCATGGATGTAGTCGTAACTATCCATGACGATACTGAACATGCAACCCTCACCACCGAATTGTCGTATCATCTGCTCGATCGCCTGCTGCTCGTCAGGGAATGCTGTCATCACACTGTGCTCGGATGCTGGGATGGACTGAGACACTGGTCGACCGCCATTGAGATGCTTCTGTGCATAGTAGCCGGCTGTCATCGTGTCACTGCCACGGAAGTTGAGCAGATGTGCACAGCCTCCCACCACACTCTGCTCCACACTCGTACAACCACGCATGCCGAAATCGTGCAAGCTGTAGTTCAACATACCCTTCTTGCTGTCGTCCACACTGCGCTCATACGCTCTTGCTATGGCAGTACGTGTCCGTCTCGATAGTGTCGCTACTGTCGTACCATACCAGCACCATGTCAGCACTGTCTCGAGGAACGTCACCAGTCGAGCATACTCGTCCATGGCATACACCTGAAACACAGGTGTGTGAACGTGTGCGACTGTACCCTCGGGCATTGCTTCGATGCGTACTGGGAACCAGCCGTCGTGTTGTTGTATGAAGCGAAGGAAGAGGTCGCGAGGGAATGGCATGGGTGTGTGTGAAGTGTTATGTGTTGAGTAGAAGTGAGCTGCATCGTCGATGTCGTCCACTGTCCAGCGGTGTTGGATGTAGTGTTCGATGACATAGCGAATGCCGTACCACACGAATCGAGTGTCGGTTGTGTCGCCGTTGAAAGGTGAGCGGAATTCACCGTATGCCACCATCAGTTGAGCGGGTGGATACATTAAGTAATGCGTGGCTTTGTAGGTGTCACAGAGGATGGCAGGGTTGAGGCGGAGGGGGCTCGCCATGTTGGTGGTGGAGGGGATTTGGATGCGGTGTGGGTGGGAAGGCGGCTGGGAGGGCCGTGTGGTACGATCGGTCAGTTGGTGTGGTGTGCTGACTGACGAAACAGTGTGGATGGTCGAAACGATGTCAATGTCGCTTGGAAAGAGCTGTAAGCGTGCAGCAAAATCAGCTTTCAACCCGCATCAGGGGTCAGTGATTGAGGCTGGCACCAAAGGCACAGGGTGCGCAGGAGCTGAGATTGGCAGAGACAATAAGAGTGAGAGAGTTGGGAAGTGTGGCGATGGGGAATGTACAACAGTGTGGGTGGGAAGTCAAGCGAGGTGTGTGGTGACAGTGGTGTTGAAAGTAGTGGAGGACACGAGCGAAGCAGAGATTATCAGCAATGACAGAGGCACGAGGGACATGATGGTTTGATGGTTTGATTTGAGAAGGCGAAGAAAATGCAATTGTTTGACTCGTATGCTGCTTCCCACCACCTCTCATCCATCAACCAATACTGGAACACAGCAGCACCGACCTCTCTCGTCTGACCTTTCAGCTTCGACTGCTGTATTCAAGCTTGAACCACACACTCCACTCCGTCCGCGAGCTCGTCTCCATCCAGTCCCGGCAGTGTCAGACTGCTCCCTGCACTGCTCAATCGCATGCACTGAGCGAGCACCTACTGCATCGTTTGCCTCCAACCCACTCCTCTCCACAATGACCTTTCGAGCCAGTCAACCTCGCCTCCTCTTCCCAGCTCTCTTCGGTGCCGCCCTCGCCAAAAAAGCCGCCGCCTTCACACTCGCCCACACCTACGGCCTACCACGCGTCTATCGCCGCCTCCTCGAACTAGAACGCAAAGTATACCCAAACGCCTCCCCAGTATTCCGCACTGCAGTGAGAACGGGACTGAAAGAGAGCATACGGTATCCGAACAAAGCGGCTGCAACCATTGCAGCCAACCCACAGATGCTGGCGCTGCTGGGACAGATGGGCAGCATGAAGGGGGTGACGGACAGCATGAAGAGTAAGGTGATGGAGGGGGTGAGTGCGCTGATGAAGGCGGGTGGGCATGACGAGAAGGCACTGTGGCAGAGGGCGAAGGAGGAGGAAAAGAAGCACACATGAGACGGGATGGGATGGATGACATTACTTTTTGACTTTACTTATAGCATAGCTTGTTCACATACAGCACAGCGACCTTACATGGACAGAGCGAGAGGCAGAGTTTGTATCAGACGGTATGGTTTCACACATACACACACTGCAACACAATCCACAGACTGCGGTCAACAGACACAAAATATCAGTACAATAACATTCACACAAAATGCTGCATTGCTCACTACACCCTACATCACCTGCCAGTCTTTCGCTGTCTTTGTTGTATCACGTCGCGCAGCGCAGCAGGTCTTATCTCACGGAAGCACGGTTGAAACACACCCGCTCTGTCATTCCCACCACACACCTCCTTCAACCTCTCATACATCCGTGCCGCCCATGCCGGCCACAACGACTCGTCTTCAGCGTGCGTTTTCGTGACCATCATCACTGTCACACGCACCGGTCCGTCGTCGTACTCGTAGACGTGAGAGCCTACCTCTGGGTCGAGTGACGGGTGTGGGTGTGCGAGTTGGCGTGGGAGGACGTTGCCGGGTGAGATGATGAAGTTGTCGAACGTCATACCACTATCGTCGCTGTACTGCTGTTCGATGTAGGTGTGAATGAGTGGTGTGAAGGTGGCAGCAGGGGTGGTGGTTTGGAAGGTGATGAAGCGGTGAGTGAGCTGGACTTGGGCGGAGTAGACGAGTTCGACGCAGAGTTGAGAGGCTGTGGTTGAGGCGGTGGTGGTGGAGAGGGCGGAGGATGTGGAGTAGGGTGAGGTGAGAGTGGAGTGGAAAGATTTGCTGCTGCTGCTGTTGTTGTTACTTTTGTTGATGTTGTTATGGCGAGGAGGTGAGCGAAGGTTTTCGTCGTCTCGACTTTTCTCTTCGTTGTGTGCATTGTCACTATCGGCTCGTTTCGCTCTCTGACGACTGATTTCGTCATCCTCATCCTCCACCGACTCTCCGCTCGCTCTTCGTCTCTCTTTGTCCTGCCTCATCTGCTCTCGCGCATACAGCTCTTGTGCACTTCTAAAATGAGCGTTAGACGCAAGCGAGTGGCTGCCACCTGCTGCCACCTGCCTCACTTCTTTACCCAGCAGCGCCTCAACCACACGTGGCAACAAACTGCTCTTCGTATCACCCAACCCCAACTGCCCCTTATCGCCATGACCCCAACTATACACGTGCAAGTCAGTCGTCAGCGCCAACGAGTGCCTCCACCCAGCCGCCACCTGCGTCACAGCCACATTGCGCTGAGTGAAGAAACTGACCAGCTTCGGCACCTTCTCGTTCGACGAGCTGCCATGGCCCAGCTGGCCCTGTTGGCCGTACCCCCAGCTGTACACTTCGCCGCTGTCGAGGCATGCGAGAGAGTGGTTTTCACCGGCTGCCAGGACGGTGACACGACCGGCTGTTGCGAGTGACTCGATGAGTTTGGGTTCTGTCTCGTTGTTGTCATGACCCAACCCCAACTGGCCGAACTCACCTCTGCCCCACGCATACACACGTCGGTCGGCTGTCAGTGCAAGTGTGTGATAGCCACCACAGCAGACGTTACGCACGAGGATAGACGAGCCGAAAGTAGGGATGCGACGTGGCAGCATGCTATCTTCGGTGTCACCAGTGCCGAGTGCGCCTTTGTTGTAGTGCTTGCCTCCACCACCGAACGTGTACACCTGGCCTTCGTCAGTGCACACACACGTATGCACGTTGCCTACTGCCACACGTGTCACGCGCTTGCCGGCCAGTGAGCTGACGAGGTAGTAGGTGTTGTTGCTGTCACCTGTGCGACCGAGTTTGCCGTACAGTGTGCCACCCCACGTGTACAGCTCGCCTGATGCGTGCAGTGCAACCGAGTGTCGATCACCACACCCTATGCTGATGATAGGGTTGGTAGGCTGCACCTGCTTCAGCTGTGCAAACTGTCGTAGTTTCTTCAGTCGATGCACGTTCGCTCTCTCGTTGTGTCCCAGCAGCCCACTGATCCAGCTGCCCGCCGTGTAGACGTCGTTGCTGAGAGTGAGGCACACTGTGTGGTGGAGGCCGAGTGAGAATTGTGCGATGTCGCCTTTGCCACTGAAGTTGCGTAGTTCGAGTGGTGTGCGGATGTCTAACTCGTCGCCGCTGGAGAGTTCGCCGTTTGTGTTCTCTCCCCATAGCCAGAGACGACGGACGGAGGGAGAGAATGGTGCGGGTGGGGAGGCAGGGATGGTGGCGGGAGGAGGAGAAGGTTGGAGAGTGGACGGGGGTTTGGATGAGGGTGCATGTGCAGAGGCGGTGGATGAAGGTTTGCTGACTGCACAGCAGAACACAGACACAAGGACAGTGTGAGTGATGACTGACAGAAACAGAGCGGCGTGCAAGCCATTACAGCAAGCGTGAGGCATGTGCATGGTTGGCTGACCTCTCAATGTGGCGATGGCGCTGGTGGCTTGTCTCAGTCTGTTCATGCGACTGTCTCCATCCTCGATGATGGATGAACGCTGACTGCCCGAAGACGTCGACCTGTGCAGCACTCCATCCTCCTCACTCTCCTTCCTCTCCTGTTCATCACTCAACTGACTCGGATGCGGCGACAACCCATCACCTCCACTATCTCTGTCACCTCTCAATGTGATTGCATCAGTGTGCACGATCACGCCGTGGTTGGGTTGACAGCGAAAGTAGCGCAGGCCCTGTACGCTGCCGTCGTGTTGGCCGTCTGGGTGGAGGAGTTCGACACCCACCCACTCACCCGGTGCGAATTTCACACGACCGAGAAAGCGAACGAAGCCGGGTTCAGTGTTGTCCACAAACACTGGCAAATCGAGCGCTAACTCGCGGAAGTGGACCATTCCGGGGGGAAGGTTGGAGGAGGGAGGGGGTGGAGGGTGAACGGGATGGGTGAGACGGATAGGGAAGATGTGGGTGGGGCGGATGGATATGGAGGGCCCAGTGGTTGTCAGGACATCGGCCAAGGCTGGCAGCAAGGTCGGAATGAAGGCCGTGGCTGGCAGTAGCTACTACTGGCAGGGCAGCAGTTCATGAGGACGTGATGGACAGATCAGATGAGTGAGGCAGGAGAGTACGAATTGAATGAGTCGGTCGTTGTTGTCTGTCTGAAACACAGACTGTGCATTGAATGTGTTGTGTTATGTGTTGTGAATTCCAGTGTACGACTTGTTTTGCTGTACCTGCTTTAGCCCACTCACTCGAGTTGAATGAATGCAGCAGCTGAATGTCGTCCGGCATATTATCGTTCCACCGCCCGTCCAGAGTCTCGCTGGCTGCACGAAGCACGGCGTATCACGTCCCAATCCATAACTCTGCCCACTCGCTGATTCCAATCGTACTTCTTGTGCAATTCTTGTCTGCTGCAAGTTCACTCTATTGTCCATCAACGTCAATGCACGCGGACATTCACCCAATTGCGCGACATCCCTGTCGTCCGTTCGAGTTGTCCGTGTGTAGGGCAGCAGCGCGGCAATCGACACACACACAGCTATGTGGTCTCGATAGCAGCATGACCGCGCAATAAGTGTGTCACCACTCTGTTGTGTGGCTTACTGCCGCACATTCATTGTCACAATCATTACGTCCTCTTTGCCTGCATCGAACCCGCTCACTCCCATCTCTTCTATCTCATCCTCACCCTCTCTCCCCACCACCATGTCGTACGCTCATCATCCACTCTCCTCTCCACTCCTCCTCCCCTCCCCATCCTCCACCACCTACCGCTCCCCTTCCACCCCTCACCATCACCACAACTTGAAAGACACCGACTCCATCCCACTCCACAAAAAAGTCCTCTTCTCCGGCCTCAGCGGCGCAATCGCCACCACCTGCGTCTATCCACTCGCCATCACAAAAACAAAACTCCAAGCCGAAACAACACTCCACCGTACCACTCCTCTTACGATGATGGCAACCATATGGCGCGAAGGTGGCGCGAAGGGGTTCTATCGTGGCTGGCCACCGAATGTTCTATTCGTCATGCCAGAGAAGGCATTGAAATTGACATTGAATGACTATTTCAAGCGTACCATGAAACAACATCACTTCGGTGTCAACACCACAACAGGCGAACTGACCATGCCAGCTGAAATGCTAGCAGGCGGCCTCGCTGGAACACTGCAAGTAGTCGCAACTAACCCTTGCGAACTTCTGCAGATCCAGGGTGCTACTATGGCGGATCGCATCAAGAGAGGACAGCTGCTGGCAGCAGTGTCGTATCCGCGACTGGTGAGGCAGCTGGGTGTGAGTGGTTTGTACACGGGTGTGTTGAGTACACTTGGAAGGGATATACCGTTTTCGATGATGTATTTCTCCATGTATTCACATTTCAAGCAGCACTTGTTGCATGATGCCACGACGCATCTGGCATTTAAGAGCTTTTTAGCGGGATCGGCTGCTGGTACCATAGCGGCTGCACTGACCTGTCCGATGGATGTGATCAAGACGAGGGTGCATGCGAATGCAGTGCCGGTGAGGTTGGGGTTGAGTGAGTTTGTGCGGCGTGAAGTGTCGATGTGGTCGGAGCATGCAAGCAGGATTGTGCGACAAGAGGGCATGGGTGCATTGTTCAAAGGTGTGGTGCCACGGTGTTTGATTATTAGTCCGTTGTTCGGTATCACTATGACGTGCTACGAGGAGATGCAGCAATTGTGGGGTTAGATTGGCGCGGTTGGGTGGAGCCGGGAGATGGGTAGTTACCCGACGTTTGAAGATACGGCATCACCAGCAGTGTTGCACGTTTGTGTCTTCTATCCGCTGTTTGAGGTGTCGAGAGCGCAGGCTGTGTCTTTGCAATGTCAAGGCACAAGTGATACAATAGAGCATTTTTATCGAACAAATCGGCGAGCGCCTGTGGCAAGCAACAGTATCATATCGAACAATCGCACTCAATCAACTCACAACATCCGTCAGTAACGTCATTATTCGAGATCGACTCTCCTGCGCTTCACAGGTAATGGCAATGACGACACATTCGTCTCACCAACAGCAGGTTGCATCAAACCTTCCTCGTCCTCCTCTTCCTCCTCCTCCTCACCTGTCAAATCCTCCATGTACAACTGACCACCCACTGCCAACCCACTGGTGTCGTCCGTCTCTCCTTCACCCTCCTGCTTGACACCATGTGCTGCTCTGTGTCGCAGTGTGGAGTAGAGGTAGTCGACTGCTGTGTACTCGTGTCCGTTGTGCTGTGTGTCGAGTGCTTCGTCGATCATCACAGCCGCACTGACCGACTTCCACTCACTATTCATCCACCCGCGCCTCATGCCGTCACCCTCACTATCCGCCAGCGGCACAGCACTGGTTGTCGCACACGCACTGACCGACTCACCACTGACAGTCAACACTGCAGTACTGGTATAGATGACAGACGGCAGTGCAGAGACGGGCGAAGGTGCATAGTGAGTGAGGCGACCTGGTCTGTCGTACACAAAGAATCGTATGACAACTCTCACCGGCTGCTCAACGACTGGAGGCTGCCATGTGCGTAATTCGAACGAGTCGAATGTGCCGTCAGCGTCACCCGAGTGGTCAACAGCAACAGCCGCCGAATGTGAGTGAGGGATGGGTGGTGGTGGTGGCACGTCGATGTGTTGATCTCGTTGATTCCTTCGTTCGAGGGCAGCCATGACAGACGCGTGCGCTCCTGCCACAGTGAATGGTGGTGGCGGGTTGTCGAGTCTGAATCGAACAGAGCGTTGTCGACGTGCTGAGTGCTCGTCAGACGGCGACTGAGAGGCGGCTGGTAGGCTGGCAGTGAATGGCACTGGTGTGTCCATCAGCTCTCTGGTTTCGGTGAGGAAGTCTCTGAATGACTCGAGCACGTACTCGCGGTTTGGGGGTTGTCTGCTTGCCCGCTCACGTTCGGCTGCGGCCGCCAACAGCTCCTCGCGCTGCTGGATCCTCCGCTGCTGCTGCTGTCTGTCCCACTCCCTCGCTCGCTCTCTGTCTCTCTCGCGCTGTTGATCGGCCTCCATCTCCTGTCGCGCTTGTCGTCGCCCCGCCTCGTGTCGCTCTCTCTCCATCTGCTGTTGCCTCTCTCGCTCAACTTGTCTCTCCCGTGCCCTTTCTACTTCTCTCTCACGCACTCTGTCCGTCTCTCTCCTTTCAGTTTGTTCGCGCGCTCTCTCCCTCAACCTGTCCATTCTCGACAGGCTAGCGCCACGCCGCGCACCCGTCGCATCACTAGCATCCTCCGCAGCCTTCTCTTCCA
>Ga0068631_100613_pt1 | contig 14077 bp, 19 predicted proteins | sample InSIn5gowninarea_2_FD_77434 | JGI IMG/M metagenome (GOLD analysis project Ga0068631, IMG submission 77434) | Clean room microbial communities from NASA Spacecraft Assembly Facility at Jet Propulsion Laboratory, Pasadena, California, USA -... ...
AACCAAGTAGAGGCCGCAGGAAAGGTCGCGGCACGACTCTTCAACACGAGCCAATTAGGCAGCAAGCGAGATCACGTGACGTGCTCTCGATGCTCCCACTACTCTCGATGAGAGCACTAAGAGCATAGGGAGCAGCACCTCTCCTTCCTAGTATATAGGGACACGAGTAAACCTTATGTTCTCTCGCGTTCAACTCACTCACTAAGCTTTCAACTTGCTTAGTGGTTACTAGCTAGAGTTTCCCTTCTACAATCTAAAGATTGAATCGATCAACACCCTTGTGCCTTAACTACTCCTCTCCTACGAGAATCAACCCTCGAACCCTAGCCCCTAGTTAGAGCTCGTAACACTATATTTTATTTAAAAAGTTATCTTTTAAGCTATTAACAAACTTTTATATTATAATAGATAAGAATACTTACTAAGATAGCTTCTAAGGTAATAGAAGCTCTTAATTATCTAATTATAATAGCTCTCCTATTAACAAAACTACGTAGTATAATAAGACTATACTACCTTTTGTTATGGCCTCGACCCTTACTAACCCTAGCTTATACTATTTTAGAAGCTCGCTAAAGTAATAGCTAGGATAATACAAACACTATTTCGAATAATTACTCTTATACCTATTCTAGATACCATCGACGCGTGCTACTTTTATGGAAACGACGCTACTTTGTTCTTCTAACACTATAGTTCCATGTGCGAGAAACATGGCGTGCTAGGAGATCTTCGTGCGACTCGTCTCCCGGACTGTTGCAACCTTCATACGGAGCGATGGATCTGTTAACTTCCGAAGTACTCGGCTAGGGATTGGGTTACTCTCCAACAGCGGGTAAAAACAGAGTTCATGACTAGAGGTTCGGAAATACGGAAAGACGGCAGCTGGCGATACGACGATATCCCAAGGAAGACTCGAGGGATCGAAGATCACGATAGAGCGTTTGACGAGATTGCGAATAGTGCAGTAGCAATGCCAGGTAGCATGGCTTTTGCACGGACGAATTCTCTCCTGGTTGGCCCAGCACAAGGCATAGCAACCCGCGACGGTAGAGATGGAAGCGGAGACAGCGGTAGCGGTGATGATGATAACAGGCAGAGAGAGCAGCAGAGACAGCAACGGATGCAGAGACAGCGAAGATGCAGCGCTAATGACGGCGTTAGCGACAGCAGCAGAGGCTACAATGTGACAGCAGCAGAAGGCTAGTAGTGATGACTAGAGCGACAGCGCTAGCAACTTCGTCAGCGATAACAACGATAGCTAGCAATGGCGACAGCGACAAAAGACGAGGAAGGTAGCGACGGCGCTAGTATGTCGCTGCCTGCCGCCAACCATCTCACAAAGCCACCTCACAGAGCCGTCTTACACGCGAGCGCATCGATCTAGCCATGGCCATCTCACACAGCAATGTCATGCGTATGGGTAGTTTACCTAGTTTTGACTAGCCATTTTCGATACACTATCTTATATACCCCCTCTCACACGCTCGCTCATGCACATGAGAGTCCAGTTACAGAACTAACTAGCCTGGGGTGTATAGTAGTAGATATTCAAGCAGTAGTCAAGTAGTACTTAGACGTATCGAAACGGGGCAAGACGTTCTTGGTTGCAGCCACAACAAAGCTTTTGGAGAGCGCCTCGGACGCAGGGACTGGATAGGAATGACGCACCAAGATCGCCAGTTCTAATTAAAGCCAAGCAGGAACACGCGCCTTGGGTGGCTGCGCATTGCAAAAGTCAGTGATCAAGCTTTCAAGCATTCAAATCAACTCTCACTGAGCGCCTGCGCCTCGTCTACTCCTTACCAGGCAGACCTTCTTCCTCTTCGCACCAGCACGAGACACCCGCGCGTATTGTTACCGCCGACAGCCATTGTCTCACAGGGCTGAAGCGACTGCTCCTACTGCATCGAAACGACCGCGGACAAGAACAGTCATCCATCCACCATCAGGCTACACCACTTCCTATTCCTCCTCAGGTACAAGCCACTCGCCATACGCCGCACACGAGCCTCACCGCCTCTAATGCGCTGGACATGCAATAGTCGGAACGAATCGCTACATCAAAGGGTGTTTACACTGCGACGGCAACTCGTGCGTGGAGAGAGGGTCTCCGTCATACTCTTTCAGCATGGTCAACTCGACGTGTGATCTGTCGCTGGTGCATTTGGGCGACGAGAATGTTGCGAAGGAGACGCCTTTGTGGAAAAACTTCACCTTCCACCACTTCGGCCTATTTCTATGCGTTGCCTTTGGCGCCGTCGCCGTCTCGATAGCAGGATGGCTGATAATGAGCCATGCCATGCACTACTCGAAGCCGTATGAACAGAGACAGTACGAGAGCCTGCTTCCCACAGTGGACGGTGTCTTGCTAACATGCTCCAGTATCATACGTATCCTGTTCATGATCCCCGTCTACGCTGTCGTATCCTTCTTATCCTACGCATTCTTCAAGCACGCCATCTACTTCGAAGTCATCCGCGATTGCTACGAAGCCTTTGCTATAGCAAGCTTCTTCACTCTTCTTTGCCATTACCTCGAGCCTACACTACACGAGCAGAAGAATTATTTCCGCCAGCTGGGGCCTAAGAATTGGATCTTGCCCATCAATTGGCTGCAGAAGTGTACCGGAGGCGAAAATCGAGGTCCTTTCCGGAAGCCTCAATCTGGCCTAACTTGGTTCAACGTCGTCTGGGTCTCCGTCTTCCAGTACTGTTTCATTCGTGTGCTCTTTACCTTCGTTTCGCTTGTCTCCCAATACTTTAACCGCTACTGTGAATCTTCACTTTCGCCGGTCTTTGCACATATATGGGTGCTAGTCTTCGAGTCAACTTCCGTGTCGATTGCGATGTACGGACTGATACAGTTCTACATCCAACTGAAAGACGACATTGCGCACTACAAGCCGTTCTTGAAGATCCTCTGCATCAAGCTTGTCATTTTCTTCTCATTCTGGCAAACCGTAGGGCGTGGTCCACAGCCAAGACTGCAACGTACGCTAACATACTTCAGATTATCATTTCTTTCCTTTCGTCCTCGAACGGCCCACTAAAACCGACTGACACGATCGCTTACCCCGACATAAAAGTCGGCATTCCAAGCGTGCTTCTCTGCATCGAAATGGCCATCTTCGCCGTTATGCATATTTTCGCTTTCTCTGCCAAGCCCTACCACATCAACAAGCGAACTTCTCTATCAACCTCTTACCCCGAACCCGGCGTAGCCTCAAACTCCTCCCTTACATACTTCGGCGGCTTTCTCGGAATTAAGGCTCTCTTCGACGCCTTTAACCCATGGGACATTGTCAAAGCGAGCGCTCGCGGCTTCCGCTGGCTGTTCGTTGGCCGTAAGCACAGAAAGCAGGATAGCAGTTACCAAGCACACCCAAAGACATCCCACGACTCTTCCTACACTGGTAGCGGAGAAGTATCGACCGAACTCCATGGAGTCCAGAACGACGGATCGCCGGAGAGAATGGTTGGCGGAGGTGGCCGCGCTCACTACGACATTCGTGACGACAGACCTCTTTTGCACCCCCGAGCCAACCAAGGTTATCCACCGACATATCCGTCTCCAGCCCTTCCACACCCAGCCGACACACCGCGTTCCATCTCTCCTGTCTCGGCTCTAACAGAATCTCAATTTACATACCCAATCGCCGCAAGGACTGACATATCCACATTAAGCTCTCCAGACCCTCGCCCGCCTCTCAGTGCCACGCCACACGGACCGGGATCCAGCATGAACTCCTACACCGTGAAGACGGACGATGATACCGGGTTTTATGGCGGGACAAGATTCAGCGATCCGAATGCGGAGCCAGAGCCTCGGCCGAGCAAGCAATTTCAAAGAGCATATGAAAGAGAGTGGGCTCAGCAGCAGCAGCAGAGTCACCGGTGATGCGTGATGGGAGAAGCTGATCCGGGTATTGCTTTTCTAAGCTGTTTCCCAAGGGGGCGGTTTGTTTATCTCGGCGTTGTTAATGGGGCAGGACGGGGTTGGAAATTAAGATATCACGCATGTTCCTGGCCATAAATTGTGGCTGTCAACTCTAGGAAGAGATCCGAGCATACGAGCTCCTTCAATCCAGTATTACAGTGTTCCCGAATTCTGTCACTGAACCGAGATAACCCGAAAAACCGTTATCAATAACAAGCCAAGACTTAACAAGGCGCCAAAGTATCTGTGGAACGTTCATGTCCGCTACTACTCAGCCATCTCTTCCTCCTTCCCACTCACCCTTATCCTAACCCTGTCCTCCATCTCTCGCACCTCAACAACCAACGCCCACCCTGTATACATCGTTCCCATCTCCGCCTGATTGCCATACCTCATCTGGGACATCGTCAGCTCCCCCTCTTATGGTCTTCCTACCCATTCCACCCTTTTCGTCACATACCCGTCCAACCTCCCCATTCCGCTAAAGAAGTCAACATCTTCCTCCCCCTCGTAGCTCACCTCAAATTCGTGCATCTCGCCCACCAACCCATCCTTTCCGTCTCCGCCGTCCTCAATCTCCTGCGCTAATGAGCTAGTATAGACGCTGTATTCATACACTGTCGGCGAATAGTACTCCTTCAGGCACTCCTGTAACAGCATCAACGTAACTTCGGCATGAATTTAGACTCAAACGTAGGCTGATGGTTCCCGCTGGGCTTCCAAGGCGTAACGGCGTGAGCCTCGCGGATCTTGTGCGCGGCCTCGAGCTGCTGATTGTGGTGGTAGGCGCGGACTTGTCGGGCGAGAGATTCGTCGTCAAGACCGTGATACCGAAGTGGTGCTATATCAGGAGAGAAATTAAATGCGCGAAGACATTCGTAGAGCGCGACGTCGTTACCCTTGAGTGCGGAAGGGAGAAGGTATCTCTGGGGAGAGGCGGTGTGGGCGTAGTAGTGGAAGCAGCCAATGTCTAGAGGGACGACTGGGACTCCTTGTCAAAGGAAACCTGTGTACGGAACAGAGAAAAGGAAGAGAAAAAATAAGAGCGAGGGAGAGCAATGGGGTTATGTTCTGTTGGACCCACTTCAAGGAGGCTGGATTGCCATGTCGGGTTATGAATGGCGCAGAATCGAAACGATTTGGATCCGTGAGAAGCACATCGATGATTGACACAGTATATGTACACTGCCAACCACCAGGAACCAGGATTGGTGATCTATCAAGCTTCCCGTGGACGAGTGCCATGGGCAATGCAGCGGTATCGATTGTGTAACGACATCATGGCGTGGTGTGCCCACGTTGACAGAGTGATGCGACACAATTGAAGGCAGCAACGCAAAGTGCATATACGACATCGGAAGAAAGTGACACAAATGGATAGAATCCAATTAAATTCTCTGGCGGATGTATCGTCATCAACGCCCTTGTCTTCCCCATTATGCAAACAGCCAGTGGTCAGCGTTAAAAAGCATCCGTGGTCGTACTTCTCGTGCCAGCAACCAATAAAACCAGCCCTATATAAAGAACAATGAAGCAGTATAATTCCGTTCATTCGGACTTGCCCGCAGTACCGACGCCGTCAGTACGCTGGCCGTTACTCCGGGAATCGGAGGTGTTGTGCTTCTGAAATTGCCTATAGAGTTCTGACAAGTCCACACTCTTAGTGTCTGCCTTCTCAGTGATCAAGTTCTTCAACCATTTGTTCTCAGTCTCGAGCTGCTGGACCCTACTCTCGAGACTATTGACTTTGTCTGTCATCTCTTTCGCAGTCTTCTCAAGCTGTTGCTCCCTTTGCTTCTTCTTTACGCGGAAGCGGGCACTAGCAGCAGTGTTGCGACGTCGCTTGTCCTCTTCAGCGAGCAGGCGGGCTTGTTCATCCATGGGGGAAGCATTGGCAGGATCCGTCATCATATCGGCACTGCGCTTGTCGCCGGTCTGAGGGGCGGGCACGGGAGAGGAAGCGGAAGCGGAAGCGGCTGAAGAATCGAGGTGCTGCATTGGGAACGGATTTGGCTGTGAAGCTGGAATATTGAGTGCAGGGTCGGTCGGTATGGTGCTGAAATCGGGGAACGAAGTGAATTGGAAGTCATCTAAAGCGGTATTAGCTTGCGCTAGCAGTAGCTGAGACTGCGACTTGACGTACTGCTCAAGAACTCAGTGTTGGTAAGAGAGGCATCGAAGGCGCTCTGGGCGCTCTGTCTCCTGCTTGCGCCCTGGTTGAAAGATGCAGGCTGGTGCAAACTCATCATCTGACCAGAGTCTTGATCGAAGAACTCGGTGTTGGTGAAGAGAGCCAGATCGTCATCAACAGCAAAATCTTCTTGCGGGGCGGCCAATTCGTTAGCGGTGGGGAGCTGGTTCAGGCCTGCGATGTACTGCGACACGTTTGGCCCTCGTCGGCCGTTGTAGCCCGACATGGCTGCCTGGAAGGTCCTCTGATGTGCGATGGGTTTTTCGGAGATGTTGGATAATTCGTCGGGGTGGGCAGGTGTCCGATCGGAACGAATGCCGCGACGAGGTGGCAGCTCGTGTCGTGGAAGTGAGGCAGTGGTGAGGGACAGGCGGGTGAGGGTGCGGTTGATGTGTGGAAGTGCCAGGCGTGGACGGTGGGCTGCGAAAAGGTGCCGTTGGGACCTCGCCTGGGTGGGCTTCGTGGTAGTGGACGTGATGGTGGGATGATGATGATGATGAGCAATGGTGAACTATGACTTGGTGGATTACAAATCGGCTGATCGGACCGCCGACCGGAGGGGTGGGACGAAGGGCGTGCAGGTCGTGATCTTGAGCCTCGAAAGCGAGATCAAAGAGAGGCAGACAAAGAGAAGAAGAGAAGGGGTGGCTCCCAATTCTGCCTCTGGACTTGCGAAGTCGGCCTGGCAGATGGTGGTGTGCGTATGTGTGTGAGTGAAGTGAACTTGCAACTGACAGAAGTCTTTTCTCGCAAGACGCTCAAATCCGACCCCCTCCCCCCCACGCCTCCCCCGCCGCTAATCGCTATGGTTGGGTGCAACTAAAAGCGATCGCGAGCCCTTCCGATTGATCATCGAAGCCTCCCGAGCAATGTCCGAAACAAAGCACGTGCGCACGCGATACAGCACGGGACTGTCCAACACGCAGAACCACACCCCTAACGCGACTGCTACAGTACCAACCACAACAACAATGACAATAACACCAACACGGACCTGAGCAGACAGCATCAGCGGGCGACGACATGGCGCCACTAGCGCAAATGTCTGTACCCAGCACAGCGGCTCTGCCCAATTCCCGTCGCTTGCATCCCAGGAGCCACGATGTCTACAAGACATTGTCGCGGCTTTCGCGGCCATCGATTCTGGAGCTCGTCCTTGAATGGCTGGACGACGTCAATGTAGAGCTATGCGAGCCGTACGTCTTTCCAAACGAGGACGACGGGAACGTCGATGCACCGTACCATCCTGCGCAGAGTATCCAAGAGCTGAAGGAGATCTACCAGGGCTATCAGGCGCGCAAAGGGACCAAGCGAGAAGTCATCGACCGGATCGTAGAGGGCGACTGGCGGAATGGTTTAACACTCTATCAACTCGCCATGGCCGAGACGCGATACATCATCGATCATCCGACATCGCAGCGCTGGAACGCCCTCAAGCTAGTCAGAAAGGGCGATTGCGGTAATTCCATGGACGCGGACCCTCAGTCTGAGGAGAGCGAGCGTTTGCCACGCTTCCATGCACATACCTTCCTCCTCAACTTACAGCGAGAGATCTCATCTATTACGAAGGCACATTATTATCTCACCCAGCCGAAGGATTTGCCAGTGATGTTACTCCGACTGTTCCTCCACGACTCGCCCTATCATACCCAGCGGTCTCTCCATGAGGTCACGGTGCCTAAACAAGGTCCATCCGACACCATGAAATCCATTTTTGTTGTCTTTCCTAATGCTTCGCCCCATGTCTACGTTTCCTCACCTACAGCCGTGGTGCAACATCCAGGGGGTGAAGGACGCAGTTTACAAAGGGTCATTGTTGAGGTGTGTCGCTTGCTCGTGAGTAGTACTTCTAATACTGACTAGACGGTCAAGGCCATACCCAAAGCCTTCTCGCGACCCCAGGCACGATATGCTTTACAGACCACGAACCTAGCAACCAAGTCATTGCACGCTATGCTTTCTCTGCGAAGCTCGGGAAGAAGCAATGCGGCGGCTGGCGGTTGGAGCATCTTCGCTGAAGGCAGGTTCGGGCACAGCGCATTAGATTATGTTCAGCAGAGAGCCAAAGATGCAGGTCAGCGTGATTCAGAGGTCAAGTTCTGCGACCACGCAGATACAGTTGCCGAGAAGCGTCCACGTCCAGGAGAACCCGACGGGCGAGCAAAGAAACGCTTCCAGCGCATTGCAGAAGGCCGCTTCGGCGTCTCAGCGCTTGAAGAGGATGGCACAGGCATTGATAGGCTCCAAGTGCGGATAGACGACGAATATCCTGGCACCAATGCTCCGGCGCTCGATCGGCCCCACAGTAATCATCAGGCACCTCCTGCGGACGTTGAGCCTACCCAACCGCAACGGCCAAAGGCGGGGAGACAATCTCGTCTTTCCTTACTTGATCAGATGGGTCCTGATGAGGAAGACGCGAATCTCGATGGCAGCGTGAGGTCTGTCGCTGTCACCACGAAATGGAGGCCAGACGTTCGGTTGAGCTTCCAAGGCCCGCACGTCTTTGCTGGCATACGACAGCTCGTCGAGCTCGGAATTATCGACGGCGAGAAGATGCCTGGTTGGATGACTGGAGAAGATGGTGTGAGCATTGGCGTGGTGAGGCACGGCAGAATGTTGAGGGGGAAAAGGCCATTTGTGTGATTGAGATACCGTTGGGTTGTGAGACGTTCCGATAGGACGTTTACGACAGTCATGACTCTACGGAACATTCTGGGCGTTGGGTAGAACTGCAACGGCCTGGGCGTGCATGTCTGGAGGGTCCGGTGTCAAGCCTGTTTCACCATGCAGTTGAACACGAACCATGTGACTGCACATCATGAGAGTTGTGGGAATGCCCTTTTTCCAAGCAAATTCTGAGTCATGGGCCACGTCCCTCTTCGACTCAATGATTGTATCGCCAAAACTCGAGTGCTGGTGAGGAACTCCATTCGAACATGCCGTGCCATATCAGAAGTAGAGCACTGCTAAATGACGAGGTCAGATACCTGTCTTGAGGTAGCCGATAAGGTAACGACAGAAACGGCTAAGAGCAATCCGGTTTTTCTCCAACGAGCCATCGCAGTATTGCAAACTTGCTCAATGCGTGACCGGTATACCGTATATATGAAGTCGCAGATTGTGTCCCGTCTTCAAAATGCCCATGCCCACTTCCAACACCGCCTGCACGTGCCATGCTGACGTAATATTCAGCCGACATGAGATTTACCTGTAAACAACTCGTGCAGACGCTATCAGTGCAGTCGCCTGCTTTCTCTTGCTCTTATCTATCTTCTCTGTCGAGTGTCAGATGATCGGTCGTCATCCCTATCGAGTCTATCAAAAATCTCGAAAGCTCTTCTGTGCCTCGTACCATTCGAGTCGCTACTCATACTCCTGCCCGCCTCCATTCTACATCCACCATTGGCCTCAAGCACAACAGCGTTGTTATCGATATTTTAAGATGCCTCCAACCGCGACCAGCAGCAATTCTTCAGCAGTCCCAAGCTTGAACGCATCTGATCCTCTTATTTCGGGGTTGAATGCAGAGATTTCAAACAATCCCAAATCAAGGCTTCGTTATATAGATGTGTGATAACGCCGAAGCTTTCCAATCGACGGAACTACTTATGACTAATGAGTACATAGATTGGTATCAACTTCACGGATCCTGTTTTTCGTGGCGAATATCATGGTAAACAAGCTCATCCCAGTGACTTTCCCGGCATCCTTGAGCGAGCATTGCAAGCCGGCTGCAGAAAGTTCATGGTCACTGGATCAGACTTGCTTGAGTCTAGGCGTGCAGTGCAATTAGCAAAAGACTACCGTAAGCAGATAAGCCCAGCAGAGAGCGCTGGTGGCCAGCGACTAACCTGGTATACACAGCCGGTCTTTGCTTTGCTACTGTAGGCGTCCATCCATGCTCCGCGAAGCACTTTGAATCTCACCCTGGCGGTCCAACCCAGTTGCTGTCCGAGCTACGCGATCTTGCTCGCGAGTCAATGGCGTCGGGCCAAGCCGTGGCGTTCGGTGAATTTGGACTCGACTATGATCGTCTCCTTCTCACGCCAAAGATTCAGCAGCTGAAGTATTTTGAGTTGCAACTGGACCTCGCTGTCGAGCTTCAGCTTCCGTTGTTTCTTCATTCTCGGGCTGCGAGTGAGGACTTCGAGCGACTGCTGCGTGCTAGGCTGCCGAAGCTGCCGAAGAAGGGGCTTGTCCACAGCTTCACAGGCACGATGGATGAGATGCGTCGCATGATCGAGCTAGGCCTTGATGTAGGTGTGAATGGATGCAGCCTGAAAACAGAGGAGAACATAGAGGTCGTGAAAGAGATTCCTCTCGAGAGGTTGCAGATCGAGACGGATGGTCCTTGGGTGAGTAAAGCTAGCCGTACAAGTCGGAAAACATCAATGAGCATTAATGGGATTACGGTCTAACGAGTAAAATAGTGCGAGATGCGGCCAAGTCATGCTTCGGCGAAGTATACCAAGGATGCTCCGCCACTGCCAAAGGCGGTCAAAAAGGAAAAATGGACGGAAGGCATGATGGTCAAGGGGCGTAACGAACCCGCCACCATAACTCAAGTTGCGCATGCTATAGCAAGCATTAAAGGCCTTTCAGTAGAGGCAGTCTGCGAAGCGTGAGTGACCCCCTCCGATGCTTGTTCTGCCGTTCTAGCCTGTATTCCTGTAGTCTTGGTGAGCAACTGTAGTGGCTGATGATCAGCAGAGCATGGAATAATTCCATCAAGATGTTTGGATTGGGCGAGTCTTCATCCAGCCAGTAGCCCCATGCTCACGCTGGGGACTTTGGGATTCCAAGGGTGTTTATGGATTCGCTACCACTTGTTCGAGCCTCCACCCCAACAAGCCCACGCTCTGTGCCCGTCACCACGAACCGGACCACTGACCAGAATTCCGTGAAAGCGCTTGTAAGCTCGATCTTGTATCGGAAGGAAGAAGCCACCCTTCTATGGGCCCAGCAACTCAGGTAGCAACTGGCATGCTCCCCGATCGTGAATCATAAGGTGTGATCACGCCCACAGTGCCGGCTCTGAACCTCCACCCATGCCTGAGCTTCGACACTCCTCCTGTGTCGCGACGCAAAGATGTACTGACAGTTTACAGCATAATACTGGCAGCTGCATCAAAAGTCGCCAGGGGTCTGAGCATCGCTCAATCAACAGACCAATCCATGATGGCATCTTTAATGACGAAGGATAATGTAGGAGATCCTAATCACGTTCTTTGTCGTCCGTACAAGCTAGCTGACATACTTGCAAAGCAAAATTCACCGACTGCCCTAGACCAACTACCTCAGCCTGAAGGGAGGAGGGTAGGATTCGATCCGAAAGTCCTCGACTATCTCATCGCGAACAACCCTCCCCTCTACATAAATGTCCGCGACTCGATGTACAACGTTCCTAATAGTGTCCTCCAACGCTGCATCCTACCTATGCCGACTGAACTGCGCAGAGCCAGCCCTGAGCCCGAGCATGGCCATCCGAGCCTATGGCGGCCGTCCGAGCCAAGTACCTCGTCCAGGTACAAGTCTAGGAAGGACAAGCCTGAACACTACCTCGCACACGTACAGAGAGAGATGGCCTACATCGCCACCAAGCGCAAATTCGACGAGCTCGCACATGACATCAGACATTTTAACCCAGAAAGCGGAAGCGTTCGAAAGCGCAAGGAGTTGCCACTTTACAGACAACTCAGCATCCGCAAAGCTGTGGATGTTAGCACTCTCAGCTCCCTAGAGTACTCGCCATTGACGATCGCCGCTGCTTCATTCGCACGTTCGACCACTTCCAGCTCTTCAGAGGACGCGACTGGCAATGCTTCCGAGTCCCCACCGTCCACTGGCGAACCCGCCGCGCCAGCTTCCAACCCCCGAAATAATGCCGACTCAAGCCCCAGACTCCCTTCCGACACATCCCAAGGTCAAGTCGATGTATCGTCCGCAGCAAGTTCTTCGACGATCAAGGGAAACAGTGCTCCGGGGACCCCTCCATCTGTCGGCGAACCTGCCGCGTCAAATTCCGGTACGCAATGCGACGCCGCCACGAACCCCCAGACTTCATTCAGTCCTACTTAAGAGACCCCCAAACGCTCTATCCAGGGCCGGTATCTCCGCAGCTGTGGAAGAAGCTGTCCGAGCCGAGCACTGATCTTACCCTTTTTGTGTGTCTGTGGATCATCTCTCGTCACCTAGCCGCGGTTTTCATCACACTGGGCTACCACAACGACACCGTGTCGAGATTACGAGTTTCGTTTGTACCTACGCAGGAGTTCATTGATACATTGTCCGCGGCGAGTTCCTTCAACTCGTGGAAAACGAAGGTGGTACTTTCCGTTGACAGGTGGCTTGTTGTCTGCATTTCATGCTCCGTTGTATCATTACCAGGGCTGTGCAGAGAAGCACGGGTATCCGAGGACAGATAATTCAATGCTCCTGCGTCTTACAGAGGATGAGTTTTCTGGACCTGCCGAAGGAACTTTGAATACTGGTGCTGGAAATCTGTTGGATTCACGGTTTCAGTCAGCTCAGCCTTTTCTATTTGGGAACGGCATTTCTGATATGCCTCTTCTTCGCATTGAGCGTAGCGGTGAACGTCCGGGAGCTATCATCGTGCACAAAGCAGTAGCATCATCGGCACTACCCTCGGATAGTGGGCCAGTTACATACGGCGTTTTAGTGTTGCAATGGAAGATTTCCCGATTTTGAAACCATTCCATGCCATTCGTTCGTAGCAAGTAACCCATGAATCCTCAGACAGCCATACGGTTTGCGCATGCCACTGCTTAGCCCCAAGAGCCCAGATATGCTCCCAAACGCCTCGCTAAGGTTATTGAATGCGCATTTCCTTAGTAATACTCCACCTCGTAAGCCCCCATCTGCCTCTGTGTCGTACACCATTCCTCACTGGCCAATCCCCCATCCTTCGCCCTCACCAGAGTCCCAGCATCCTTGTGCCAATCACACGCCCACTCGCACGGCGCACAAGTATCCTCTCCAAAGTAATCACAAATAAGCTGATGCCGACAATGTCCCACATCCTCACAATACCCAATCAACGCCTGCAGACTCCTCGCTCTGTTAAGTTGAGTGTCCGTAAGAATCCCGCTTCTCCCGACCATTTTGTTGTTCTTCGGCGCTTTGGCGTTGTCGCGTGCGAGCATAGAGGCTGCGCGGTCGCGATCTTCGCGCGAGTAGTACATGATACACACGCTGCCTTTGCCGTCGCGGCCCGCACGGCCGGCTTCTTGGTAGAAGCCCTCGAATGAGCGGGGAAGCTGCCAGTGCACTACGAACCGCACGTTGTCCTTATCGATGCCCATCCCGAACGCCGTGGTCGCAACGATCACATCATACCCGATACGGTTCTCCACCCAACCTTGTAGATGGTCGTCCTTCTGCGATGAAGTAAGGCCGGCATGGTACGCCTTCGCGCCAATGCCGTCGTCGCGGAGTCGTGCGGCAAGGATTTCGCAGTCAGAACGCGTCCAGGTGTAGATTATGCCGCAGACGTTGTCGATGCGCTCCTTAGAGGCAACGAGCTGATTAGCACGCTGTGGGCGAGAGGCGCGGCGCGCGTGCACACCTTGGAGCCAGGTTAAGAAATTCGGGTAGTGATCTTCCTCATCGTTCTTGAAGCGAACCTCGTAGTGCAGGTTTGAGCGTACGGTGGTCATAGTATAGAGCTTCAACTTGCGTGTGTCGAGTTCGAGAGTGGATATCACGTCTGAGCGCACGGTGGAGGTGGCGGTCGCGGTGAGGCACATGATAGGCACGGAGGGGAGTTCACGCCGGAAGAAGGAGAGTTCTTTGAAGGACCTGCGAAAGTCGTGGCCCCATTCGCTGATGCAGTGAGCTTCATCGACGGCTATTCGGGAAAGCTGCTGCTGGTTATAAACGATTCTGAGAACGCGGCGAAAGTGGTCTTGTGCGCAGTATTCAGGC
>Ga0068631_100628_pt1 | contig 13871 bp, 13 predicted proteins | sample InSIn5gowninarea_2_FD_77434 | JGI IMG/M metagenome (GOLD analysis project Ga0068631, IMG submission 77434) | Clean room microbial communities from NASA Spacecraft Assembly Facility at Jet Propulsion Laboratory, Pasadena, California, USA -... ...
ACGAGAGAACAGCAAGAAAACGTACTTGGTACTGAGCATGAAGCCTTGAGGCTATTGGACCAACACACGGTGTGTAAGGAGTTAGGGCTGGTTCTCATGGATGACCGCAATCAAGAAAATTTCTTGTCCAGAGGAAGCCAAAGATCATCACGGCTATGACTGAAGGACGTCGCTGCAGCAATGCAACGAATGTGTTGTATTTCCTACGAGCTTTATTCTCCACGTCTGGGTCATCCCGACAATGCGACAGCAACCGCTACTCTATGTTTCGTGCTCTCATGCTTCTTTCTTCCAAGATCCAGGCCAACTTCTAAGCGCTGAGGTTGTGGGCGACCAAAGTCTCGACCGGGTCGTGGCTAGTCGACCTGCCCAGCAAGACCTCGCTTAAGCCCCTTTTCCGGTCAGTACTGAGTCATCGCTCGACCTTACAGCGGTCATGAGTCACAAAAACAAGCAACAAAATAAACACCTGAGAAGTGATTGTCCCTCACGGCTAATCGACTCGCCCAGCAGGACCTCGCTTGAGCTTTTTTTCCGGTCAGTACTGTGTCATCGCTTGACCTTACACCGGCCATAAGTCACAAAACAGGCAACAGGTAAACACCTGAGGGATAATTGTCCCTCAAAAAGGTTCAGAAAGAGAATGTAATCCTGGGTCTTTCTCTCTTTCTCTGGCATTGTTAGGTTTTCACAGAGATACTACTCTGCTAGACTTCTTTCTACATCATTATGCTCCCGTCTTCAAGTGATAATGGTGGCTTTGAGCAAGGATTACCACCTCCACAACATCATAAGCTTCCGATTCAAAGCATCTTGAATCCTACTTTCGGAGGGCCTGTCCTTTTACTTCTTGCCGATATTGTGACATGTCGCAAGACGGGCAATAGTTTATATTCAAGTCGTCGGGGAATATATTTTACGAAAAATGCCCGGCAGTCGCTCAGATGCAAGAATTCCGACATCGAATTCGGGGCGACAACAGCCACGCGCTCATCGGTCGGCTCGCATTACTCATGCTGCCGCACAACGTGAGAAGGTATCTATTGAAATGTCAAGACTACCGCCTTCCAAGCAATGTTGCAGGACCTCTCCAGCCCCCAAAAGTACTCCTGCAACAATCCTCCCGACACAGTACCCCCAGGTCTGTCGCTAATCCAAGTCCAGGACCAACAATGTTGAGTAATTTGGAGCGACTCACCCCAGTCAAAGAGGAAAACGAGGGATCCATCAAAGGTGCTAAATGAATGTCAGCTTCAAAGGTGGGACTTCTCTCAGATCACCTCAGATGTGACAGAGGTGAGCTGCTCTAGTAGATGCACCATTCAGTTTAGGCGACGGCGTTGGAGGCTCTGGATATCGATCAGGTCCGAGAACATATAAGATGTTTACTATATACCTGGTTGTTTGTTCTATCTGAAGTGGTACGAATGAATTTTGTGAGATGTAAGACGGAGAACACTCTACTATGAAGGATATGTGGGAGAGCATTGAACCATTTATTGAGGAGTCAATTGAGAGACATGTAGACAATCTTCGCTCTTTGCACCGTTTTCGTTTTTTCAGGGCAATGTGTTCATTCCATATTCATCATTCAACGCATCATGTTACGTCAAAGGGTCACACATATTTCTTAAAAATCTTCAGCTCATTTGATATCTTGTGACATCTGGCCCGCTATGAAATGACCGTTCCGCTGGCTAAAGGACCGTAAGATCTAGCAAAAGCAACACGATCTCCTTATAATGGTGATCGAACTCAAAATTCAACGATCATAGGCTTCCCAATACTCTCCTTCCTCTTCTCTCGTTCCAACAAAACCCTCCTCCTCTTCCAGCTGCCAACCGCTACATTCCCAAGGATCAAAATCTCAGACAACAACACCAAATCCGTTAGATGCAACGCGGCCCTACTATTCCTACAAACTTCGCTCGCAGAGACAAGAACCTTCCAATGACACGACAGGTACATAATCGACAGTGTCGACTTATCAGCATTATAGATTCCTAGCGCAGCAGCCGACGCAATGAGCCCCACGAGAGCGCAGGAACACATGATACTCGCGAGAACGATGGGACGAGCTCTCATCTGTATCCATCAGTATATTTCTGCATAGCAAGAGAAGGGATGGATATACTTGAGCAACGCAATGACTAACACCAGCAGCCAACAAACTGGCAACATTGAATATCAAGACTACAATCCCACTGGACATGAATGCAGTGGTTGGCTTGGTGTCAACAGCTTCATGTGCCGTGTGCACTGAGTGGAGAACACTCCCAGATGTGCCAATGATGGCGATGCTGAAGACGGTAATGAATGCACAGATGCCGAACGCTGCATCTTCGTAGACGTCCATGTGCGCGAGTGGACTGGTACAACACCGTTTGCGTAGGGTAGAGGTCTGCGAGATTTTGATGGAAGCAGGAACCATGGTTGGCTCAAGGTTATTTTTGTCCATTCTGATATGTAATCGATTTTGAGACTTTCATCAACTCGCAAAAGATACTCAAAAGAAAGGATTTAATGGTCAAGATGTATGCAATATTGTAGGTGCAACATGGTCGATGCAATATCAAAAAACACCAACTTGTTCGGCAGCGGCTACTACAAAAGAGAAGGATCTCTATACCAGGCGATAAGCATTGAGGCTGTTATTGACCTCTAAGAGCATTGATGGTCTCCAACAGAAATTCCAGAGATGATGTCAGAAATAGGATTACAAACGAATCATATCCAGCGGTCTATGAACCTCAGAGGAGCAGGATCAAGAGCGGCTAATATTAAGCGCTGCATACGTCCAATCGACATATAGGCGCAAGAGGGTCTGGAATCATGTCATAGACAGAGAATAATATATGAAGAACACAGACTCCTTTTCGAAGCAGTCTTTGGCTCATCATATACAGATGCAGCTTTGAGGTCCTTCATCTTAGCGTATACCGAGCCTTTCATACCAGCCGCACTCATGAACAAGACCACTCTCACTGATCAAATTCTGAACTCCTACTCCCTACAACAAGAACAGCACCCATTCAATTTCTCCAAGCGGCACAGAATCTCACACCATTACTATCCATAGCCGCTTCCAGTTAAGCGCCACAGTCCATATGTCTTCCTCCCCCACGCCAGAATCACAAGATCCTCGTCGTGCCTCGAGCTTAAATACTCCACCAGCCATTAGAAGACGTCTTTTCGCTTAATGCGCCTCTATCATCGATCAACCTCGGGACGGTGATGCCTGAAACAACCGCCGAAAGATGATGGGACGGCGACTACGCCTCAGATCCCATGATTGAACGCGTCTCTCGTTTCGGAAATTGGGTTTCGAGAGCCTGTGGTGTTGAGAGGTTTTAAGAATGGTTGGAGGGAATCTCAGTTTAAACGCTCGTCGTACGAGTCTTGCGAACAAGAATGTCGGCTATGCATTCTTCCTGTGTGCTTTTGTCAAAGAGGGAAGAGTTTGACTTTGATAGTCAAAAGGTTCTTGTTCTTGAACGGTCGGAGAACATGGCGCTTGGCTCTGGCTCCCCTCCTCCTGCGTACTCTGTAGGGAAGTTCCCTTGTGTCGATAAAGATGCGTTGAGGGAAAGGAATGATTTGGCCATCGGTATGGAGAAGCACTCTGATCTGAAAAGACGAGGGTGGGCGAATTGGAAGAAGGTCATTGTCTTGGCAATGATTCTTTTCTCTGGTATGCATTCATTCCTTTTGTATCCAAGCAAAGTCAGTTCACTGACGGTGCAAACATAGGCTATGAATTACTTCGATCCCTGATACAGATTGCTACTCCATGTAAGCTAGCCTTCTTGCCACTTACTGCATCTTTATTCATAGAACAACTATCCTGACAACATACACCTAGACTTCTGCATCACTGCATCCGGTCACCGACGACAATGCACAACTTACATGCCCCCCGATATCATCAACGCCTTCGACCCTCTCTCCATCGAAGGTCCCACCACCCGAGCACCACCCTTCCTAATATTCGGCTACCTAACATTCCAACGCTACCTGACCATCCTCCTGCCCATGACAGCATTCCTTCTCTCCATCTTCAGCGCTCACCTCATATTCTCCACCAAATCACGTCATCACTGCGACGAAGCCAATTCTTCCTTCCTGCCCCAATACCTCACCGAGAAGCTCCGAAACCCCTGTCCGTCACGCAGTTTCAACAATTCAACCACCTATCCCCAGACAGCGAGGACGCTGTGGAAGATCTCGAGATTGGCGTTTCTGGTCATGTTGGCTTTGCATTTGATTTGTATTCAGAGGGAGCCTTCGAAGAAGCCGGTCTATTATACGAGATCGCCGAAACAGTATGATGGGAGTGGAGGTGTGACTATGATCACTGTTGAGTTACTACAGGGTAAATGTTGGGACTGGGTTGGGTACGCGGCCTTAGCTCTGTTTTGTGGGCTGGTGGACCCAGGGAGTGCTGGTCATTGAGCGTAAGACGATAAAGGTGGTATCAGCAATACAAGGCCGATAGAAGAAGATTCGCTCGTTCGATAGCACGCCTGATAGCTTTGAAGCTGACAGGATGTCTTGTTATGAAAAGACCATGTGGTCATCACAAGTGCAAGCCGTGGCTTGAGGCAGGGTACGACAAGATGCGTTTGGGAGAAATGACTCCCGAATTCTAGGAAGGCAAGCTGGTCTGTCTTTGAATATAGCGAGTTGAGCTCATAATTACATGCCTGAGAAGCCTTGTATGGCTCGAAGAATTGAGCCCGGTTGCAATCAAATACATTCCTCAGTATTGAAATCGAGGACGTCAAAATGCTACGTGCATCTCTATGCATGTCCAGATCTTTCCTCGCATATTCCTAGACTTCCACCGCAAAACGTATGCATCGCATCTGAGAAACTATTCCAGGCTGTCGAGAGACAGCTCAAATATGACGAAATTCATCACAAGTGTGGGAAGAAATCTCAGAAGCACAATTCTCTGCCACCACCCTTCCCGCAGATGTGGAAAAAAATCTCAAGAGCACAGGTCTTTGCCACCACATCCCCATAACATCTCCCTCAAACCTCGACATCAAGTCCATTTAGCTCTGCATCATCAATGGGGTCGATGTAATGCGGCACGAGCATCTCGAACATCTTCTGTCCATTCTCCGTACTCTTTGCACCCTCTAGAAACAACTGCATTTCCTTCGTATTCTGGTTATACTTGCTCTCATTCACAATAATAGCGGTTTGAGCCTGCTTGCTACCCTGCACAGTGATGGTAAGCGTAGGAAAGTCATTCTGAGCACGATGTGTGCGTTCGAGCATCGTTGGAAAGCATACAAGGCACCTTTCGCTTGCAGCTAACGCTGGCTTCTGCTGTTTCAGGAGACCCAACAGTGTCAACTCGGCGAATTCTCCCAAATGGCGTTCGGTCCAGGCGCAGAATTGTGACAACAAAGTCATGTATGTGAAGAGACACTGGTTGTTGTAATTGATCTCGAGGTCTCGTAGATTATGCATCCAAAGCATCAACCCGGAGAGTGCAACAAGTTCTTCGCTGGACTCATAACTCTGCAAACGTAGTTTAATTCTTTTGATCCGGTGGACGCTGACATCGCTAACTTCTTGGTAGAACTTCGCGGGCGCCCTATCGTCAACGAAATCGATCCTGTCTTTTTCAAAGTCGAAAAAGATGTTCTCATCACCTTTCCAGAGCTTCCAGGGTGCAGGGAATCGGTGTTCGATGAGACTATAAAATCTCAAAGCCAGCTCCCGCGATGCATGGTTGACATGAAGCAGAACGGTTGGGAGACGGCGCTTTGATAATTCGGCGATGTCGTACGGGTGGATGTCGAGTGGTTTGATGTCGATAAGTACACACTCCCAGATGCCTAGAAGAATCTCTGTTGGCAGAACTTGCTCCTTCAGATCTTTGACTTCGGTTTGTTGAGCACTGGTATTTCATCAACAAAACTGCAGCATTGTTGTGGAGAAACTTACACTTGCCCGTAGTTTGTCTTGCCATGCCCGTTTTGACGGATACCAAAGGGTTGGAGTCTAAGCTCTATATGGCCTAAGCTTTTGAGACTTATAGGCATCTCAGCTGCAGCCACTTCTTTCTTCTTAACGAAGCCACATGGGGCAGATTCAAGACTTTCGCACGAACGAAGGGTGACTTGTCCGTCCGCGGGGTGAGAAGTGGCATCCATGGCGAACAGATAGGGCAGACAGATCGGAATGGAGGCGTCAAATCGATAGCAAGATTGCAACGAGAACTTCAAGAATGTAGTATCCACTGAGCTTGGTTGCTTCTCGCCTTTGCGATCTGTCGCAAGGTTAGCTTGGGCTACGTACTCATAGCGTTGCCTCAAAGATTATTCGAAGTCGTCTAGAGGCAATGAGATCGATACTTACCAGAGGATTGGAACAGTCCTTTCGCAATACTGAATGGACTACTAAACTGTTGTAGATAACTGTCGTGTTCGATGAAGTCGTGCCTTTGATGTAAAAGTGACGGTGAAATTCAACAAGTCTTCTTTGTGGAGAAGAGGTAGTAAACAGCGCAACAGAGATGAGCCTATTCCCGGCGCTACTAAGCGAGCTCCAGGTCAACACAGGAAGCAGATGGCATCTCTCATGCTTTCTCCTTGCTATCGGCTTTGAAATCTAGTCTCCAGGTGCTTTTGATGAACTCCCTTGCCTCATCGAAAATAGCCATCTTCAACCTCTTTGACGATTCATCAAGCCAAGCATCAGGGAACTGTCACTTGGAATCAGTATAGTCAATTGAAGAAGAAGAGGGAACAACGGCAGTGAACAGAGCAACAAAATGGTCCTTGATCCAGCAATATGGATATATCATAAGAACCCTAAGAGTATTGGCCTTCTTCAAGGGTTTCGATGAACGATTTGAGCCTCGAAAACGACATACCTGGGTCCAGCCATGCATTACACCCGGGACCTTGTGCACGCTTAGATTCTGCGACATACCCTCATCCGCAACCTTCTCGATCCAGACAGCGCTCTGAGCCGCAAGAGTATCGATTTCGGGAAGGACCAGCAGCATCCTTGCCTTTCCATGGAGTCCACCTTCTCTCAATTTCGCCAGCCCGGGGCTAGCTCTTGGATGGCTTGCTTGATCTCGAGGCAAATACGTTGGGTGCAGTTCAGACTCCAGGCGGAGAGCTTCAAGGAAGGACTTCTGCCCCTTCATTCCCGGTGCAAGTGGCCGTTCCGAAGGCAGCTGTCTACAATCCAGCGAAGGATAGAAGAGCAGTAATGGGATATCAGTTGGATGAGAGACTGAGACGATGCTTGGCCAAGGACATCTAGGATGCTCGGATTCCTGAATTGACAAGGCGAGATTGAGAGCAAGGTTTGCACCACTGCTAAAGCCGGAAAAGGCAATCCGAGTACTGTCTATTCCTACCAAGGGCCGATTACAGTTGACGAGTAAGACCGTGATAGCATCGGTCAGCTCGGCGTAGCCTGGACTTTGAGGATCAAGCACAGCCTTGGCGATATCCTCACCATCCTCTATAGCAGCTGGAAACTGCCATGCCGGACCCATACGATAGTCGACACTGATCACGATGGCATCAAGCTCTCGAGCTATCTTCGCACACCATGGTGCCTGCTCTTTGCATGATCCAAGAACGAATCCACCACCGTGGAAGTCGATGAGGACTGGCAGCTTAGGAGGAGGATGAGATGAACCGGTCTCCCTCGATCGATATGGTACGAAGACATAGAGAGGAATTCGGTAATCTCCTCTGGATGAGAGATTGACCACGAAAGGATGAGGGCCTTCTGGTGATGTGTACTTGAGAACAATATCTGGTACTAGCCTCGGAGCAGACACCATAGCTTTACGCCAAGTGATGCCAAACGGCTGGTTGAAGATGGACATATCTGCTGTGTAGACGTCAACTGGTTAATGCAGTAGACAAGTCAGTTATCGCAGTACACAGAGAGGAACTATCTGAAGAAACTTCATATCATGAAGCTGCATCAGCTCGGAATAGAGTTTTGACGTCATCTACTAGCGTCATTTGCATGACAAAGTGTAAGAATCTTGTCAATGACAATATCAGATGTCTTTAAGACAGAAAACGACACTTCATGAATTGGTGACGCTGATGTCTTATCAGCCGTGTTATCCCCTTAGCTGCCAGGGCGCGCACATCTAAGTGTGCGAGGCACCAACATTTTTTAAGGTTGGCGCTAACTAAAGCTCGGACTACCCCATTAAAATTTTGTAAACAAAGGTGTAAACAAACAATTTTCTCCTCTATTTTCTCTGCTATTTTCCACTCAAATCCAGAGAAATCAATTGTACAGTAACATGACGGAGCGGACTGAACCCGACTTAACTGATCCGAGGACACTTCGGCTAAATGCACTACCCTTTAAGGCTCTAGGCGCTTAATTCGACCCTATGGACCCTAAAGATTAGCCCCTTACTCTTAACCTCCCTCCACACCTAGACCTAGGGGACCCTATTACTCTCTTCCTACACTATTATAATCAGGATATAATTGATTTAATAGTAGAGTGTACAAATCAGTGTAAAAGGCAGCCGTAAAACCCTGAAAACCCGCATGCTAGAGCTAATCACTGAGTCCTTACCTCCGCTCCTGAAATATATATATATCTGGCCATCCGTATTCAACTCACTATACTTCATATGGATCGAATAGAGGATTATTGGAATTAAGACCCTATAAAACCAACGGTTCTAACTATGGGTCGTATGACTAGGAATCGATTTTAAGAGTTAAATATGCGGTTCAGATTTACTCTCTCCGGTGTAAAAGACCCATTTAAACGAGTAAGTATATATACTATTTTAAATTGATTACTATACTGATTACTATAGATTGCTCCTTTATTTGATCACTTCTAAGCTACTCACTTAGAGTTATATAAACCTAGTGGGAAGCTTTTAATAGATGAATCTATAGTACTATTCAATGGCCGTGCTAAAGAAATCACTACTATTCCAGGCAAACTACACCTTACTGGTTTTAAAGAATGGGTTATAGCGCAGAACGGCTATTTACTACAGTCCGTACACCACGTTCCGGGTGCGTTAGGAGGTCCTGTAGGCGTTAAAGTCCCTGTACAGTTAGGGGGGAATAGGAATAGTAAGGGAGGGAACAAGACTCAGGCCGTTGTAGTTCATTTAATGAAGCGACTTCCACCCTCCCTTTAAGGGCACTAATACTACGTGTACCTAGACAATCTCTTTACTTCTGAAAAGCTTTTAGAGCTTCTACGTACAGAGGGTTTTGCGGCTACAGGGACGTGCCGAACTAACGCCGAAGTAGTTAAGACATTAGTAGATATAAAGAAGCGAGAGTTACGTAAGGAGCAACTCCCTTAAGGGACACTACACCACTACCCTTCGCCGTCTTGTCAAGTTAGTCAAATCGGTTAGAAGGACTAAGCTTACGCCTTATTAATGAGCACTGTTTATGAGGGTACAGAGTCAATAGAGAGGCCTAGAAAGAGGCCTAAAACCACCTCTACATGTGCTCGAACGTCTCGGGTTCTATTCGGTAACGATTCAGAGAAAATCCTCCCTATTCCACTGGCTTTTAATTAATATAACCATAATATAGGAGGTGTAGACCTCCATAATCAATATATATTCTACGACGAAGGACACAGACGTATTAAAAGAGGGGCCTAGCAAGCTTTAGAGCGTCACTTACTCTTACAAGTCCTAACTAACACCTATTTGTTAAGTAAATAGTCTAGGGTAAAAGTAGGACGTAGAAATCAAGAGGATTTTCGGTACGAAATCATTCAGGCATTATTAAAGCTAGGCGTTAACAGTGGAGTACATCGAAAGGGCATGATTTCAGGGTAAAATATTAATGATTCTGATGTACCTTTCCGTTCTTACGAGCTCGTCAAAATGGCAACTAGGAGGGACTGTCGAGCGTGCCTTAGTTTGCGGCATTCGGATCGACCGCATAAACGTGTAGCGCTGTTAGAGGTTGCTGCAAATCACAGTAGGACGTCTGACAGGCACTCATCGTCTTTTAGTTGTAAGCAGTGTAACGTCTCTCTTTACAAAGGGGGTAGTTGCTTTAAAGTATGGCATGGAGGTGGTTGATTTTCTTCTATTCGCAAATCCTAGTCCTCTGATTGGTTTAAACCTTGCCTAGTGCCTTCGCTTAATTGTTGCGCCAGGCCGAAAATTTGATGTGCGCGCCCTGGCAGCTAAGGGGATAACAGGTGGAAGATTTAGTGACTTAGCACGTGCAGAGTCACGTGAAAGCGCTCAATCTCACCTGCATGGCACAGATTCCAGAGCCTTGGGAAATCATACGCTTGATGGTCTGTGATGATTCCTCGGAATATTTCCCAAGTCCTCTATTGCAAGATAATTCTCGTCGACATAAGTGACAGGCAGATGTCACGTGCTCGATCGCCCCTTTTCTCCTCGCTTGGACGACCACTGGAGTAGATGGCAGACATCAGGGCAAACGATCTCTATAACAAGCGTGGGATATCCAAAGCATTAACTCATGGGTGCGTTGACTGAAATTGCTTTATTCACTGTGAAGTCTATGTATTCAGGCAATAACACTTCATCTTCGCATTCTTTCAGGAGTGCTGTGATTTCAAGTCTCGCCTGAATGATAACTCGCCCAGCTGCACTTCCATGATTTCAGTTGAGAGCACGAGCTCTGTTCATTGGAATGATGATATAGTGAGACGGGAGAAAGCTATTCTCGAAGACTAAGCCGGCCTTGTGGTATATTACCGTATATCGTGAGTCTTGTTAGATCAAATGGCAAGAGCCCATCGAGGCACTGAGATGAAAGAATAGAAGATACGACGAAGCACATACATTGACATTACTATGAAAATAAGAAATGTAATTGAGCAGCATCTATAGGCATTACATATACCCCATATCCACAGCACATACACCAATCTACCAGCCTATGCCCTTCTACCAACGCCCCATCCACCGTCCTGTTCTCCGAGTCTAAAACCTCAAATCCCATCCAATTCCCGGGCCCAGTCTAGGCAACTCCTCCGCCACGCTCTGAACATCCTTATCGCCCCTCCCACTTAAACAAACTACCACATCTGCACCCTTTCCCATAGTCTTGGCCAAGTCGAGTGCCTTGATAATGGCATGCGCACTCTCCAACGCCGGGATGATGCCCTCTAGTTGTGAACATAGTCGAAATCCCTCAAAGGCTTCCGCATCAGTGGCGGCTACAAATTTCGCCCTCTCAGAGTCCTTCCAGGAGGACAGTTCGGGGCCTACGCCAGGGTAATCGAGCCCGGCGGATACCGAATGGGTGTCGGAAATTTGGCCGTTGGAGTCTTGCAGCACATATGTTCTCACACCGTGGAGAACGCCCTTGGAGCCACCGGAAAGGGTGGCGGAATGACGGGCGGTGTCCAAGCCATCGCCGCCTGCTTCGACGCCTAAAAGCTTGACGGAAGGGTCCTTACTGAAAGGGTAGAACATTCCGACTGCATTGGACCCACCGCCTACACATGCTACGACAGCATCGGGGAGCTTTCCTCGGAGCTCAAGGAATTGGGCGCGTGTTTCGTCGCCGATGACTGACTGGAAAGTTCGCACAATAGTAGGGAAAGGGTGGGGACCAATGGCGGAGCCAATAATGTAGTGGGTCGTAGACAGACGAACCACCCAGGCGCGTAGAGCTTCGTTGACGGCGTCGCGGAGGGTCCGAGATCCGGCTTCGACTGCTATAACAGTAGCTCCCAGGAGTTTGATGCGGAATACATTTAGCGCTTGGCGTCTTACATCCTCCTATGAAGCACTCAGTCAGTCCTAATAACCTGAAGATTGGAGATACGGGGGCGAAGTAGAGAATCGGAAACAAGTAGAGTATAGAACTTACACCGCCCATGTAAATCGTACATTTCATCCCAAACTTGGCGCACACGGTAGCAGTCGCTACACCATGTTGACCAGCCCCAGTCTCGGCAATGATCTCGGTCTTTCCCAACCGGCGGGCTAGGAGGATCTGCCCCACAGCATTGTTGATCTTGTGACTGCCAGTGTGATTCAAATCTTCCCTCTTCAACCAGATATTGGCTCCACCAGCATGTTCGGTCAGCCGATCAGCAATATGAAGATGGCCAGGTCGTCCCATCCAAGGATAGTAAGAGCGATACTCTTCCCAGAACGCTGGATCGTCTTTGATCTTATTGAACCCTTGTTCGAGTTCTGAAAGACAGTCCATCAAAGATTCTGGTACGTATTGACCCCCAAACTCTCCGAATCTTGCAGGGATAGCTTTAGGGTCAATGGGTCCATCTGAGTTCAAAGCTTCAATCTGATCTGCTAAACCTGCTTTATGGCCATTCGCATGTTCCTTGACTACCCCGTTGACATGCACACCACTTGGTTCCGCAGCTTCGCTCATTGTCTCCATGATGCCTACCTCCCTCGTCAGCCCACCATTGACATCTCCTCTCCTCCCACAAAGCTTGGCGCAATATTCTTCCACATCCTTCGGTCCCTCCTCAGGCTTTGCTTCCGCTATGGTGGTGATAATCTGACTTCCTACTACCACGCCATCCGCGATATTTGCAACGCTCAGAAAATGATCCCTCGTACTAACCCCGAAGCCTACTGCACATGGTACGTTACCCGACAAGTCCTTCACTCGCTTGAGAAGTGCCGGTAACCCAGCGTTTAGCGTGCCCGATGCACCCGTGACGCCCATGCGAGACACAACATATATAAAGGAGTCTGCGAGCTTGCAGAGGAGCTTCATCCTGGTCTCCGAAGTCGAGGGCGCAATGAGAGGAACATACGAAAGCCTGATTCCAACATTAGCGTCACAGTACCTAGTTCAACGACTTGTATTCCTCTTCGAAAGAAGAGACCTACCCTCCCTTTGCACAAAAGTCCCGAAAGCTTACAGCCTCCTCAGGCGGCAGGTCACAGACTATGAATCCATTGACGCCCACATCCTTACAATCTTTAAGCAGTCTCTCCTCTCCATAGCTGAGCATAGGGTTGTAATATCCCATAAATAGCAGTGGAACATGTAGTCCTTTTTCCCGTGCATCTCTGACCATTTGCAGAGTCGATGCAATTGTGACTCCATTCTGAAGTGCTTGCTTGAGATATGTAAGCTGTAAGGTTTTCGAAAATAGGAGCGGGATGAGACAAACGGTGTTAGCTTTCTGTATAGTCGGTCCATCTGCAATTGGGTCTGTGAAAGGAATGCCGAGCTCGATGATATCTAGACACTGTCAGTCTATCTCGTTCTAAGTAGAGCCGCTTGCAAAACGCTACCAGCACCACCAGCTTGCATGCCCAACAGTATCTCTACTGTAGCCTCGACCGTGGGGTAGCCGGCCGTTACATAGGGTATCAAAGCAGCCTATTGCTCCATTAGACAAGGCCACGCTATATTCCGGACGGATGAGGGGCAATATTTTCTCCAACATACCCTTTCCTCGCTTTTGCATTGTGCGAACTTCTGTTTGAGTCCTTCCATGATTGCGTGTTGGATGGTAGAAGTCAATTGAACTATTCGGAGGAACACAAGTAAGCGGAAAAGCTATTTCTGCAATGAGTCAAGCTGCCTCCGTATGAATGGACTTGCTCGTGCAGTCTTTTTTGAGGGGCGTGAGGGGGTATTTGCCCCCCACAATGTCGCTCGATAAGGTTGACCGCCTCCGGCACATCCCGAACATACCGAGCCGAGCGGTCACGTGGATGCTCAGAAGACTACCTCACTCGGTTTTCTATGCATCTTCACCCAAGAATACTGCAAGTGGAAATTGAGTTAACAAGTCCGGGTTCCTTACACTCACAAAATATCATAGTCTCCATTTTTCACAGGCATTCACGCATCCATATCGCACATCAGTGATATTTTAACCCCTCCTAA
>Ga0068631_100629_pt1 | contig 13844 bp, 14 predicted proteins | sample InSIn5gowninarea_2_FD_77434 | JGI IMG/M metagenome (GOLD analysis project Ga0068631, IMG submission 77434) | Clean room microbial communities from NASA Spacecraft Assembly Facility at Jet Propulsion Laboratory, Pasadena, California, USA -... ...
AATACTGTCAAAAGCAGTCCTGCTTAGACCAGACAGGCGTACGTTAGCGAGTGTGGGGATGAATGTCTTCTCTTCCTTCTTCCACTGGAACAAAGCTGAAGACCTTCCGAGACCTAGGAGGGCCAGGCACTTCAGGGTGAAGGCGGACTGGAGGACGTCGGTGTCGTGGGACTGTAGAGCATCGAATGCGCGTGGACCAGCTTCGGAGATGCAAGAGACGCGCGATTCGACGTGATGCTCATTGGCAAAAGCTTCCCACGTACGTAGAGAGACATTATCTGGTGTGTTGAGATCGAGTTTCCAAAGAGCTTCAATATCGCCCGAGAGGCTTGGTTCCGACGGCTTGTGATGGCTGATGCTAGCCTCTTGCTCAGGCTCTTCGGGGAGGCTGAGGTCGTCGAGCTTGCCAAATTGGAACGTGTCGATGTCTGGGAGTCGCAACTCTGCGTCGAAGTGGCTATCGATCAAGGGCAGTTCTGTGGTCGTCTTAGTAGGTCGCTTCTGGTGGTGGAGCGTGTCAAGCATACCAAAGTGCGTGTCGCTGAAGAGAGTCTGACCAGGCGCATCCGGCAGACTGTAAGCCGACTTGCACCAAAAGTCAGGCACATGGAACGGGCCATAGTCGCCGTCCATGCCATTGATGACTGCCTTTGGTCTTTGTGTTGATGTTGTCATGAATTTGTTGCTTCCCCAGACATGGAAGGAGCTGACGCCATGACCCGACCGAGGGGACGCGCGCGCAAAACACCTCGCCCGACAGACTCCTTTTTGCTAGACTTCCCTTCATAAACATCACCCATCGCGATGTTTTCAATCCTCTCCAACATATCGCTGTCTGTCCGGCGTCAGACTTGGATAACAAACATCTCTCCACTTTTCTTGCTGCTCAGAACGACGTATTCCTCAAGTCAAGTATCGTCCCAGGACCCCATCAAGGCTGCTCGCAATGCTGTTCGGAGAGCTCGTCGGCGCCATCGCATTGCCACTGATCCTGACTTTCGTGAGAGAGAAGCCTTGGCCAACCATAAATCATGGCAAAAATGTCGCGACATCCATTTATCAAAACTCAAGGCTCAATATCGCGCTGATACAGCGACATATCGACCGCGCAAGTTGCACAGCTTCATTTGGTGGTGGCACAAATCTGGACGCCTCAACGAGTGGTCATGGAGAACCCATCAGCTCGTCATATTTCCTGACCGCGCTGCTCATGAATGCACAGCCTGCAAAAGGGATCGTTGGTTAATTCATTGGTGGTTAGAGAAGCCTGACGACTCGACCAAGGACTTCGAGAAGTCTGATCACACTGTTGAGAACCCTGACGCTGTAGGTCGGTACATGTGCAGCAATTGTTTTATTATGGATACGGAGCTTTGCATGCCCGAGAAGTACCCTAAAGAGCCGCCTGCTTTCTTCACAGAGTCCATCTCTACGCCGGCTGAGCCAGACGTTACTGAGGATGAACAAAATTGATGGGTTCATGAGACCCCGAAACCACGATAACAACCCAACGTCGCACCTTAGCAGAGCATCAAGTCAATGGCCACTATTGGTCCATACCCAGAGCAAAAGTGGACTCAAGTAAGACGAAAGTGACGACTGAGGTGTTGGACGTAGTTCACCCCATGTTGCCTTGACGTTTTCATATGGATGGGGCAGCTAACTTGACTTTGTCGAGGTTTCGTGGAAGGGGCTATCCATGGCTATACGAACACATTAGACTTGGACTCAAGGCTTGGGACTCGCGTGCTCATTTCAAGCATTTAACCCTCATGTCTTGATCTATCACGCATGCCGGTAATCATCCACCTCTCGAAAAGGTTTGGACCTATCTCGTCCATGCTATCGATCTTGAGATACTTGGCACCAATCCTTCCGACTTGATATATTTATCTTGCTGTTCTTGTCAGGCGACGTGCCGCACATCACGATCGGACGGCCGATGTGAATATGACAAAGCGACGGCATCAATCGTCTGATTGCGAACTCCAATCGACTAGAACCATCGATTGAAACGACTCGCACCAATGTTGAGTTAGGACACCCGCAATGGGATCGGGGAAATCACTCATAGAACCCTGCAAGTCCGGTATTCTGTCAAAACACAAGATGGTCTGGATCTCGATGCTATCGACTAGGGAGAGCACCAACGAGAAATCGTTCTCAATGAACTTGAACTCATACCAAATGGACACCTTACAATTTTGCACGTAGTTGTGTCGCCTGTCGTCTGCGTCTGATGGATGCTTGGGGTAATCTCTAATTCTGACGTCGATTCTTCTTGCTTTGGTTTGACATTGCTACACGCCCCAAGGAGGGCGCCAATCAGTACTGCCCAATCCACCAACAGACGATCCTCCACCGGTCAAAATCAGAATAGACTCGTGATCGGAGCGCTCCCACACCAAGCAACCAAGCTGGCGCCACGGCATCAAGAAACACCGTCGCTTCCTGCTGTCTCGTCTATCAGTCATGCGATGCCAGTCGTCTTCACCCTTTCCTTCGTCGCTTTATTTCTTCAAGATCCTTGTCACGCAAGGGGCAATGCTCGAGCCCTGGAGGCATAGGCTCGTCATTGATCATGACGTTGACCACGATAGTCCTCACTTTGGAACGCAGCTGTTCGCCACCACGATCTCTAAGCTTTCGATCTCCTGCATAATCTATGCTCTTGATCTTGGAGTAACGCAATCCGTACTGCTTGACATAGGACAGTAAAGCCTGTATCTCTGTCTCTGTCCACTTTGAGCGCTTTGTTGGGACCTTGTGGACTCTGTTCTGCGGAGTAGTCATATTCTGACTTGCAAGTTGTAGATTCCGAGAATTTGCGCTCCTTCGTTCGAGTGCTCGGCCGGGCTTGTGAGAGGGTTCGACGTCGCTGCCGCTGTCGATAGTGCAGTCGGTGGGTTCGGTGTCGTTGTCGCTGTCGAGAGTGCACTCGATGGGTTCATCGATCGAGCCGGACGCTCGTTCGGCCGAGGTGAGTCGTTGTCGACGGTAAGCGGCGGCAGGAGTCACATTCGATGGCTGCCCTGCACGTTTGAGCATGACTTTGTTCGATTCGCACATTATCATGGAGTGTTCCGAATTGCGTGTTTTCAAGGCGTCCGTTTCCTGACCCATACGATCCAGCTGTGTACGTTCATCGCTGGCCGAGACTGAAAACGAAGGAGACAGAGTTGATGGCCAAGGCATCGCCATTTCTATTGATGTTGGAGTAAAAAACCCTAAGCATGAACCATTCTGCAGCTTATATAGGTCACCGAAGTTTCGATGACGTTCGAAAGAGATGGATCATTCTATCCAACAACATCAGGATAGTTTCTCGGTCCCGAAGGCGCCAATTATCTCGTTTGCAGATTTGCACTCAAACGAACTCATGAAAGCTCTCACCTGATTCGAGAGTCCATTGGAATTACGCTGCTTCGGAGGCAGCAGGCAATGATCACGTAGCCACGTGGGAGACGCGGTGGACAACAACGCGTTCAACGTTTTGTTCAACTCGCCATCAAAGCCGACGGTGACGTTACTCCATACGACAATAGTATATCTGGTCTGCATGCAAAACTACATATCAGTTGTTTAGCAACTGTGACTGAGCATCAAGTACTCCTAACACTCGAGAATGCGAACTTCTGAACCATCCGAGATGAGGGCCATCGCCATACACGAGCACCTTCTGAATCGCGCGAAATACTTTGAGCAACGATGTACGCGAGCCAGGATTACCATCAGGCATCTTGCAAATGTTACAATGTTTGCCGCTCACGTGGATCGCGAATGCGAAGTGCTATTCTGCGCTTTCTGCCAGCAGGAATATCGTTAGCATCAGAACATCATCCTCGTAGTCATCGTCTGCGGTCGTTTTCATCCATTACGAAGTCTGGCAGCCCGCTTTCGCCAGATCAGGGATCAAATTTCTGCCCCAGCCAGCCTTGGTTGCTACCAGACAGAGAAGGAACCCATGATAGTCAGGCATAGAGGAACACATTCATTGCAGCGGGTTCAAAGCAGGCAACCTCTTGACTCTTCTCGCTGTCATGTCTGCTTCTGTGACTTTTGAGAGCAACATAAAGTCAAGCGTGTGCTCCTCTGCAACCTCAGGATCCTGTGCGATCGCACTGGTGACGCCTGAATGATTCGTCTTGCCCCTTAAATCAGCATGATTGATTGCAAGACTAGGATCTGACCTTGCAAACCACACCTCCAGCTTTTGTCTCCCTAGTTTTTTGTTGAATAATGGATGTTTGATTGTTTGGCTAGCTCGTCCAAAGCGGAAAAGGGGACTGTGGAAAGAAGCTCGGCTCTCCTCAATGACCCAGGAAACGCGTCGAGATTCAGTCCAACCGCTTCTCGCAGGTGCTCCGGTATGATGTCGGCACCAAACGTGTTGATCATGTCTAGAGTAGCAATCAGATATCGAAAGCTTGGGAATGGATTATCCACAGGAACCGCACCTGCACAGATTTCGGAGCTGTAGAGATCGAAGACTTCACATCGCTCATCTGGACCGCAAAATCTCTACGAGCCTGATTCAAAACCGTGTTCTTTTTCTGGGATTTAGTCGTCGTATATGACACTGGACGGAGCTTCTGTATGCGACTAGATCGACGCGGTTTTGTCGCTTCCAGCCAGTCCAGTAGTCTCTTGCTCACTTCTTCAAGAGATACATCCCCATCTTCATCCATGACGGAGTGGTTGTCTTTACGCAAAGGAGGTTGTGCGAAAGTCCGGGAGCTGCTCGTTAAGTCATATCTTTGTGCGCTCAGAATATGCTCAAAGTACCGTGACTGCCTGGAAGAATCACGTGCCATGATCGAGTGCCTGTATTGATGCCTGCTGAGGGGAATCCGGGCCTGATTCTGCTACGAGATTGCCTTCGCAGACTGGCTGACCGATATTGTTCTCCCTTGGCGAGGCAGCAACGACTGTCAACCTTGTCAAAAGGCAAGAGTATTTTGACAAACGCGCCTGCCTGTCAGAAAGCACCTGCCGAAACCACCGCTCACTCGAATCGTTTTTATTACACCAATTCACCTGATTGTACAATATATGAGGTTGTTCCTTCTGCAACCGCGCAAACGATGTCGAAACGAGTGAAAATCATGCTTCGCTTTCTACACAACTTTTAACCGGTCTAGAGGAATTCATAGTCATTATCCATGGCGCATTTTCATTCTTAGCTCTTTCTTCCACCACCCTACGCCCACTTTCCCAGCACACTCATCAACACCAATCCTGCCACCAGACTGATAGCAGCCGGAATGACTTGTCTCATTGGCGCCCTGCTCAACTCTCCATGCATCCAGTCATGCGCCAACATCTCGACCAATCCCACATAAATCAGGATGCCGGCACTCAATGCATCAAGGGTGCCAATAGCAATGATAGTTGAAGGATCATTGCCGTTGAATTGGTTAAGGACGCCAATACCGATGGCCATACCAATTGGTGTTACAAGTGCGAAAGCTGTGGCCATGAGGAGCTTTTCCACCATGCGAATTTTTAGATCACTAATTCTGCTGCCGAGAGCGAGTCCTTCGAACATTTGGTGGAATATTATGACGATGAAGAGGGTGATAAAGCCTGAATCGCCGGCAACGACAAGAGTAAGACCAATCACTGTTTCTTGTCAGCCCTGAACCGCGATCGTGGTGTGAACAACTTACGGAGAGAGTGGAATATGATTCCGGCTTCCATGATATTGACCTTCAACTTCTGCAGGGCAGGCGATTGAGCATGAGCATCTCCAGAGTGGATGAGATGATGTCCAACAGGCTCCTCGTTGGTCGCTGCGCCTTTGGAATCATGGCTTTGGTCAGGTGTAGGCGAGGCAGGAGCTTCGTGCTTTGATACACGCCAAAGGAAGATTCTGGCTCCAACATACTCAGGGACGAACGAAATGACGATGCCTGCCATTACGATCGCAGCAGTCGTGGCTTCGTACTTCAAGCCGCCCAGACAGTGGTTCGCGAACATGAGTTCTGCATGGGTGAAAAGCTGCAGATTGTCAGTATCTGGTGGGTGATGTTTCATGATCTTGACTTACGTGAACAAGCGCAGTCGAGATAATGACACCGGTTCCAAATTGCTTGACAATGGACATGACTATACCACCACTCTTGAATCTTCCGAGCGACAGGAAGATAGGACCAAAGACACCAATGGAGGCTGTTGCAAGAATAGCGAACACCAACCCAATGCGTAGAGGAATGTTGTAATCGCGATCAACGGCTTCACAAGTTCCTTCAACGGTGTTTCCATTCGCATCAACGCAGTGTCTGTATCGAAAGTTAGTCTGGTAAGAACCAAACGAGGAAGACAAACTTACTCAACACCGGCGTGGAAATGGCAGCTGACTCCGTCGGCCGATACCTCGCCTACCGCCTCTTCACCTTCAGCCGCTTGTGCTTGAGCAAGAACCTCACCACCTGCAGGAGACATGCAGAAACTGTTCTTGTCAGACGTGTACTGCTAATATCGATAGAAATAACCTACAGTTGTACTCCATGAGCATGGCAACCAGTGTATTGCGTAGGCAAGTCTTGTGTTGCTGTAGCAGGAATCTTCATCAGATATTCTGTAGCACTAGGTCCCATGCAGAACTGTTGAGTCTCGTGCATGTGACAATCGCTGAGCGCCGTCACCTTGACAGACTCATCAGCGCCTGTAGCGGCGGCTGAAGTTACCGCTGGAGATGTCGTTGCGCTTGCGTGCCCCTCATGAGCTGATTCGTCGTGGGAAGCACCTTCGGCGACGACCTCGACCTCTTCGCCTTGCGGGTCGAAGCAGAACCTGATGTCGTTAACAATGACCTCCTAGTGTCGGGAATTGCTATACCCACAAGTCTGCTCCATGAGCATGGCATCCGGTGTATTCTGAAGGAAGTTCCTCGGTAGCTGTGGCGGTTGTCAAAACTTCATACTCTGCGTCTCCAGCGAAGCAGAACCTGCAAGTGGTCAGTAAGATTAGCGAGCACATCCGGTCTTGATTTGTAACTCACTGTGTGTCGCCATGCATGTGGCAACCAGTAACAGCAGTAGGGGCGGCAGTCGCTTCTGCTTGTGTGGTACTGGGGGCCACTGTAGTCGAGGGTGCTGCAGTTGCTTGACTGCTTAAAGTCGTCCATGGCACCGTGGTACCCTCGCGCAAACAGTTCCTAGTATCTGGTCAGACAAAGCCATGATGAGGAAAACGATGTACTCACACAACGCCATTTTGTGTTGCGCAAGCAGTAAGCGAAAAAGTCCTCAAAGACTGCGCTTGTACAACAGCGACTCCAACGGACGTCAGCAAAGATAGAGAAGCACGCATCTTGACGACGAGTATTTCGACGGATTGTTGACGGCTGAAGCAGTCCACACGATGCCCACGCTTCTTTATATCCAACCTCAACCTTCACACAGTACTTTCCGTACGGCTAAAATTCCTTCATGATCAAAGACAAAGCAGAGCTCCACTATACCCACGGAAACTTGGCGAGAAGGTGCGATGACCACTTCTTCTTGCCATCTTTGGGAGGTAACACCCTATACCAAGACCTTCAAAGCAACCCAAGAGCCTTGGTAAAAACGCCTCCGTATGTGTTGAGCCATGCTTTGACTGCATGCTCGATGCAAATCCAGACTTACACTGCCTCACTACGTTGAGAAGCAAAGTGTTGCTTGGCTACCTTGATGGTCAATGCCAAGGTATGGGTTTTTACGACCTTTCGCATGCAGGTAAGACCCCACTCAACATCGTTCCTTCCTGGTGTTTGCACACTTGGCGAACATGCATTCATGATTCTGAAAAGCCACAATGCAATGCTTTTGTCTTGGTATAGACATTTTGCCCTGCCCAACATTCGGTGAAGGCCGAGTTTTGGTACGGCTGAGGCATATAACGACCACTCGGGTGTTTCTGGGCATTTGGGATTTCGGGTAAACTCGCCCAATGCGGATGTAATGGTATGCAGAATCTTCGTCAGTGGATGGTCGTGGCTCAATGTCTTGAGAAGCAGAGTAGGTATATAAAGACAGCGACATGCAGGTTCGTTGGAAACCATCAAGCAAGCAAAGCAATTCAACAGCCTCTTCCAACGCCTCAAAAGCTTTCTTATATCATTATCATTATGCGCACTCAATTCTTTGTCAGTGCGGCTCTTGCTGTCACTGCTGCTGCTTCACCTGTCATCAAGAACAGACAAGTCACCACTGTCACCGTCTCCGGCAGCACGGCAACCTCATATCCCCAGCCCGCCTCTGAGATTCAAGGCTTCCCTATCCACCAATCTTGCAATGGCACCGAAAAAAGACAGCTCGAAAAGGCTCTTAGTGATACCATCAAGATCGCTCAACAAGCCACTCAGCACATCTACGCTCACGGCAATGACTCTGCCCTCTACACCAAGTACTTTGGCCAAGCACCTACTGCTGAAGTAATCGGCTGGTATGAGAAGCTCATCCACGGTGACCACGAAGGTGTTCTCTTCCGCTGCGACGACATTGACGGAAACTGCCACCAAGAAGGTATGTCCCACCTCCCCCTCTTCCTTCCTTCCAGTACTCTGAACAATCACTCACAAATCAAACAGGCTGGGGCGGCCACTGGCGCGGCGAAAACGCAACCGACGAAACGGTAATCTGCCCCCTCAGCTACTCCACCCGCCAACCCCTCGAAACCCTCTGCTCAGGCGGCTACACCGTAGCTTCCGGAAAACTAAACCACTACTTCGCCGCCGATTTGATGCACAGACTTTTCCACACCACAAAGATTGGCGAAGGTGCTGCTGAACACTACGCTGATTCATACACCGAGTGTCTGGAGTTGGCTGAAGAGAACCCTGCCGAAGCTGTGAGAAATACGCACACGTTGCAGTATTTTGCGCTGGATGTTTATGCTATGGATGTTGTGTTGCCTGGGGAGGGATGTACTGGTACAGTTGGGGAAGAGGAGGGTGATTCACATGTTGCTGCTCCTGCTTCTTCGGCTGCCTCTTATGCCGTGTCTTCTGCTTCTGCTAGCACTCCCGCCGCTGCCACTAGTACTTCGGCTCAAGCTGCTTCCCAAACTGCCTCGAAGACGTCGAGCGCTGCTGCTGTAAGTACTTTTCCCTAGAGACAGCGATTCCTCACTGACAAAGTTACAGGAATGCCACACCCACGCTGACGGTGTCGTGCACTGTGTCTAAGCACATTCAAATAGAAGACTAAGCGAAAGAATGACATTCCTTTGGGGTGTAGGAGAAAGTGTACGGGCTTCCATGACTGACATATGAACTGGTTGTGTAATGACAAGGAGGACAAAAGTGGTATTTGGAATATATACGCCATCGAGAATGATAAAACATGTTTACAAGGGCTCACTTTGTTCTGCTGGAATTGTCAGACCTTTATTTTTGATCGATGCGTGCATGTTTGATTTTCCGTGTGTATGTGACCCAGGCAGGCAGGCTTCAATCGCTAGCCAAGTGTGAAATTTTCCTCATCGGTCGATACCCGTCCCGAAAGCGATCAAAAGATTCAGTTTGTATCTTGAGAAATGATAGCTTCCGTATACTTGAGACATGGATATCTCCCATTCAAGTGGTCAAGATATTACTGCGGGGTGATGTTGAGGGGCTGACCCTGTCACGAGATACTAGCATCGCGATTGCCTCCTTGAGATGCACAATGCAGCTTGTTCTGGAGTTCATTCGCACTTGCAGAGTCGTAGTTTCCATGGCAGTGGGAAATTGCCTTCCTTTGACGTGGTTGTTCCTTCCTCTTCCCCGTTCAGTGACATCTCAAAACGCCAAGCCACTTTGTCAAGAACTACTTTTTTGTAAAAACGTAAAGTCCTTCGAGACGTTATAAAATCAGATGCGGCAACATATAAGGCAGAGATAAGAAGCAGAAGGTAAAATGGCAAAAACAAAGTTGCAAATTTGGTATCTAAAGTCGTTACAATGGAGACTCGCATCCAGGTCTAGAAGTCATTAATATCTTGAACATGTCGGGAGACTCACATCCCTATATCAAAAGTCATTACAGTCATCCGAGGGACCTACACCTCACATCTCTTCCTCCACATATGTTCCCCAAACTCAAAGCCCTTTTCGAAGAAGGGCACTTAAAGCTTTCCCTGAGCAGGTTGACAACAACTCTTCGGCACCTCCACACTAGCCTTGTTGCTGCTCGGTGGCACATCGATACTGGGATTAGCGGTGAAGAAATCCGTGGGGCGCAAGTGCACTTGATGGATTTCGCAAGGCATGACTGGCCAATCTTCAACGCGAGGGTTGTGGGTGAGACCGAATACACTCCATACAACCACATCAGTATCTCTGGTGTTGTCACCACGGGCAACGGCGTCTGCAACACCGTCGACTTCCTTGCGCGATTGCATGGTGAAGCGGCCACCGGCGAAGAGTTCGTCGTCTTTGTATTTAGTGACCCAGACGTGGTGTTGAGCGAATTGAGCACGTTGAGCTTGTACGGAAGCTGGGTCTGCGAGGAGAAGCTGTGTAGCGGGAGGTACCAGCTTGTAGCCTACACTGTTGCCGGAGATGGGGTTTTTGATGTTCTCGTTGACGATCTTGAAGACGCGGTTGAGACGGGGTTCAGCATCTGCCCAGGCGGCTTTCTCGACAGGCGTTTTGCGGACTTCGTAGTAGTTTCCGCGAGGGTTGGTCTTGGGGTTCATGGGTACAGCGTGGGATTCTTCTGTGATGACTGTGTTGCTGTGACCATCGATTGCAGGATCAATGCGGAAAGCGAAGATATGTTGATGGTTCTGGGCGAGTACACCAGGGTTGACGACGTTGCCGTAGTTGCTGGTCTTGCCGGGGTCGATGTTGACACAGCTGACGATACCGGTTGCTCTGGTCTCGATGTCGATGCCACCAGATTGGTCGAACTTGTAGGCGAAGACGTATTCGTAGTTGGCCAGAGTGATGATGAATTGGACGACCAAGACACGGCTGCGAGTTACGACTGCGCGGCCAGTGCGCCAGTTGGTGTGCTTCCAGCCAATACCCTCATCTTGCTCATGCAGGCAGATAACGTTGGGGTGGACCTTGCCCTTACCATCATCGTCGACAATGACAGCGTCGAAGTATTTGATGACACCAAGACAGTCACATCCGAGAGAGAGGTTGTTGGCGCAATTTCCGGCGCCACCATCACCAAAGTCAAAGGCTTGCTTTCTTTGGAAAGGAGGACGAGCATCTGCGTAGGGGACAGTCATCTCGCTGACGGAAAGTCTGTAGGCGACACTTCTTCCATCGTAGTGAACATCGTGGATAACGGCACCCTCACGAGGGTTGAAAGAGACACGGAAACGCCACTTCTGCCATTCAACCAGAGACTCATCGCTGACCTTGAATGAGGGACCATCCGGTTGGAGAACATTCAGAGTCTTAAGATCCTGTCTAACGCCTTGAGGCAGAAGCTCAGGAACGTATTCGGCGGTAGTGCAGTGCTCAAGAATCTTTTCGCCATGAGTCTTTGCTGTCAAAGCGTCGTTCTTTCCTCCGGTGGCAAGTTTGTCAATGCGGCAGATTTCCTTCTTGTGGATGTCGAGGACAGGGATCAAAGGTAGAGGGAAAGCGTAGAAGTTTGAGTCGGCGTTGTTGTTGCGAGTGTCCTGAGCGAAGATGAGACCTTGGAAGTAGCGACGACTCTCGTCCTCCTCATCAAGACCACCGTATGGCCAAGGCTCAACGACGATCTCATAGTAGTCAGGGATGTTTAGCTCAGCAATTGCTTGCTTGAACTTGGGGTCAGCCTTGCAGACACTGACGAGAACCTCGAATTCCTTCCTGCTAGGGGTTAGTGATAACTAGGAAAACAGTGCTTGTACGACTTACAAGGTCAAAGCGGCCTGGTGCTCCTTGCCGATAACTTCGTGCTTAGTCCTCTTCTTCGAACCAATGTCTACCACAGATTCGTGGTAGGAAGGAATTCTGTCCGAACCAATGACATCGTACTGGCATTTAGCGAGACGAGCAGGTCGGGGAGATGTAGGAGACAAGCGACCAGAGTGCTCAAGCTGAAGGTACTTGACAAGCTCTGCCTTAGTAGGCTCTTGGAGGAAGATCTCTCTAAAGTCAATGACTTCCTTGTCGTGGTGAGCGAGAACAATCTCTCTTGCGAGGTTGGTCTCCTCGATGGAGAGGATGGAAAGAGGATGAGAGGGAGCCATGACTGGCAGAGAGGAGAAGGTGAGGATGGTATGAGCAGAGGAGGAATCGTGTCACCATGGACAGACACCTCTACTTGTACTCACTGGAGCTATGAGAGGCGGTACTGTTGTCAAAATGCGCTATACCCAGTTAAGCATGTACAGCCGGGAGAACGATAAGATAAGTCGCATGGAGATGCCCAATCTGGGGTGGACCGCTAATGGGAGGGGCCATCACACGGCAAGAGAAGGGCACGACGGGCGGCCGCGGGCTCCTTTGCCATACATTGTCTAATGTGATGACTGTGTCGCGCTCCAAGAAAGGTGCTCCAGTCTGCAAATACGATATGTTATCAACTTCTCTGCGATCAAATGGCCTTATGCGGTCGGTTTCCGCGCGTCTTGCTCATCGAACAATAAGCTTTCTCTATTATTTCTCCCGAACAGGCAAGGTCCAGAATTGGTACTCGAGACTCGCACTTATCTGTCTCTACAGTATGTGTACTGCATGTAGAGAAAAAAGTGAGAGGCATGCGACACGCTTCACAGGCCGAGTGCGACAAATCAGCAGCAAACATATTTCCATGTGCTAAACTTGGTCACGCGTATAGCTGTAGAAATGCACAGTTTGAGCATTGTTGGAGTTAGCCTCATAGTGAGGCATCTTGATGATTTGATGCTATACCCTGACTAGCTCATAGCAACCTGCGAGACTTATCTCTATGTGTGGATATTCATCCCTTCTCTTTTCCTCTTCGATATTTAATCCCTCTCACTCCTCCCACCCTTCTTACTCCACTCCAACCAACTCCCTCTATACTCACCAACGTTCTTATAACCAACCTGCCTTGCCAATTCCGCCGCCGCCGAACTTCTAACACCAGCTTTGCAGTAAAACACCAACTCTTGATCTGCAGTGGGCTTTTCAAACCCGAATTTGTCTTCGAATTCGTGGGCGGGCATGAAGAGGGCGTCTGGAGCGGAGCCGACGGGGATGTTGATGGCGGTGGGGATGTAGCCGGCTTCGAATTCGGTGGGTTCGCGGACATCTGTGGTAGGGAGTTAGATCTGAGCTAGATGATAAAGAGGAAAAGAAATGGGTCCGAGAGATTGGCAGGAGATAGTCAGAAAGGAAGAGTGGACAACGTACCAATCAAGACGCGGTCGGTAGATGGTTGTTCGGTCAATTGCTTGATAGAATCGAAATCCCAGACTTTGTTGTTGGGTTTGCCTTCAGTCGAGTGGAAGCGGTGCTGTACGTGACATGTCGTCGCCGGTCGCTGGATGGTGGTTCGAAGCTTCGGTGATGTATTCAAGAGACTCGAAGCCTGGAATCTGGCAGGTCGCGCCGATGCGATAACTGCTCTGGTAGTAAAAGTAGAGATCCTTTTTACCGACATGTTGGATGTACGTGTGTTTTGTGCGACAGCAAGTAGATACCCGTGAACGAAGTTGGAGTTGGATTTCGATTGGAGGTTGCATCATCGCCGAACTTGTCGGTCTTGTTCTCCGCAAACCGAGGTCCCTGATCAGCATTATCTCCACTCTACAAATCAGAGTACGGATCACAAGCAAAGTAGATTGTCACACAGCGTACAAGGTTACAGGTTTCAGATTCTTGTATGAACGACATGTCATAAGAGATAAAGTTGAAGAGCATTAAAATAAAATTAGTCTATCATTTGTAGGGTTGGGGAATA
>Ga0068631_100633_pt1 | contig 13831 bp, 18 predicted proteins | sample InSIn5gowninarea_2_FD_77434 | JGI IMG/M metagenome (GOLD analysis project Ga0068631, IMG submission 77434) | Clean room microbial communities from NASA Spacecraft Assembly Facility at Jet Propulsion Laboratory, Pasadena, California, USA -... ...
AAGTGAAGAGGTGCTGAAAGCTGAGGAGGTGTTTGATATGGCTGAGTTTGCTTTGCTAGTGAAGTGTTGCTGAGAGCTGTATGCTTTATTTAAAGACAAGTTTCGGGACGAGAGAGGATCACTTCGATTGCCTCTTCACGTCACGATTGTATGTATGTATGTATTCATAACGAGGTCCAACGTCGACGGGTCTGACTTGTGTCTATTCGCGGCACTTGTCTCAATGCAGATGCAGATGTATATATACATACAGCAGGCTGTTCAGTCAATTACAGCGATGCATCTGCTACCACTCGCGCGCTCTCTTATCTCTTCGTACGGCAGCCGTGGGGCGCGCTCCCCTACGTACAGTGAACAGGCACATCAATTCCCAGGAAGTGTGCCATTCGCGACCAGCTAGCTGTGCAATGACCACAAATGCACCTTCAACCGGGCCATACATCCTTGTCGCTTCCTGCTGGCTCAAGAATGTAGACTTTCTTGGTGCAGCCTGCGTTCCCAGGCTGGGCGGTGGAAAGCTGGCCTGACATTCGGGCTAGGACCATGACTATTCGGACGAGACAGCACTGATGAATGGGAATAACAGTATTCAATGTTTTCGTAGAGTGTCTGTTGATGCCGGGAGATGTCCCTATAAATGCCAGAGTCTCACTTCCAGTCTCTTTTTCTTTTCCTCATCACCACAGCAGTCTACAGCTCTCAGCAACACTTCACTAGCAAAGCAAACTCAGCCATATCAAACACCTCCTCAGCTTTCAGCACCTCTTCACTTTCACCTTCCAACTATCAACTCTAACTCTCTCCAAGACAAGATGTTCCGCTCAATCATGGCCCTCTTCCTCGCCGTCGTCGCCTTCATGGCCCTCTCCGCCCCATCGGTCCAAGGTACCCCACTTCCCTTCAGGCTAGCAAAGCGAGGCAACATCGTCACCAACAAGACGGACACGAAGCATCTCACTGCACGTGATTTCAACTGCAACGTCGACCATATCTCATGCTGCGAACAGCTCCTGTCGAACAATGAAGCTACTCAGTCTTTGGGAGGTCTCTTGAATGTACCCATCTCTGCTCTTGGCAATGTCGGTCTCTCTTGCTCGGTGAGTCGCGGTTCTCTCTCTCTCATCATTCGTGGCGTGTCGACTCACGGTACTACTGCATTGTATTGCTTGCTGCAGCCCCTCCTCGTCTCAGCTATCTCTCAGTGCAAGTCTACCCCAGTATGCTGCTCTCAAGTCTCTGAAAGCGGTGCAGGTGAGAAACTGAGCTAGCTTCACATATTCTTCTATTCGCGCTGACCATGCGACTATGCTTGCCAACGAACAACAGTCAATGCCGGCTGCAGCCCTCTCTCGGTTGTCTAAAGCACCAAGCTCACCCGACATCAGCAACCTCACTGTCCCTCTGACCTTGCGTTAGAGATCAACTCGAATCAACAATGAAAATACCGTCTCCTTGTCTGCATGCATATACCCCCAATTGTACCCTTCCCAAAAAAAAAACAATGAATGCAATGTTACAAATCTACACAGAGCAAAGATACCCAGACCCTCTATCTATAGAGTAATGCCTGCAATGCCAATTTCAAAGTCGTCTTATCTCTCGTAACTTGATTGCATTCGTAGGTTCTGTTTGCGCAACAGTGCTTTGCTAACAAAGGCAGTAATTTTGCAAGGAATGGCACGGGGTACACGCTACGTGTGACTGGGTGCCTTGGGCAGAAAGAAGTGACAATGACAAGCTATGATTGCACATGATCTCCATTGACAGGTAATTCAGTCTTCGGTTCTTGCGCCTGCGCGTGAGTCTCTCGTGTCTCTACCGGATCCTCATAAGCAACAGGAGGCGGGTTTCGAATACTATCGAGCTCCAACTTGCGCGCTTCCGCTTCATCTTCCGGGAAGACCTCTTTGCCACCCAATTGAACAAGCATGCCACCCCAGAATTCGATTCCAAGATCATCATAATCATTCCTAACTTCTCCTTTTCGAGCTCTTCTTTTACGGAGTAAAGTATGTCCAACTAACGGAACGTAGTATGCGCCTTTTTGACGGCGGTGTGCAGTTGATGATGATGACGTTGGTTTGCTGTCCTCCATTGCTCGTCCTTCTTCCTCCTGCTTAGTCGCTGCGTCCTCCTCCCCATCTTCAATTAGGAAGATATATTCTTTATTCGTCTCTCGTCGAATGGCATCGTAGTCTCTGACAAACTTGAATCCATATTCGTCTGTCTCCTCTCCAATCTCCTCCGCCGCTGCAGAATCATCGAGAAGTTGCTGATCTGCATTCGTACCAGCGTGCCGGCGAGTATTGTAGGCATTCGCAGCTTCTTCGTCATCAGGCACAAAATAAGCGACCCGGTTCGAGCCGGATTCTTCGTCGTTTTCCAGCGGTCGGATGAGACCTATGCTAGCTGCCGCAGAAGAAGAAGCGATAGCCTGGCTCTGTGAAGAAGAAGAAGAAGGATAAAAACGGGTATATTGTCAAACACTTGATACGTACAGGATGGCGATGAGAAACTTTTTGGAGAACTACACCCACCGACTGCCCGTTCTTGTGTTCATTGGGATTATCAGCAAACTTGAATAACGCATATTGATTCGCCCATAATTCTTCATCCGGTAGTATATCATATGATTCCACAGCTTGCAAGTGCGGTTTCGTAGGGTGTTTAATGCTAGAAAGCTCTGTTTTCTCAATTGCTGTGAAAGTAGAGATGATAGCTTCTATCTGTTGTTCGGGTGTGAGAGCGGCTGGTTTGACTGCGTGATGAGCGGCTGCGATTCTGTGATGCGTAAGAGAGTTTGTGCGAAAAGCATGCCACGAGAGGAAGGTTACATATAGGTCAGCTGAGATTATTCAGGAAGTCCACAGTGTGATGTGGAAGCTGATACGCACTCTCGGACCATAGCTTCCTTCTTCGCTTGATTCATAGCGTCAGACGCAACCGCATAATCCGATCTTCTAATCCAAGCGACGTCCTTCTTTCTCCTATCCAGCGCTGCAGCTGGCGATCTAACATTTGCGATGATACCTGACGATCTACCCGTAGCTACCATGTCGAGATTAGCGCCGCTGCTAGAGGGCATGATTCCCGCCGCGGCAGGATTGAGTGTTCCAGGCGGGTCAATTAGCAGTTCGAGATCTTCATCATCCAAATCAGGCGCGTCTTCTGACAAGTCGGGAGCCATCTTCCCACTTCGGCCTTGGGTCGTGCTCTCCCAGTACCCAGGCACGAGACTTTGATCCAGGTGCATCCCTCCCTCGGAATCTACTATCATGGGCACCTCCCGCTCCAGCGCTAGAGGAGTGAGGAAATCATACGTCGCATACCGCGATGGGTCGGTCTTGATTGTTAATAGCTTGGGTGGGAACGAGGGCGCTGGTAGAGGGTTTTGGAAGCGCTGCCGGACGAGAAGGTCGGTCTTGCTGCATGGGTGTTGCATGGAGACAGAGCAGTGTCCAGCCAAAATCAAAGCAGGAGATGGCCAGCCTTAGCATACCAGCACACTGGCGTGTGGACATATGAACACTTCAAACGCACCTCTTGGACATATTGGGCAAGTCTGCTGAGCTTTAAGCTGGTGAGAGCAGAAGCAAGCAAGATCACGCTGGCGGAAAGGACAGGGCAAGTTCATGCACGGGCAAGCTTGACTTCGGACTGCGAACAACAGCAGCAACATAGCTCACAAGCGACAACGTGTATCTTATTGGCAGTCAAATCATTTCAGAATATCTAAGCACCGCTGTTCCTCTTCAACAGCTACAATATTGTGTTTTTTAAGGGTGAAACCACCTCGATCACGTCCGCGATGCACACGACACGAGAGCCATCTCCTGCGAATTGTTTGTCTTTCTTTCTCGTCTTATCGTATCAATGACATCGACTTCCTCCGACTTCAATTACTGGTTCTTGAGATCCGCATCGAGTGAGTTGGTGCCCTTCTCTAGATCAGCAGCGTACAGTGCCGCACCGGCAGCGTTTGTGAAAGCGAAGAGGACGTTGGCGACTGGGATGACCTGGAGCAGGAGAGCGGCTGTTCCCATGGCGCTGTGAGCGAGTCGGAAGAAGATCTCGTCAGGTCTATAGAACAAGCAAACTGAGCATGCAGGAATTGACGTACGCGTATTGTCCGCGGTTGCTCTTCACGTGCTCCTTCTTCTGCTGCTCGCTGAATTTCTTGAGCTGGAAATAGCGGGCTAATGGGGCGCGGAGATAAGCATGAGTATGGCCTCCCAGACAATTGAGCAAGGATGTTAGCTCACCGTTCAGACTTGGACCGGTCTTGGCGCCATTGAGAAGGAAGCTGCAATGGACAGACAGGTCAAAGTCAGTCTGGCTAGTAATACGAGGATGTCGCTTTGCGCAGACTCACAAAATGACGGTTCCAACGACGGGTACGAAGTTCAATGGAAGAGTAAGGAGGTAGTAGGCGAGACTGGAACACATGTAATGTCAGCGCGAAGATCTTTCCACTGTGTTGATGAATGTTCGCCTCCACCTACGCCTTGGGAGAGAATCTAGCTAGAGGGTTCATGAGGATCTTGCCAAACTTCTTGGTCGCTCCCTGGGTAGTGACTTGTCTACCCTGCTCTACCAGACTCTGAAGCTCTCGCTGGACCAAAACTCGGTCATATACTTCTGTAGTGAGATCATCGAAAATGAATGCCTTGGAGAGGGTTTGGAAGATCTGCAGGCAGACACATGCGAATTGTGATTCAGTCAGGTATGTCCCGAGAGAAAGTAGGCAAGAAGACTGTATACGTACGATGTAGCTCTCGGAAAGCACGAGTGGGACGGCAGAGACGAAGCCTGTGTGTAGATCATATTGTCAGTGGCGGCGTGATAGTCGAACACGAATGAGGAGAAGCTGCGCACCCCATGGTCCGAAAGTGATGATGCTGTGTGTGAAGTGGTTAGTCTTATACACTGCAAGTTCCAACTAGGTGATGACAGTGCCCACCTCAGGAAAGCAGCTTGAGGGAGGTAGGTCAACCCAAACATGGTGACGAGCACACCAGCGGACAGGAGGAGGGCCTGAAGGACATCATGAGCTTTAAGTTCTACGGATCAGACCAGCATAGAGGGTAGACTGACCGGCGGCAGTGCTTTCAGGAATGGACCCCAGCATGCTCTGTGTGATGCAAAGTAGATGATTCCCTTGATGGGATAGAGCCAAGCACGTGAAGCTACAGCATTCTGCGCTGTGCTCACAGCGTACTTTGACTGGCTGCGGAGCTCGTGCTTGGTGTTGTCGACGAAGTTGGACATGATAGCTACTTGATGCTCGGAGTTATATTAGTAGGTTGTGAAGGTGAAGAAGAGAGTCGAGGTGTTGAAGTGTTGAAGATATTAACGTTGCTGGACGAGGTCGTGGCCCCGATCACCTCGACGACATCGATGTCATCGAGTCGAGCGGGTGACAAGACTCGACAGAAAGATGCAAGCATACTTTGGTTGTTCATCATCATTATTACTGTGACAAGTCGAGTCGCATACGCTTCCTGCTTCATAAATGCCGAACCCGTTCTCGACACGCAAGGCACGCTTTTCGCCGACATCCTGAGCGATCATTCAGGACGACCTTTCTATGGCTCATTATATTCGATATCCACATGCAATTATTACAGGGTGCTTCAACATTGACGCTAGCTACCTTTTCAGAAGAGAAAGGCTAATGATAGAGGCGCTTTTCAATATAATGCAGCTGTGTGAACCGGATCATCGCTTGACTGCTTAGGTTAACGTGGGAAGGTTAGTAGAACAACTACGAGGGTACAGATTGGCCTACGAGGAGATCTCCCCTCTCTCTCTTTCATAGCCTATACGAAGCATTTTACTCTCTTCCGAAAAACAAGGTGCTCTATTGATCCCATTTCTTTGCGACCATGCCCTGCGAATAGAGGAAGAGCCGGGTGAGCATCTCATAGCGCTATGACATATGTCAGTTGTCAACTTACGTCAGGTGGCTGTATCTCGGTGCCAATGCTAAAGCAGATGTATGCATGTCAGTTGCGGACTTGTATATCACGTCGCCCGACACAGTCACTAAGACTTACCCCTTCTCGACATCGGTCCAATTCGTGGAAAGGGAAGTACCCCCGCTCATCTGATAGCTCTTAATCATAGCACGGCGCTGCAGAAAGAAAGAACAGCAGAATCAGCGAATCAGACGGGAAGTCGGTAAATTGACACTACTTAAGCGTGGAAAGAAAACTCACCTGCTCGTCAGTACCACCAGCATACAAAGTCTGGAAAACCTTATTCAATTCTCTATCACCACCAGCATTTGGATCTTTCGACAAAGCTTCGCTTTCTTTCTTTTCTTGTTTTTCTACGTCAGCTGCTAGTGCATCCCAATTCTTCTTTGTCCGAGCTGAAGAAGGGTAGCCATGTGAGGATGCGTTTGTCGAAGTTGAAGGTGCTGATCAGCCCAATTCAATCATATTGTAGCATCAGCATGAAGTTGGCAGGTCGACTTTGGAAATAAAGTTGATGGCGATCCCGCACCTGCTATTGTAGCGCTGTCTGCGCCTTCTTCATCGATTCCATCCAGTTCTTTCCATTTCAATCCAGGTTGTGCCTTTGCGAGTATCAATTCCACTTTCAGTTTTCCGACCTTGAAGGTAGATTTCTCCGCTTCAATAGTACGAGCCAACGGATCTAGGTCGTAGACTCCTTCCGGTTTGTCGGGTACGTTGATGGTAAGAGAGGCCTGGGGTATATATTCCGTCGAGTTAGGTTTTGCCACAGTGGTCACAGAAACAAAGAGACCATGCTGCGGTCAGCGTGGAGAATAGCGGAAAGAACCTACACTGCGCGGTTGGATGTCGACTTTGACATCTGCTTGCGTGAGGTCTGGAACAAGGCTTCGAGTATAGAAAGTCACATAGACCTATATGTGTGCGGCGTAATCGGAGTCAGTTGAAAGGAAACAAGTCAGTTTCCACCCAGTCGCAACCACAGAAGACGAGCAACTGACATGCGTATCATTCTGATACCATTCTTTCCTGAATTAATAGAAATGTAGTCAGTGCATCTATGCATTTCAGCCAAAGCGCCCTGCAACAGGCATGACAGGACATACTTGATCTTGGGCTTAGCAGCCGGGCCAGCTTTGTCCGCGGTTATGCCAGCGAGGGAAGCAGAGTGATCATTCGGCATGGAGGTCGATGAGGTGGCTTCTGCCAGCAGAGGTAGCTGTCTGTGTTCTTTTAAGATGGGTTGAAAAGAGAGGAAAGGACCTGTGCATGTGCTCGGATTCGATCACGCTATTCAGGCTACAATGCTGCTTCGAGTGTTTTCCATTCAGGTTGTGTCAAAGGGTTGGTTGGATACGTAAGCCGAGCAGAGACGTAATTCGAGCGACGAGGAGATTTGCTTTTCAGTAAGATATCTTGTAACGCGTGCGACTTGTCAGTGTGTCACGCGACGCTTGCCACTACAGCTGTGCAGTATGACAGGTAGGACAGGCTATATACATGCGAAAAGTTTTCAGTGTAACAACAACGAAAACACAGCCTGATGCCAACAAGAGCCTTTAAGAATGCCGGAGAGCTACTCTACTCAAGTTCAATACCCGCATCTTCCTCTTCTTCGTGCTTGACTTCTTCTCTTGACTTTTGATTAGCTGCTGATCCACTTCCCCAATCCATCTTCAGCGGTTCCTTCTCTCCTAACCATTCCTCCAAGCGATCTTTCAGTGCCCAACGGGCCGTGATACCCTGTAGCAATTCTTCGTTCGGATACTCTTTGCACAGCATTTCAATGTATGCTTTGACACTGTTTGGGCGGACCAGCTGTCGTAGCTTGTCGAGCGAGTTTACACCCGCACGTCGTAGAATATCATCGTATGGTCGTAGAACGGAAACGGGTATATCTGAAGTAGTTCCGTTGACTTTTGTAGGCCGCGTCTGGCCATTCGTTGCCGCGGAAGGGACTGGTGCACCCAAGCGGCTCAACAAGGAGGTCTCCTTCGAGTTTGAAGTTGCGAAGCCCTTGAGCTTCAACTCCGGTGACTTGACGGGCACAGGCACTTCTGCCTCTTCGGGCTCTGGTTTGATTAGTCGCACTTGGATGGTCGACCCATCAGCCACCACTCCGCTGCAAGTAAGTGAACACTGAGTTTAGTTGCGTAGTCGTTGCTGACTAATCTGGAAAACAGTGCTTACTCTAGGCTCTTGACTGCATCCTCTGCTCCCTTTGCATCGCTAAACCCAGCTTCGAAAGCAATCTTGTCGCCGGGTAGACCAATCGATCTGGTCTTCTTGCAATAACAACATTGCCGTATTCATTGAGAATTGTCTAGGGATTCGAAGAGTCAGCATGGCGTGTTCTCAGCAGGAAGACGCATCGTGAGACCCAAAGCCTAACCTTTACGTCCGACTCGGTCGTTCCGTCCAACAGACCGCTAATAACAATGGCATTCCGTGACTCTGATTTGCTGCGAGTTACTGTCTCGTCCTGCGTCGCTGCAGGCTTAGATACGGGGGGCAGAGATCGTTGAGGGCTGGGCAGACGTCTTCGAACAGACTCGTCTGCCTTAGCGACTTGTACAGGTTCAGCTAGCTGTGTTCGCTTTTCGTCCACTTTGTCCGGCCGGCTTGCCTGAAGAAACAGAGATGGTCAGATACAATGGAAAAGATAGATTGTGGGGCAAGCACTTACTGCTGCTCTACTGCGAGATGTCTCCCTATCGTCACGTGGTCGGTCTCGTCGCTCGTCTTCACGACGTCTGCTTCTCCCATCGTCTCGTCTGTCATCCCGTCTATCGTCCCGTCTTTCATCCTTCCTGTCATCTCTTCGTCCGGAATCTCTATCACTTCTTCGTTCTCTCTCCCTACTGCGACTTCTGCTGCGTGGTCGCGTTCGGCGCCTGTCAGATTCATCATCGTCCATTCTTGATCTTTTTCGATCGCGCTCTTTTGCCGAGTCTCTTTCTCTAGACCGTGAGCGACGACGCTCGCGTTGGCCTTCCCTCTCCTTGTGCGAAGAGTCCGTCGGCTTTCTGTCTCTGTCTAGTCCTCTCCTGTCATCTGAAGGGCGGTCTCTTGTCCTGTCTCCCAAGCTTTCTCGCTCCAATCGGCCAGATCTTGCTTCTTCAGCTAACGTGGCCGTAAGCGGTGCATTGGAAGCAGCAGCTATATCTCCAACTCTCTCGGGCTTCGCGATAGGATCGAAATGACCTGTCTTGCTAGCCCAGCCTCTGTCAATATGCCCCCGTGGCGGAGAGCGTTGCTGCCATCCAGCACCTCCACCTGGTGGACCACGATTTGGTGGCCCGCCTCGACCCGGAAACGACTGCTCAGGCAGAGGTCGTCTTCCACTACTTGTTGATGGAGCAGTGGATGCTTGGACTGCTTGAAACCGCCCTGTATTGCTTCGTCCAGCTGGAGGCGCAGGTGGAAACCCGGGGTCTACAGAAAGACCTCGACTCAAAGCTCTTCGGTGCTGGTATGCCTCGTTGCCTTTCGCGACCGGGTTCGCCGTGGGGTTCCAATTGGCCCAAGGATCATCTTCTGCCATTTTCAAAAGCCTGACTTCACTTTCTGGTGTCCTTCAGTTTTGCAGTTGGATTGGGCTCTAGGCAAGAAGCAATATGCGAACCTTCAGGCAGGCACATGAGCCCACGCCACCAGACGCAAAGTCCTGCTGCAGCTTATCTATCATTAGGCACTCTCGGATGCAGTCGGGCACTACGGGCACTATGCAAAACAGTCTGGTGATGCTGTGGTGCCAGTATAGATTATACGGGAATAAAAAAGACAGAAGTGCAAGGCATCGAAAATGTGCCATGCTTGCTTTGCATTAAGCGATATATGCTAATACAACTCTGATGTCTATTTGTTGTCTTCGTTCCCTGCTTCTCTCTCTTGTTGTCTTTGCGTCTCTATCGCTTGTTTCTGAGCAGCTACCTCTTCTGCGGTCTTGAGAATTGTAGCATTTGGAAAGACAGCTTTTGCAGCAGCTTTGTACGTTTCAATTGCTGATGGCTCGGCCTTGACTTCATCTCTAAGGAACGCCAGACATGCTTGGACAACCTGCAGAACATCAGGCATGTATAAGCGCAAGTTTTTACCCATTTGAGGAAGGGCTTACCTGAAGGCTAGGCTTGTCGGTAGACCTTATAGCTTCCGCGACGAGCGCCGATACGCCCGCGCGATCCTTTCCGCTGGAGATAGACCACTGCGCTTTTGCAGCCGCTAGCTTAGCTTGGGCATTGCTTGCGCTGCGCTGCAGGAACTCTGTATTGTAATTCTCCAACGACACGGATTGCAGAGGTAGAAGATTCTCCAGTTCGACTTTGAGAAGTTCGATGACGGAGGAGGGGATGCCCTCTGCGGACTGTTGCAGCTGCAGCGCGAAGCGGACGAGCTGTAGGTGCAGCTGAGCCGACTCCGAAGCTATGGCGTGCATTCGTTGGAGAGCCTTGAGAGCGCGTGCAAGCTCGCCTGTGTAGCATGAAGACGGTCAATCAGAGCTCATATACAAGCTGCGAGAGACCCACCTCGTTCCAATGCCACTCTACACACTAACTCAAGAGCCTCAACATTGTCTTGTCCGTGCGTCTCGAGGTGCGATACGAAGGGCTCAACGTCTTTCAGTGGCGAAGTCGTCTGCCACATCTTCTCGCCCTTCGGATCCTCGTCTACATCCTTGACGACCTCCTCTTCTACCTCATCCTTCTTCTGGCTGCCCTTGTTCTGTGCTTTCTTGGCCTCTTCAGCTGCTGCTTTGGCCTTTGCCTCTGCTTTCTTGGCTTTCTTTTCCGCTTTGCGTCGATCCTCCTCGGATACATCGTCTCCTTCTACTAAAGAGTGAGCTACCTCAGTCTAACATCTCTGCAATGCGTAATGTATAATTCGCAACTCACCGTGGTTGCCATTTGTGGCTGGCTTTTCGTATGGCTTACTATGCAAGTCCAGGTAGATCTCGATAGCTCCCCGAGCTGCGGCTAGGAATGCTGGGTGCTTCCGGAGGACATTATTTGAGCGGATCATGCTGAGTCGTGGGGGTCAGTAGGCATTCACTCATCCTTCAAGGTAAACCTACTTGATGCAAGCTCGCAGCGTGAATTTGCGCATGCAGTAACCATGGAAGTCGAACTCGTCCTCGTACATCTCGGAGAAGATCCGCTCAATTGTGTGGTACCGCTTGAGAGCAAGGCCATAGTTGCCTTGACGACGGTACGAGTGTCCTTCCTCGCTTAAAAACCAGAGACATTGCATGTCTGTCAGGTCTTGTAACGGGCTCTCTGCCTCTTTCCTCGTGAAGAGACCTGCTGTAGCTTCGGCTTTGCTGACATCGTCTATCCTCAGGAGGTACTTTACGTGTTTGCTGTTGAGATATCGATCTTGTCCATCGAGGAAGCGAGCGGTCGCCATTGCCTCTTCTGCTGCGAGGACGTCCCCTGATCGCTTCAGAATACGCCCTTTGGTCGTCCATAATTCGGGTAGCACAGGTGTGTGTTTAATCGCAGCTTCGATGGTAGCGAGAGCCTCGTCGTAGGATCTGAGATGCAGCTGTACTTGCGCGAGAAGGTATAATAGCCAAATATACGTTGTGGGTGCTTCCTCGGAATCTGGGCAACACGGAATTAGTCAAAGATTACAGAGCTATGGGCCAGCCTTCATCCTCACCCTCCTCATCGCCTTCAATTGTTTGGCCACTGTCCATAAGCGACCGCATATTAAGAGCTGCCTGCAAAATAGCATCCTTCTTGTCGCTATTGTCCAACAAGTGCTTGAGGTCTGAGAAAAGAGATGGGATGCCTTTCGTTAAACTTTCCACAATATATGCTCTGACGCGCTTTCGGAAAAGATCCCCTTGAGCAGCTTCCAAGACTGCGCGACGTATTGTCCGTGATTTGGGATACCGGTCGGCAAGAACTTGTAGAGCTTCAATAGCAGCTTGACGTGTCGAATCGCCGAGAGTTGCTGTAGATGAAACACGTCAGAAAGGGCTGATTGAAGTGCTTAAAACCAGGCTGCCTACTCAAGTCAATATCCTTCGTCAAGAGGTAGCTGGCCAAGTATTGCTTATTGTCCGGGTTGTCATCCAAAAGACCTTGGTAGGCCAACTCGGCAGCTTTCGTCTTACCGAGACCTTGCTGTATCTGAGCAGCATATTCCTTTTTTGAAACCAGGTCTACGATCTTTCGCCCATCTTTCTCCAGTACTTCTGATGCTTTCGCAAAGTCGCTGTTTTCTAATGCAATGAATATCCGGTATAGCGTCGTTTCAGAGTAGTCGTAGTCGTGCGAAGGTACAGAGTCGAGCATGTCGCAGTAGGTTTGTAAAAGTTCGTGCGCTCGTGCGTAGTCGCCCGCTAGATGATGAGCTACTGCTAAGGCTGTCCAGCTGTATCGCAAGCGAGGTTGAAGACGGAGGAGGTTCAGCCGTGAGACACACGCTGCATCGTATTGCCGTAGGAAGAGTTGCAAGTTGATCAGATCTCGGAGTACGTTCAAGTCGTTCTGCCGAAAGCAGCTTTCAGTACCGGGGCACTCGGAGATTAGGTGGATTTCAAACGCACTGGTTCAATCTTGTGCGCTTGAGAATAGCATTTCAATGCTTCCACCCACTCTCGGTCGGCACGGTGTATGAGAGCATTGACGTGCCAAGTGACATGGCTCGTCAACTCCAGGCTTAAGCCTCGCTTTGCGATCTCTCTTCCCTCTTCGCGTTTGCCTTGATTGTACGTGCTCAGACCCTTCATACATAGTGTCTCTGGCAGTATCAAATGAATGCAGATGATGCTCATCAGCTAAACAATCCTTTGTAGCTTTGCGCCAAAATGCTTGATTGACAAGGGTGCATATGACCACTCGAGTCTCCTACTCACGAGCATGATCTGGCGATTTCTTAAGGATGAGATCTGCAGTCTTGACGCTGGCAGTGTACTTCTTCTCTTCATACTGCGAGAACACCTGTGCAAGTAGAGCTGCTTCTTTAGGTGCCAGATATTGCGGATCTTTCGTTGCATCGCTCTCCTTTTTGACGATGGGAGGAGCAGTCTTGCCTCTTGCGCCTTTAGCTAGGCGAGGAGGCATCTTGAGAGTGCTGCCGTCCTGTCAAGGATGTCTTTGGAGATGCTGACGCGGTGTCGTAGTTGCCGGAAGTTGAGCAAGCTTCATTTCTGGAGCCCGACCTCCAGAGGATGATCGAGGCGGTACGACTCGAGGAATTGGCCCAGCATGGCTCTTTCGAGGTGCTCCGACACCCTCAGCAAGTTCCACATTTTCTACATGCAACATGCAATCCACAATGTGCTAGACCGACTCGGCTGTCCTCGCAATACTTGCTCACTCTCGACTCGGGCGACCGCAAGATCAACAGATCCGACTATTTGTAGTAAGAATCAACGTCTTCAAAGCTCTCTTGAAAGCTCTGGCACTGCGCTACAATGAATGCTATGCAGTTTACTTGCAGTCATGCTCTGCTCCGTTCTCAGGTGCCCTCGTGGAGTCGCCCCGTACGCTCTTCCCCTTGGCGACCCCCGTTGCTCTGACAACGTCGCGCAGACATGCAATCTGAGAGCTTGGAACTCATCTCACTTACATCTTCATGCCAGAAGTAGGATCTGACCTCCGACCTTCCCGCGCTTTTTGAGATATCTTAGACACCTCAGTGGGCGTACCCGTTAACGTGGAGCTGGTCTCGTCCAACAGCAATTACGCCATTCGTGTACGCTGTATCACTTCCGACTCAGGGCTGCTGGAGCGCCCACTTTACCTTCCACGGCAGCAGATTTAAGCATCACTCCTCGAGGCCATACTCCCTGGGAATCGCTAAGCGATGTGGGATAATCACCAGAAATTAGTAGCTATCTGGGC
>Ga0068631_100641_pt1 | contig 13742 bp, 10 predicted proteins | sample InSIn5gowninarea_2_FD_77434 | JGI IMG/M metagenome (GOLD analysis project Ga0068631, IMG submission 77434) | Clean room microbial communities from NASA Spacecraft Assembly Facility at Jet Propulsion Laboratory, Pasadena, California, USA -... ...
AGTGATTCAAGCACGGAGAACTTTGATGCGCGAGCGGCGGAGAGGGCGAAAGCTCAGGACGGGGTGAATGGCGCGGGAAAGAAGGGAAGCAGGGATGAGGAAGAGGCGGATATGTTTGCGGATCTGGAGGAGGACTTCAAGGATGGGGATGAGGACGAGGAGGTTGCCAGGGAGGGTAAGGTGAAGAAGAAGGAGGTTAAGTTTTTAAGAGACGAGGATATTGAGGGACAGGTCGAGGGCTCGAAGTCCGGCGGGCACGTCAGTGCCGATTTCAGGTTAGGCGCTGGTGGGAAGGCGAGGGCGCGGGATGCGGAGGTGGAGAGCAGCAGTGACAGTGGCGGTGATGAGGAGAGGGATGCGTTGGACGGTGAAGTGGATGAGGAGGTCGGCGCTGGCGGCAAGAAGAAGCATGCGCCGAAGTTGGATGCATTTAACCTGAAAGGGGAAAAGGAGGAGGGCGGCTTCGATGAGAGTGGGAACTTTGTGAGGAAGGCGCAAGATCCTGATGCGGTGCATGACAGCTGGTTGGAGGGCGTGAAAAAGAGCGACATGAAGAAGGCGGCGGAGGCGCAGAAGAAGAGGGATGAAGCAAGGAGGACACGAGAGAGGGAGGACGATGAGGTTCTGCAGAGGGATGTGTTGGCCAGTTTGATCGTGCGGATGGGGAAAGGTGAGACGGTGCTGGAGTCGTTGCAACGGCTGGGCAAGGGCAAGTCGAAACCTAAGCCCAAGTGGCAGAAGAACAAGCGGAAGAATGGTAATGCTATGGACGTCGATGCTGAAGCAACACCAGAAGACCTGGCGGAGACGAGGCGAAAAGAAGCCGTGGAAGCTATCACAGCGGCTGCAGACCAGCTGCTCACGAGAGGGCAAGTTGACATCTACGACGAAGAGAGGGAGATGCTTATGCGGCAATATAAGAGGGAAACGGGCGAAGATTGGGTAGATCCACCCAAGGGCGGTGAGGAGGCCAATGGTGACGTGGAGGGCAAGCAGTGGGAGTATCGCTGGAGTAACGCACGAGATGGCGCAGAAAGACATGGCCCATTCGATTCACAGATGATGGTCGCTTGGAACGATGCGGGATATTTTGGGGAGGGCGTGGAGTTTAGACCGATGGGGGAAAGTGAGTGGAGTAGAGTCGCTGACTTTACATAATACAAGACTCGTTCTTTCTACGATTTTGCTGCTAGCTATATACCCAAGATTGGTCTTTTTCAAAATACTGCAGAGGATCGTGATACCTGTGACAGTCTTGATATCAAACACAACATGAACCTACAAAGTGAGTGGAACACGTGACTACGGCGGGCGCATTCTCGCACTTGGCCGAAACAACCTCTTAGCTAAGGCCATGGGGAACGGCAGCGTATACATTTCCGGACACTACAACTTTTCTCTAGACTACTTGCATGAGTGGTAGACTTGAAGATACAAGCTCAGAGAGCTTGTCTGCGAAGTTTCATGCGTGCGCTAGACGTAGTGCTCTGTCTGCTAATGGTTAACATGGCTGCTTTAGAAGGGTTGTACGTCTACGATACAACTCTGAGGCCTGAGCACTATGACATCCGCTTCTGATCTGCTAGCAGGTAAGTCGACTCTACTCACATGGCTCCCGTCCTATAAGGTGTGTCTATCTCTCTCCGTCGCATAGGCACCTCACTGTCTCTCCAGAGTACGCTATTCATGAGCCTCTGAGACAGTTCGCTCCTTTTCGATCACTCTTCTTCGCAATTGTCCTATCTAAGATGTCTTTTGGCCCGGAATATCACGATAAGGCACACTATAACACAGATATTTCAAGCCCATCCCTCGGTGTGCTTGATTGAGTTACGACCATGTTAGTCCTAGTGCAACCATATTCCAGCTCGGCGGAGACCACAGGCACGTGAGTCAGAACTTATCTTGTATATTACAGGGGAAGGAGTCCCCTTGCTTCTAAAATATCACTCTCCGTTATCTTCGCGCTTTCTCGCAACCAAATAACCAAAAGCTTCTAAAGGACTTGTTCAAGTATGAGACTCTCAAATCACTGACAGCAAGCTAGACGGGTCAGATCAACGACGCCCGAAGAACCATTAATAACTTAGCGCACCTCGATCTCTCCTCGTTCAGTCGAAGCTGTTCTGGAAACGACTTCCCTGCACTCGTGGCAGGCAACACTGGTCCGTATACTTCAAAAGTCACGTGGCCTTGGTATATATACCGCTCGGCACTTGCCAGCCTCGCCAACGCGCTCCGACCAAAACCACCACAACATCTCGTTCCGCCTCCGACAATCTACCATACAACCACCACACATCGACATCGGCATCCACGCATCACGTCCACGATCGCGACTCTCCACAACACACAACTACACGAACAGAAATAGAATTTAGACAAAATGCCCGGAGGAAAAGGTACGCGCCTTACACATTCGACATATGACTCGATATTGCGACATATGACGCGGACCTACAGATGCGCATGTTAACACGACACAGGCAAGACTGGAGGCAAGACGGGCGGCAAGGCCGGTGAAGCTGGCGCGAAGACGTCCAAAAGTCACTCCGCGAAGGCTGGTCTCCAGGTACGTAATCTCTTTCTTGATGTGGCACGCGACGCGCAAATAGCATTCCACAACCACGCCTTCATACCTCAGCGCAGCCTGCATACGCTTTTGACGCGTGCTTCTCGTCGTTAGCGACGCGCCCGCGCCTACTACAACTAGATCGCTGCCTCATCCTCACCCTGAATCAGTTCTCTACAGATTCCGAACTAACACGTTCCTGTCCAGTTCCCCTGCGGCCGTATAAAGCGCCACCTCCGCACCATAACCCGCCACCGCACGCGCATCGGTGCCAAAGCCTCCATCTACCTCACTGCCGTCCTCGAATATCTCACCGCCGAAGTCCTTGAACTGGCTGGCAACGCGGCCAAGGATCTCAAGGTCAAGCGCATCACTCCCCGCCATCTGCAGCTCGCGATCCGCGGTGACGAGGAGCTGGACACGTTGATCAGGGCGACTATTGCGTTTGGAGGTGTGCTGCCGCATATCAACAGAGCGCTGTTGCTGAAGGTAGAGCAAAAGAAGGGAAAGAAGGCTGAGGCTTAGGTCTGTGCAAGACATACTATAGACGTGCGGAGGATGGTAGTACACTGAAGGTGACTGAGTGCTTGCAAGGGTGCTGCACGGATACGTTTGATATCTGGGGCTTTAAAGTGGAGCTCTCGGAAAGTCGAAGAGGAAGAAAGCACGGAATCTGCTGCTGCTGCCTGACCATCCAGAGGCGCCGAAACTTGCCATCTAGCCGCAGACTGTTTTCCTATGTTTCTTGGCGTGTTGGAGGTGTTTGTGGGACGGGGAACAACAACGGGGGTTTGGCTCTGCTTTGTATTGTACCGTGGCCTCTTTCGAGTCAACCTTCTAGTCTTATGAAAACACGAAAATTGTCCAAACGTATCTCCGTTTGCGTTGTACTCTCTTTGAGTTAGCAACCGGATTGCTTCGAATGGAGAGCGACCGCAATCCCTGATCACAGTAGGCATGCGCACGAATGTAATGCTGAGAGCGAACGATGCCACAAATTTTTCTTCATTTGGCTTCCTGCGCCTCCATCGTGCAGGCGCCGTTGCATTCTAACGCCGCCGCCTACGACGAGCTACGCCCGGAGCTATGCTACTGTATTACAACCAAGCACAGGATGTTGTTGCTGTACGTAATAACGTACTTTGGCCGTTCAAGATCCTATTGAGAATTCCACGTCCGTCCATTCATCATTCTACGGCTAGAGAGAGGGTTTTCGCGCCAAAGCGACCGTGGCAGGAAGAAAAGCAGAACAAGGAGCAAAAGTCCAAGACAGAGTAGCTCGGAGACAAGATAGTTGGTACATTTGAACATGGCAGAGTAGAACAGTTCGCGTGGAAGTATTAAAGGTAGCCCGTAAGCAGTGGTGGAAACCCGACATGAATCGCAGTAAACGAAGATCTGAAGAAGAAAGTGGTAAATGGGTAATACACGAGCTCAGCATAATTTGATACTTGATAAATCTTCATGATTGAAACTTTCGTGGCGAGCGGCATTCAACGTTGTTGCGGTCGCCCGCTCTAGATGTGATCGTCTTAGCTTGGTTGCTGCCGTTAAGATGGTGGTATCTCGTTCGTCTTGTCGTCGGGAGCGTCGTCATCGTAAATAGTGTATGTTGGTTGTGTGTGCGTGAAACGTGGGAGAAAAGAGAAGTAAATCGTCGATCAAGCAGTCGTTCTTTCCAGTTGGTCCTTGACGGGGCGGTTCAAAGCGAAACCCAACGGACAAGGTCAAACTAGTACATAAGTAGAGAAGATTGAAACAAGAGCATATTGCAAGTAAAGCAGAACAAAATTGGCCAATTCTTAATTTTTCTTCTCAATGTGTATCCATCCTGGGGTATGCGGGAAATGGTAGGTGGTTTGAGGTGTGACCCTGAGGTGAGGTATCTCTCTACTGTCGTAGACGTCATTCTTCGTAGTCGTCGTCAAAAGGCGCACTGTGTGGTTGGTTTAGGACGCGTTGATACTGATCTCAACGTTGCCTGACCTGCCAGAGTGGCTGGAGTTGTCGTCGCTGCCGCGGCCGTGGTGACCGTTCTGCCTGCCTCGTGGGAAGCCTTGGCCTCGCTCTGGGATGGGTCTGCGGGTTTGGCGCGCAGGCAGACCGTTGCGGTCCCTGCTCTGCTCTTCGTAGTTCGTGCTGAAGGCCCGGTGGCCGCCTATTGGCCCAGGGTCCTCGAAGCGCGAGCGCATGCCGCGAGGGCTACCACTCTGGCCAAAGCCGCTGCCTAAATTCATGCTGCTGAGACCGTTGACAAGCAAGCTCTCATCGCGGCTGGACATAGATGTGGCAGTGGGCGTCAGGCTTGGGTTTGTGGAGGCCGCGCTATTCATGCCAAAGTCTCCAAAGCGGCTGAAGTTCGTGTTCAGCGTTGCTGGGAAGCTGGCGGTTGATGGCACAGGTGATGGTGTGTATGATCGAAGGTCAGCATAAGACTTTGCGGCCCGCAGGTTGGGCCCAGCAGTGAGACCGCCTGGTGAGTCGGGGAAGCCAAGAAATCCGGATGATTGCTGGCTACGAAGCGTGCCGTAGAAACCATCGCTCCGGACATCGTTGAAGTCGGTAGTCGCGGCTCTGTTTAGCGTGCGGCGTTCTCCAGCGTGGTTGGTTGGCATTTGCGGAAGCGGAGGACTGGCATTGTTGACACGGAACACATGCACCTGCCGCTGCTCACCTGTACCTTTCGATACGTGCGCCAAACCCATGTGATGAGCAAGTGTGTGGACCGTCCGGCGCTCCGTAGGCGAGAGAGTAGATGGGAAGGTCATCGAGTCGCGAGCTTGGTCTTCTTTGAAGAGGAGTAGCTGGGAGTAGAATTGCAGGACTTGCGGGTCGTTGAGGTCGTAGTCTGCATAATCTTCTACGTAAGTAAGTCGTGTTAACTAAGAAACCTCATGTTAGACGTTTGCGCGTCTTACCTGGCTTTGCGTTGCGTGCAGACACTGGCGAAGGAGACGTTGCTGGGATGTGCGATGAAAGCGACGACATCGACGGTTGAGTTGTCAAGCCTCCGGGCATTGGTCGATGCTGTTCCTCCAGCTGGCCTCTTCGCTCCCTCTTTTCCCGTTCGATACGCTCTCGTTCAGCCAACGGTAGCATCTTTTTGTACTCGACGCGCAATTTCCGGCCTTGGAGCTCAAAGTGGTTCATCGTGGAGATAACGGCCGCCGTCTCCTCTGCGGTCGTAAAATTCGCAAACGCAAGGCCTCTAAACACGCCGTTGTCAAAGTGGTAGTTGAACGCGTATGGCAAAGGGAGCTGCATATCCGTCATGAGCGATACGAGCTGCTCCTTCTTCACGGCGAAAGGTATGTTCTTGATGACGATGGCAGTGGGTATGAGTTCTTCGTCGACATCAGAATAGGAAGGCTCTCGCTGTGATGGCATATGGGTGAGCGCGGAGCTTCCCAGACCGGAGAAAGAAGGCATCTGCGGGAGTGGAGGAGCTTGATCGAGCCAAGTCTGTGAACGAGAATAGATCAGCATGCTGAATAGCGGATTCTTGCGACTTGCGAGGCACGACTTACAGCTGGTAGAGCACTGCGTCCTCTGGTTTGGGACTTCATCCGAGTCGTTGCACCCAGAGCTGCAAGCTGATTATTCTGCGAGTGCCCAAACGTGTTCCAGGCTTGAGCACCGCCCATGTCGTAACCGCCGTAGTTGGAGTGCAAGGTCGCATTTAGCCTGTCGTTGTATCGAGGCATGGCGTAGCTCTGTGCTGCGTGATCTTCGGCCGTGTAAAGTCCCTGAGAAAGGTTTCCATACGCATCAAACTGTCGTGAAGGTTGTCGATGAAGGGTCTGGGCCTGCTGTCGACGCTGGGAGCCAGGCGAGAGCTGGGGGTTGTCGTGATACATGTCGTGATAGCTGCTCATCGTTGGAGATGAGGCGTCCGAGGGAGAGCAGAGGTAAAAACCGCAGCAGTTTCTCGAGATTAATAGCCGGTGCCGTGGCGGTCGTTAGGGGACCCTTGAGGGCTGCATCCGCCGTTCGCTCGTCGTCAGGGATATTAAGCGGAAGCGCGCAGGAAAAGCTGGCGCCTTGAGAGATGAGCAAGGAGGATCTTGCAGCAGGGTGGTGAGCAGAAGGCTGTTATTGTTTTGTCTTTGACGAGTCGAGCCACCGAGGGCGAAGACGTGTCACCACCCGCCAAGCGTGGAAGGTCGGTATATAGCTGGGCCACCTAGCGACGCGGAGATTGGTACCTGAGGAGGTACAAGGAGACCCTTCAAGACAGGTTCGGGCTGCCGAGGGCGCAGCGTCACAGCGCACCGCAACCCCGTGGAGCGCTTTCGCCGGTGATGGCTGAGGCGGTGGAAAGCTCGAGCTGCAGCGAACTCGATCGGGAGGAGAGCAGGACTGGGTGCGTGAGAGAGAGAGAGTGCGAGGTCGTTGTTTGTTATTCGGCGTTGCAAGCGTCGAGAATTTCAGCAGGTGGGCAGAAGCCGATACGGTAAGGCTCGAAAGGGCCGCGCCGTTTATAGGCTGAGCGCTGCAGATATATGACCAGCAGAGCAACGAGATGGAGCTGGATGCGTGCCTGATGCCAGTGGGCGCAAGGGAGAATGGCAGATGCTTTTCGTACGTACTCTGTGCGGAGAATATGCATACCCAGCACGGGCGATACCTGATATTTCAATTTCGTGGCCGACCGATCCTCTCCCCTATACCAACGGCGCCACCATTTCGCACCAAGCTCGACAGGTGAGCCAGGGGACACGGCGATGTCATCCTTCTGCATGTCCTGCGATCCATACAGCACTCGCAGGCGATTGCGCTGCGTGCTATTGGCATGCCACTATGCGTAACGTTTTGCTAGCCTCCTCTGCAAGTACTCCATCGGAGACGCAGAGGTGCACTTTGCGTGAATAGCTCCCACGAATCTTACGAAGCCTCTCTGGGGACTGAGCAAATGACGAGGGAGATCACGACTGCCCTGCTCTGTGGTGTACATGATGGCTTCAGCTGTCAAACGTCGACGCTGCTCGAGAAGCCCATAGGCTCGGACATGGTAACATCCATCGTGTCCATCTACATTGTCCTGACTCTGAGGGCGTGCGGTGAAGGTAAAGATGGCAGATATGGATGAGCCGTTTCCACAGATCAGCGGGTTTGTGCTCCGCCCGAAATTGATGCCAATAACTAGCAATTCGTGACATTCCAGAATAGGAGAAGCACGAGGCAACCCGGCAGTCAGAGGAGGAGATTGGGTGTTATTAGCGGCCCGGAACGACGTAGCCCGCCCGTTTGCCTTTACCTTCTCGAAGCATGCTAAAAGAAGCCCCTGGGTCGCTGCAAGAACAGCCTTTCTTTCCTTTGCCACGCACCTGCAGAAGAGAGAGAGGTTGCATATTCCTCATACTCACGGCGACCATTGTCTCGAGATAGCTGGTTCCATAGCCAGAAGTGCAAGGCATGTGTCGCCGCGGAGCAAGCACGATGATCTGCTCCCAAGATTGATCACAACAAGCGGGTTCAAGCCACCCTTCTTGATTACCACCACGATTCGGCCCGCTGTCCCTTTCCCGACGCTCCCGCGAGACTGAACGCTGGGCGGTTCGTTGCTCCAGCATCCCGGACCCTAAAATCTCCCTCGAGCTTCTATCAAGCCTCTTTCGATCGACTTCAGGAGAATCAACTCTGACCCTGATCCCCTTCGTATGTCGCATCCAAGACCCATCGTGGATTAACCGCAAGAGGACGACCAGTTCAATTATTGCACGGCATACGAGTAATGTACCCACGCGATGATGCTTTCGCTTCCCTCCATTGGGCATCAACACTAAACCCTGCAATTCACATCTATGCTGCACGCGATCCTGCAAGACCTTTCTAAACCGGTCGTCGTAGGTGTTGTGCAACAGAAAATCCGTCACAAGAACACCTGCAAGCACGCCAGCAGACCTATCCAAGCCCTCTGAACCCTCCCAGAAACCGAACCTAATGACCTCCACTTCGCAGGACGGCTCGCTCTTGGCCGTTCGTGCAATAGTGGACTTCTTCAACGTGAGTGGTTGGAGTCTGAAAATAGGCGTACAGCTACTTGTGGAGCTCGACGGGACGAAAAGCGTATAGCTGCATGGAGTCACGGTCATGTGACTCTTGGTTGGTACTCAAAGGGGAAAGCATGTGCAAGAACGGTGCGCTTTGTGATATGGGGACGGGAAATCGACTTGTCTCCGCTCTGGTAGGACAGCTTTATGCGGCTTGTGAATATACTTTCTAGAGAGCTCTTCCTTCCCATGCTTTAAAGTCCATAAGGAGCAAAGCACGTGCTGTCGTCCAGAATTGCTTGTCCGGTCTGCAAACATCGTCCGCTGTCCGACAACGCCATGTGAATACACGCTTCAACAACTACAGTCCGTTCAGTGCAGCCTGCGCCTCGAAAACGTCACCAACATTGTAATAATCAACCAACACGACATTAGGAGCCCTCCCATACAACCCCTCACACAGATCCGACTGTGCGCCGATACTCCCAGATCCAACCGCAGCATTCGTGGTTGGTGCAGCAGCTCGGTCTGGAATGAGCACGCCACTGCCAAACAAGTTAATATCCAAGAAGTGATTCACAATATACATCTTTCCCTCCGCACTGCTTCCCGTCGGCCTGTCGATGCTGCACTGGTTGAAGGCTGCGTCTGTCCAGTCAAAAGGTGTTTCGAAGTAGTAGTTAAATTCGTTGAGGATATATGGGACTTTGGACTCGTCGGCGCCATAGTCGAGGAATATTATAAGGCGGGTGTTGGCGCTGATGAGGTCGCCCAGGGTAGGCCAATCTGTGATAGCTACTTGAGAGAGCGCCTGGAATGCATACGTGTCGATTCCAACATTCTTGAATGCTAAGTCGAACTCGCCGATGTCAAGACTGTCGCCGTTGGTAAGGAGCAGTGATACGACTTCGTTGGGATTGGCGTCCAGCCAAATCTTCATGGTGCTCAAATAATTCTCAAGCGTGCCTCCGTTTTCCAAGAGGCAATCCGTATGGCACACACTGAGCTGCTCCGCAGGATTCTTATGTGTTTGCGCCTGCAGGTAGCGGATGCCATCGTTGAGTTGCTCGGTAGGTGACTTCTCCTGGTTTTCAGTCACTAATGGTGGATCACCGTAGAATGGCGAACCATGCGTGCCGATGAAGGTTACGTTGGAGTAGGAGCGAGAGCAGAGCGCTTCGTGGCCGTTGCATAGAGTCTGAGCGAGAGCGTGTGGAATGAAGGAGAGAGCCAGGACGGCAAGTGAAAGAATGAGAGCCATCACCATGTGTATGCCAGATGTTGTAGAAAGTGAAAGCTGGGTACTTTTGATGTAAATGTAGAGCGATATATACAGTGCTGCTCAGCTGAGGTGTGGATAAAAGACGCATACCTTCACCATACCTTGCCCGAGGTGGTGACTTGCTATTGGCCCCATAGGCAGATTTGCCCCAATGTGTGGCTGACGTGTTTCAACGTGTGCATAGACGGCACCATGAATGGAGATGGACTCGCAAAACACTTACAGCGTGTCGCCTGGGAAGAGACAGGCAAGGAAAACAGGAAATTTGACCTTGAGAGGTGTGCTTGAACCTCGTGATGCATTGTGGTTGATCCGGCATAAAGGTCACGTCGAAGTCTAACTTCTGTGAAATCAGCATCGTAAAAAAGAACCGTCGAGTGAGCGGTTCTCTCCAGAGGCATGGCTCATGTAATCTGAATGTGGTTGTTCCCATATGTTTCGTGAAGGGCTAGCGGAGCAGCACGAGAATGGAGGCGCGGAGTCGGACACGGCAGGCCAGCGCGATGGACATCTATTGTAATGACACAGACAATGTCCATTCCCTTAGTAACCGTAAAGTCAGATGGCCTCTCTAGCATCACAATGCTTCAGGGTTGGAGCTGGTCGACAGGTGGTCTACGGGTGGAATGTTCCGAATCCATCGTCCGCTCCATCTCTGCCCTGCCGCACCCCCTGCCACAACCTATTGCACCAATGCAGCAAACACGACTTCCCTCTCTCCTGCAGCATAGGGACTGACGAGCCTGCAAGAGAGTGGCTTCTATCGCAAGGAATGCAATACAATCATGACATGCGCGAGGAACTAGAAGCATGCGGGGAGTCTGGAGATAAAATTGCATTAGACAAAGTATAGACTCCTCAAAGGGTTCACCTCAGTCCGAAAGGATTTGGGTTCTACACGGTTCTTCGCCTAGTCTTTGCCGTTACGAGTAATATGACGATAGCCCAAGTTCGAGAGCAATATCGCTTTTGCACTTCTCTATCTCCGCCTATCTGCTTGTCTCTAACGCGCATTACAACGACCTTTCTCCCCATCTTTCAGGCCAGTGGTATTCTGACATCCAGCACAACCTTACGTTGGTTTTGACCCAGCCAATCGCACGAGCCCTGCCCTCCCACAGATCGAATCTAACACTCTCAGCGCACATTCTGACGACGCCTCGCCCACGGAGTCGCCTCGCGGAATCCAGCGACTTCAAAGCAACGTCGACTTTGATGCATACGCCGCTTACGAGCCAGCTAAGAAGAACCTCCTTCACCCCGATTGCACATGCGTCGACTTGAATCACACGGCGAAGAAGCAGGCGTAGGAAGTGCTCTGCATCTTAGTCCAAAATAGACCGCGAGGTGGACGCAGGTCGATCTGAAGTCAAGAACCAGGGGCTGGCTCGACGCCTGCTGTTTTGTTCTGGTATGGATTCTGCAAGCGTGAGTGGCGCGTAACACATCTTCTGGTGTGTCATTAACCAAGGTCGTGCAATCCTCAAGGTCGAGGGGCTCCACTTCGGTGAGTCAGATATGTATAGGCTAGAATTGGATTTGGAGATAGTGAAGATGCTTATTGAACGAGGACGCAGATTTTCTCGCGTGGAACTTTCACTTGGGGCTATCCAGAGTACTATTGTGGTCAACTGCCGGCCTAATCATCGCTGTCGCCGCTTATCTCTGTTTCCATCCCCAAGCCTCGCGTTCTGTATCCTGGAATCTGGTTTGAAGTCCTTCTTTTTCGCCACCTTCAGCTCCTGCGCTTTCTCTCTAGGGTCAATGACGACCAGCTCTTCTTCAGTTTTCCTCTTCCATTCTAGGTCTTTGCCCAGACGATCTTTAGCAAAACTTAGACTATGCGACATCCACGCTCCGTGGTCGTCTTCTTCCTCTTCCTCCGGCTGCTGCCTGTCCCATGCATTGCAGGACTGGCAGTCGACTATGAAATGCAGATCGCATAACCGCGCTTCCTCGTCATCCGCCTGTGCATGGATTTCCTCGTCTCCTTTGTCGTCCATGCCCACTACTCCTGAGACCCGCGGCTTCTCTTCCTTAGGCGCGGACTGAAGTTTCGCTTTGAACGCATTGAACATTGCTAGCGAAGCGTCGTCATCGGCTCCGCCACCGTTTTTCCGCTTACGCCCACGCATTGCTGTGGCGGGTATCATTGCTTCGAGTGCTGATCTAGGCTTGTCCTGCTTGGCTGGTGCTGTGGGGTTGCTGCGGCGCAGGGAAGCTTTAAGAGCTGCTATTTCGTCATCTACTTTTGCTTTCTTGCGTTGTTCAGGCTCGGGGGAAGTTGGTGGAGAAGGTGATCGGGATGCTGGAAGAGATAATGCTGCCGGTTTTGAGATCAGAGGTGGGGTGGCCTTTGCGGGCCGTGAGGGTTCTCTCGTTTCTACAGCTGGTTTCTCTGCTTTCTCCTTCGGCGGCGCTCTGGGCATTGGCGTGTTGTTCATCGCTCGTGGTTGCTCCTCACCAGCGCTCACGAGCTTGGGATTAAACTTGGCCTTCTTGATCACCGGCGCAGCGTCACCCTCCTCATCATCTGCGAAACTTATAAGCGCCTTCTGTGCTTTTCGTTTGGGAAGCTTCTTCGTTTCAGATTTTCCTTGCACCCTCTCTGCCTCTCTGCTCCGCTGCACCATATCCTTGAATGGATTAACCAGAATCTCCGCCCCTGTGACCCTGGTAGGATATAGCGGTCTCTCACTGCCCTCCACTAGCTCCACCTCCCCCATCTTGACAACGTTGTATATCGTATCACCCTGCACGCGACCGAACATTGTGTGCTTGCCCTGCAGCTCCGGGGTCGGGCCTAACGTTAGAAAAAACTGACTCCCATTGTCGTCCTTAGTCCCTCCGTTCGCCATTCCCAACAGCCCCCTCCGATTGAATTTTAATCTTGTGTGAGGCTCATCCGCGAACGGATTGCCCTCGTTGACTGCACTCTCACCACCATGCCCAGTGCCCGTGGGGTCGCCGCCCTGGATAATGAAACCGGGCACCAGTCGGTGGAAGATGGAGCCGTTGTAGTAGCCATCGAGACAGTGTTGCAGGAAGTTGCGAGAGGCGAGGGGGGTTTGAGATGCGAAGAGCTCGAGGAGGACGTCGCCGGATGTGGTTGTAAGAAGCACTTTGGCGGTGGGTTGGGGTTCGAGGTTGTAGAGGGCCGACATTGTGAGGTGTAGGATTGGTGGAAGCACGCGATCATGGATGTTGGGCTTAATTCATGGTGCATCGTGACCTTTGAGATGGTGAGCTTTTTTGGTTGGACCACGAGTCGCGACGAGTGGTTCGCGAGGATTCCGCATGCGCCGACGTCACACGTCCAAATTAACCTACCTGGTAGGCATCAACCACGACCTTCGCGTGCTCTTAGCTGTATGATTCAATTCAAAAGAACGCTCCCTCCTTCCTACCCGCCGTATGATGTGAAGGACAAATACCCTCTGTCACCATTGTAATCTGGGAGGAATGCGTACACAAGCACGACCAGCTCCACACTGAGTCCTACAAGTCCTACAACATGATTCCTGGGATCGATTATCGTGAGCTAATGTGGTTTCTGTACTATATCTTCATTGACATCTGATAGCTTTCGTCTACCTTGGCAACAAATTGGGCACTTCCGTCGACGAGCGTGCGTTGACATGCTCTGACTAAAACCGTTGCCAGTTTCACTGACCTCTTCAAGTCAAACTCATATTTTCCTTCCTCATATCATACCCTCTGGCTGGCCTTCTGAAGCGGATACCGGATTCAAAGCCCCAATACAAGCATGCCTACGGCATAGGAGTATCCGTTTTTTTCCTCGTCGGCCTCTTCGACCCTTGGGACGGCGCCTGGACACTCTTCGTCAGCGCAGCAGGAACGTATGCGATTACGAAGTTCATCGATGGACCTTACA
>Ga0068631_100643_pt1 | contig 13720 bp, 9 predicted proteins | sample InSIn5gowninarea_2_FD_77434 | JGI IMG/M metagenome (GOLD analysis project Ga0068631, IMG submission 77434) | Clean room microbial communities from NASA Spacecraft Assembly Facility at Jet Propulsion Laboratory, Pasadena, California, USA -... ...
CACAGCACCAACCAACTACACCGCCCGAGAAAGTCTGCGAGATGCCGGAAGCAGAACCAAAATCGTAGACGGCGATAGCGTCAGCGTCTACAGTTCTCAGGAGAGTCCATTAACCAGTGGTGAGCCATTGTACAAGAAATCGAGTGCTTCATCAAGTATCTCATCAAATGGCAGAAGTCCACTTGGACGTGTTGCTGAGGTATAAATTCGACTATTAATGTGATGTGGTGACTAGACAGGAACACGATTGTCAGCCACACATGTGCGTATATGTTACACACATATGCGCTTGATACCAGTATGAATTGACAACACACGGATTGAAGGAAATTGGTATGCCTTGCTCGGTGTTGGGAGTTTTCCTACATGAGATTGATTACGTATTTTGAACGATGTGGAGTGAGCGAGCTGTCTTTTATATACCAACTTGAAGAAAGCAGGATAGGGTAGGGTAGGATACGATGCAATACGTGTAGTATGTATGTACATATATAGTCGTGTATGTGAGAACAATAAGAGAAGTACACTTGGTAACTACCGTGGGAATTCTGTTTCCCATCGCTCAAGTGACACGTGAATGGAATGGTGCCTCCTACATTCGCAAGGTCAATCTCGGGACACTTAAGATGACATGTTATCGCTTCTATGCTTCCACGGGTGACACAAACCTACACATGTATGTGTGTACTTATGTACCAGGTGCATGTGTATCTCCAACGATCACGGACATATCCGGTTGACGAATATCATAATTGTAATAATTGATATTGCGTGGCTATGAAGGTACTGTTGAAGATTTGTCTGTGCTGGACGAGCATTCCTATTAAATGGTACTGGCGGATATCTTGTGTTTTTGGGTGGTGGGTTGTGAATGTTGTAGTAGATGTCTTGAAGTGAATAAAAACATAGCATTGTTCTTATCCATGTGTGCGAGGTACAGTTGTACAAACCGTTTGTTTATTCTCCAGGACAGCAAAACAGGATACAATACGATGATGATGGATTTACTCTTGATTGCGGATGACGAATGGTGCGTGTATGCAGGCAGGAACTATACATGGTAGTAGCATTGAGTAAGTAAGTGTGAAAATATTCGGTGTTACTGTATTTTATGAGACCTGTTACGGCATAGGATATCTGAAGACTGGTTGATGCGATTTTTATTGTTTTGGTGTGTCAGATGTTCTTCACTTCCACCGCAGTCATTCGTCGTTTCACGAAGATGAACGAATTGGTTGCTTGGTTGTGCTGAAATGCTTAGTAGCACCCATGGATGTGAAGTGGTAAATATGCTGACGCTGTTACTGTGTATTTGTGCGTACATTCTAGATGCGCAATGTTCGTATACACAGGTGTCAAGCGCTATACCGCGACTCGGTAGAGATATCTTGGGCTTGACACGGTGATTGCTCATGTACATGGGGCATTGCATACATGGCTTGTACAGTGCTTGGCAGTGGAGAGCGAGATTTTCTGGAATATTTTGCGCAATCTGAAGTGCGCTCGTAGTTGGACTGTCAATGGCTTGATGATCGAGGGCTTTGAGAGGCTGTCATAAAGAAGAAAGGGTATATTCTCTGACTACGCAAGAACGAAGAGGGTGTTGTTCAACGGCTATGCATGCTTCAAACGCTCACAGATGAGAAGCCTGGTATGTCCTTTCAGCGAGATACTGACCGAAAACGCTAGTGTATTGCAGTAGTTCATACATTGAGGGGGGAGCAGCTGTCTTGGTCTTTCTGTCCGAGCTCGGTGAGGTAGGCAAGTGCTGGTGATCGTGTCCAGGTTCTGTTACTGGTATTGAATTATTTAGGATGTTGCAGTGCGTCGAATTGAGAAGGCTAGTGAATGAGTCGAGAGAAAGGAATGCATGCGGAATTGAGGCGTCCGGGTTGAATTACTGCTTGAGGGAGTCAATGTGTGGATCGGAGCGAGTTCGACTAGGAGGACTGTGTGAGTGACTGGCTGGATGTACTGGGTGATCGGTCTTTTGCTGATCTTGTTGGTCTTGCGACTCTTACGACCTGGTATGTATCATCCTCTCTTTTGATGGTTATGGAGTTTGGTTCTGGCAGTGCGCCACAACTCGTTCAAGGAGCGAAATCGAATGTGATAAGGAGAGTCTGTCTGCGCTCGACGGTATGCATCGGGGTAGTTCAGGCGGTCTTCGCCAGTGACCACACCAAGGGCGACAATATTGTGGTTGATTGTCAGGCGAAGCTCGCGAGTTCAAGTAATGGACTCAGAATTCTTGATCACAATTATGTCCTCAGCATCATCGCCGGCCACATGTTCAATGATGTATTGTGGCATAGTGTTTCGACCAATGGGAGGATGAACAGCCACTGGAGGATAGCATACCTTGTTGGCATTTTACCCTCTTTTTAGTAAATCTTGTCATATGGAGACAAAGACGAGAACTTCCTGCTCTACATCGTAGATCGTGTCGCGATTGAATGTTCCTTCGCATGGACGCAGCCTGCGCTTTTTGAGCTGGTGGAGGTGCTGAGAGGGTTGTGTTGATCGGTAAGGGATCGCGCCGTCCGGATGTAAGGCGACGGCGGTGAGGACGGTGTTTGGCGTGGATAGGCATATTCGATGAGGGAGTATGTTCCTAGTGTAATTATCTAGCTGCTGTGACTCGATCAGTACTCATGCTTTCTGGGAGAGGGTGTTGATTTCTTCGAGCAATTTGTGGAGGCGACGGGAATGATAACCGTTGAGGACCAGTGCTGATAGTACAGCTCGGAGAGGATGCTATAAATGGGCATGATGGATTCGACTCTCAAGGTGCTGGTATCTTTCTTTGAAAGTTTTGGCTGATTGCCTCATCCGGGTAATGGTACTCTTCACTGCCTGCTATTCAACGCTGCTAGGATTGTCCAACTTATATTGTGTACACCTCCAAGCATATTCGTAGTATGGTTATTCTATGTCTTTAACACGGGTGGTATTCCTCTATTCATCCTCGTTCAAAGATTTCACCCTCTTGCTGAGACCTCTCAAATTCTTCACAGTTGACCTCATCATTTTCCGACACTCCTGACACCTGCTCAGCTTCGTTGTTTTCTGAATAATCCACCAATCCTTCCTTTGTTTACTTCTCGCCTCGCTTGTAGGTTCTCACATTCGGCCTTGTGTTCGCTCAGGTTCTGAGGTTGGCTTATCGATTGCGTCCGTTTAGACTATGTCCTTCTCATGGGTAAAGATGCAGACAGCCCCATCTTGATCTTCTTCGATCGTGTTGCATTTCGACTGTTAGTTCTCGTTCAGCATTCACCTACCTCTTTCTACTTCACGATATCTCTTCGGAACAGGAAGGTCATAATTGTCAAAGCATCATCGATTGTATATTCACACTAGCTTTCTCTTTCTTGTAGATTGAACCGGAATAGGTTCGTAATGGTCATGTCAAGCTTGATTGATAGTCTGGACGAAGAGCTCTTAACGAAGAGGTGTTCGTGCACATTGTCGACTCATTTGGGAGGGATGATGCTGGAATGCCAGGTGAATCCTGGAGCAACGTAGGAAGCAGCCGCAATCTGACAGGTATTCTCACGTCCCTGGCTCATACAGGGCTGATATTTCTCAGGAATGAGCTGGTACTACCACGAGGTATGAAGATACACGAGACTTCCGAGAAGGTGTAGTTCTCGGTTCTGTGGTGCTCGTGCGAATAGCGAGAAGCCAAACCTCGCCAGTTAAAGAGGGTTGATTCGAAAGCCACGGGCGGCGGATCGGCACGAAGAGGCGTGTGTTTGTGCGTTAAAATGTGGAGAACTGGCCTGGACAAAGCATCGTGTCCTTCTGTCGCCTAAACTTCCCTGCGAATCAACATTGATCGCGGCTAGAGACAGCTTCAGGTGCACGGACACTGCGTGCATAGTACTAGTTTCCGTACATTTAATCAACCCACAAAATGAGTGAAAACCTTCAAAGTCTTTGATATTACTGTTCCTTACCTACTCCCCAAGCGATAAGACCGTATTCGATGGCATTAATACAATATCAATTGACTTTGTGAGAACTATTTTGTAGTAAGAAATTATAAAGATTGTGCCAACTCACCATTAGAGATTCGATTCCATCTGATGCGAGGAAGGATGAGAACTATTCTAGGCTCTAGTACAACTAATATTTTTTAGATTATTTACATCTGTCAAATCATCGAACACAGAACAGTTACTGCCAAAATGTACAACGGGTGGCTTGAGCACAGTTTATCGTGGGTTACTATGTACAAGACAAGGAGTACAGCAACGAGGATTGAGTCTTGGTGACTTGGAACATTTTACAATTGCTGTGCTCTAATCGACTATGAACACATTCATTCGCGGGTAACCTACGAGGAACAAAGACAGGCATTGTGAACACCTCAGATCATCAGTTCAAACATTGTGAATATAGCTATAGTGTCAAGTATATCATACAAGAGTTATTTAGTGGAGTCTCTTACAGATTAATCCGTCAACCAAAAAATCCGTTCAGATTGGCTCTGTGATTATTGAAGAAGCCACTGATAAAATTCGGTCAGCCCACTTTGTCCGAATATGGTTTTGTGCACTTCACTTTCGGATCACTGATCTGGAGTGGAGTTGATTGCGCATGATTGCATGGTCGCGCTAGTCAAAGACCCCACTTCCCGACTATTTAGGATGCGATGTAAACATTGCACCGCCTTCCTTCCTTCTCTTCACAAACAATCGCAACATTCAAACTCGCACTTTCCACTTTCCACTTTACACTCTCGACATTGCACTCAAACCTTTCACAACACTTGCACCTTCCAATTCTACCTCAACCTTTCACTCCATTCGCACCTTCCAATCTACCATCATGCCTACGAACAAAGTACCTCAAACCAAATCATCACTTCCTCGATAGAATCGTAGAAGTTGTGGCTGCAGCAAACCTGCTACTGGTGTCCCCCAACATGTCAAGAATCCGGCAGGCCCGACCACCCGCAAGATGGAGCCTTGGCTACAAGGTCTTTCTGCTGAGGATTGGCCAAATTCAAGCACCAAGAAATCAAGCACCAACCTGAAAACCACAAACACTAGCACGAAACTCCCTTCTCCAGTCTCGTCAGTCACTACTTCGCGCACTTCCTCCGTAAAACGCAACAGCGTCCTCCCCAAACCCGAATTCAAGGCCAAAGACCTTTTCACTCCATCAAAGCTCGAAAATGTCTTTGTGCCACCCGCAAAACCTTCATCAATCACCAATCGACAACGTTCAAGAAGCCTACAAATCAGTCTTCCAACGGTCAAGGAAGTTGAGCATGAAGATAAGACAAATCTATCAGTCCGTTCACTGCCAAGCACTTTGAATGAATCTTCGCTCCTATTCAGTACCAATATCGCAGATTATCCGTCGGAACGCGAAGTCTACCCTCACCGTTTCCGTGAATATGTCTCTCGACCTTCCAGCCCAAAGGGATTTGACCATAGCGTCAAAACTAAGATACCTCAACCAGCCCCCAAATCGCCAACTGAGAAAACCAACAGCCCCCAAAAGTCAACTCAGGAGGCCTCCATTGTCCAAGCAGAGGCATTTAGCGAGGCTAACTTGAGCCTTGTACGGGGCATGAGAAAGTCTCTCGGCACCAAGGATTGGATGGCCGAAGCAAACAAAGTGATGAACCTGATTAGAGGCCAGGCTCAATCCAACCTCACAAACACCAATGACAGCTTCAGTCTGTTGTCATTGACGCCACTACCCGATTTCACCCTGCACGATACCGATAACCAGTCTGATAAGATCGACTGGATGCATCCAGATATTGTCAACCCCCAACCTCGCAAGACCAAGCGACTCCCTCTTCTGGAGGACGCCCTGGTCAAGGCGATGACAGATGCTGAACCAACCAAGTTGTACTGGGAGCAAATAAGGACGCTTTCACTACACTCCAGCAAATTGGCGACACTACAAGGACTCAAGAAACACTGCCCATCCTTGAAAACACTCGATGTCACCAACAACAAGATCAGCCATGTCATCGACCTGCCAGCCTCGCTACTATCCCTCAACATTTCATCCAACTGTATCTCCAACTTGACTTCCTGGAGTCACTTGTACAATCTTCAGACAATTGATGTCTCTGGGAATCAACTCGAGAGCCTCGAATGCTTCCGACCACTCATTCATCTTCGCACACTCAATGCCAGCAACAACCAGATCCGCAGCATTGAAGGTATCAAGCACCATGATGGCTTGATCTCACTTAACTTGTCCAACAACCGAATATCAGAAATTGACCTATCGGCAAGTAGTCTTGTGTCTCTCGAAACGTTTGACATCAGCAACAACCGTCTCGAAAGCGTCAAGAACTTCGATAAATTACTGAGCCTGCGACATGCTGACATGTCCAAAAATCGAATTCGAACACTCGGCGTCGGACGACATAAGACGGTACGAAAGTTGACAACACTTTGTGTCGCTACAAACATGATCAAATCGTTCGATCTTACCATTTTTCCATCTCTCCAACGACTCAACATTGACAGGAATGTTCTGACCAATATCATCGGTCTAGCAGAAGCCGACAACCTTGTGTCTCTCTCGGCTCGTGGTCAATTTGTTTCACAACCTAACAACCTAATCAACGAAATCCTCACCACCCCACATGATTGTGTTGAGGTCAATTTATCATCCAATGCCCTCCCGAGAGGCGGAATTCAACTCCCTCGACGACCAAATTTCTCTCTCCGAAAACTTGAACTCGCCGCCTGCGGTCTTACCGAGCTCCCTTCGAACTTTGGCGACTATTTTCCAAACGTGCGAAACCTCAACCTCAATTTCAATGCATTGTCGACGGAGTTACTCGAGGCCCTCCTCGGTATGTTCAAACTACAAACTCTTCTCATCGCAAAGAACCGTATCAACAAAATGCGACGCACCTTTGTGCTGATGAAGAAGTTCGAAGCCCTCAAATGTCTCGACACCCGAGACAACCCACTGACAGTGGGTTTTTACGACCCAACCAAAGACGTCAAGGGCGCACCAGATTGCTTCCAGCTGTCGGAAAGAGATACATACGAGGATCAGAGGTGGATTGCCACCATCTTGGACTATGAAACGGCCTCAAGGAGGGCGATCTGCCACCTATTGGTGGCAAACTCTTGCCCAAAAGTTGTGACGCTGGATGGGGCGGAGTTTGATGGTGATGGTATCATCAAGGAGAGGGAAACCTGGGTGAGCTTGACTGACCAGGGTGTTTTGAAGGCTTGGGGTTAGTAGATACCCAAGTCAAAACACCCTGGGTCAGATGAATGACCTTATGAAGCGATGAATTATTGTTAGTATTGATAGCGAGATTGGAAAAGCGTTTGATTATTGATAGCAGCATCATTATCATTGGTTTTGTATAGGTAGTCATCCTTCCAGTCCTCCTTCGGGAGTTGACTTATTGTTTTTGTACATGTACATAGAATCCATGATAACTTATCCTTTACATCTTCTCTTCTTGTATTCGTCACGACTCTCATTGTATTCTTTCAAACGTCCGACTGCTCCCTTGTTCCTCGCTGGTTCGCTCTCCTGTTCCTCCGTGGTTCACCATCTAAAGCTGATCCCCGTCATTTGAGTCTCACATCACTCTCACTTCCGCCTTTCCTGTCAAGGATACCGTTGCGCTTCGCACCCAAGAGGTAGGAGGGGCAGCAGGTGCAACTGCTCGAAGGTCTAGAGACATACTCGCGGAACCGGTGCGGGTAGACATCACGTTCCGAGGGGTAGTCCGCGATCTTCGTAGAAAACAAGAGGGAAGACTCATTCATGGTAGGGAGAAATCAACTAACGAGTAGACAGATATTGAGGTTTATATATGAGTCCTTTCGGGCTCGAAGGTCTAGAGACATACTGCCGACAGGCATCTTTGAAGGTGAACATCCCGTTATGAGCGGATAGTCCGCAACATCAAGTCTCAGGTCTCAAGTCAGCCTGCGCAACCCCCTACGAAATGACAAGGCACAATTGAACCTCACGATCAGCAAGCGTCTTACTTCACCAGCTCGTCTACTCGGAATATTCTACCAGGTCATTATGCAAGGGTCACTACCAGGATTCGCCGATACTAGCGAGTCGTGGCTCAAGCGAGCGCCAACATGTTTACTCCTCCTCCAGCCTCTCCGCTGACATCTCATCTATCTTTCAAGCCTCATGGACTCCTCTTATGTAGCGAGATCAAAACCCCTTCAATATCAAACTGAAGAAGACGATGGCATCGTATATTCAGGAGGGAGCTCACGTGTCCTGGTAATACGCGACTCATACAAGGCAATATATACATCCAGTACTACGATTCGAGTATACACACTTCGAGTCTTCGACTACTATAGGTCACACTTCTACCCTGCGGACTCGGGTTTATCCCGATCTCTGCAACGCGGCGCTGGCAGTATGTGAGGGGATTTCAGCATTGACATAATCAGATAATGTTAAAGACAAGGCCGAGCCGATCGACGAGACTGCAAGTCTCACATTTCGTCCCTCAAACCACCCTGGAGAGACCCATAGGGACTTTCATATGAACAGCAGAACTGATACTGCTGCGGCCGCCTCTATTGTTATATCTGCTATCAGTGTCACAGACATATGCGATAAACCTATAACGAGGCCGACGATGATCGAGCTTGACACATTGTTAATTCAATTGCTCACCAGGTCAAGCTTATCAAGCACATATTTGAGAGGACACGATCATGTTTAAAGACGATATTATGATCTTAAAAGCATGTCTTAACCACATTGCATTTCTTCTATTGCAGGCCAAGCGGATTACTGCAACGTTGCCTCAGCGAAAGATAACAAGTAGGCCGGCATTCTTTCTACCACAAACGGAACTCCTGCATCTCTAAAAACATCCCTCTTGCATTCCCCAAGAACCTCTTCCTCTCCTGTTCCTTCACGGTTCACTATCTAACTCTGATTTCTATCATTTGATTCTCATCTCAATTTCACTTCCGCCTTTCCTGTCAATAATGCTGTTGCGCCTCACCATCGATGTGTACGAAGACGTAGTAGGTAGAATTGGCAAGAGTACTTCGGTGTTGCTGGTTCGGCATCTGTAATTGCCGTCACAAGTGCCTTTTCCATCAAGGGTTTTTCGTTGCGGTAAGGCTTGGGTTTAGGATTCACAATGTCTGGATGCAACCAATCAATCTTATCCGATTCGTCATCATTCTCGTGGACTGTGAAATCCGGGAGTGGTGTCAGTGCTAGCAGACTGAAGCTGTCGTCGAGTTTGGTCGTGTTAGTTTTGACCTGGTTTCTAATCAAGTTCATAGCCTTGTTGGCGTCAGCCATCCGGTGGCGATAGTCAATCACAATTTGCAGTAATTGTCGGTTCCTCCGTCGATGTCGAGCTTTTGTAGAGAGGGGAAGAAGGCTAGGTCGAATGGTCTGATCAAGTTGACTGCGACATGAAGAGTTTCTAACTTCTGGACAGTCCTGTGTCATCGTGTTGTAAGGTCTCTGATGCGATTATGAGAGAAGTCAGCGACGCGAAGGTTTGCGAGACGACCTAGGTGTTGAACGTTGTTGATGCGGTTGTGACTGAGATTCAAGGTGTCGAGAGATGTAAGAGCGCTGAAGGAAAAGTTGGCCTCTGCGATCCGATCGTTGGATAGATCGAGCAGGCCTTATGCTGATCTGGTGTTAATAAGGACGAACAACACCGGAAGTGAGGTTAGATTCTGAGTTGTATAAGATGTTCAGCAATTTTGAACACACTGAAAGGTCGATCAAATTGCTACTCGTTAGTTTTCTGTTCACTGTTATTTGTACCTCATTCGTATCTGAGTTGGTAGGAGTTGAGGTTAGCATAATGTAGTGTCTGAGGGCTGTGATGTCCCAATTTGCGCTGTCCGGGGAGAAGGACGTCAAGCTCCGCGAGTGGGCGTTTCCGGTTTGTTGATTTTCTGTGTGAGCGATGTGGAGACTGGCTGTGTCACGTTGAGTAAGTAACCACCAATGTTCGAGGGAAGTTCGGTGATGCCGCAGGAGGCGATTTCAAGATGTCGGACAGAGTAATTTGGTCGGCGCGGAAGTTAAATCCCACTTCTTGGAATGGCATTGGATGACAGGAAAACTTCGGTACAATCATGTGGTGTGGTGAGCACATCGTTGATGAGCTTGCTGGCCCGAGGTAACGAAGAGAGAAGTTCTGGCGTCTTGGTAGCTGTATGCCACCTTTAGGGAGTGGGTTTGATGACAAGTACAGCTCAGTACAGTCGTGTAGGGTAGTGAGAATATTGTTGATTACGTTGCCAGCCCGAGGTGACGAAGATAAAGTCAGGTTGTCTTGGTAGCTGGATACCACCTTTGGAAGTGCATTGGTGAGAATGATAAGTAGATACCTCGCATTTCGAAGGTTAGTCGGCGATGTTAGTGCTAAAAAAGATGAACTGAAGGCCTGCTCGGATGTTAGCAAAATGACAAACACTATATACTCACCGACGAGAATCATCCCTTATGACTTTCTCGTTGCATTTCTCAAAACCTTCTTCTGCTCTCCTGTTCCTCTCTCGTACTCTATGTAACTCTCATCTCGATCCTTTCGTATTATTGGCGTTGTTACGTTTGACAAACGAGGTGCGCGAAGAGGTGGTCGATGGGATTGAAGAAGGATTTTTGATGCTTTTGGTTTCTGCAGATGCGGTTGATGGCCAATCCTCGTCGGAAAGACCTTGTAACTAAGGTTCCATTCTTCGAGTGGTGGTGCCGGCCCGATGCTTGACATGATGGGGGGCACTAGCAGTAACTTCTGAATTGTCCTGTGTCGTCCGACACCTAGTATTTTGATTCGACTTTCGACATGTCAGCATTTTGTAGGCTTGGTAGCCTGTCGAAGTCCTTGACACTGTCGAGCCTGTTGTTGCTGACGTCCAACTTTTTGAGAGACACAAGATTGCTTGCTGAGAAGTCTATCTCTAACATGCGGTTGTTAGGAAGATCGAGCGGGTGCTGGTGCTGGTCCTCATATTGATATAACCAAAAGTTAAAGAGAGCATTCTCTGTCCATGGTTGTTGGTTGACTTTGGGTTGTGGATTTACGATATCGGGACATGACGTTTCTGTCGATATTGAGCTTTCGTAAAGAGCGGAGGCGGTCAGGTCGAGCCACCTAATGAAATTGGTGCCAACATGAAGAGTCTCAAGGCTTGCCACTTTTCTGTGGCGGCGAACTCCAAGTTCTTTGATATAATTGCCAGAGAAGTCGGCGTACCGGAGCTTTGGGAGTCGATCGAGGCTCTGCACAGTACGAATTTTGTTCTTCCCGTGGAGCTGCGACAAGCGTAAGTCGCTGGTTCCTCCATCCATGTGTATCCAGTGAAGCTCCGAGACATTCGGTCACGAAGTTTGGACACGCCGCGAAAACTTCGAGGTACAACTTGATGTGATATTCCAATCTACAGGTCAGGCCAAGATTGTATATAGAGTCGAGATCCATAGGTTCCTCCTCAATTGACCATGTTCTTTTGTCGGTTTGTTCCGACGGAGATTTCTATCCAGTTCGTGGAGTTTTGCGGAGGCTGATGGAGACTCGAGACTTCGTCCGTCGATCGATCGAAGAGAAAAGGGTTAGCTTGATGACCACTTTAGGAAATTGGTCAAATTCAATGCCCAGCCGGTCCATGTGTGAGCTGGCTTGTCCTAAATTTACTGGAGTATAAATTCAGAGGAATTGTTGAGATCAGACTGTGTATCATCCTAGTCGTCTTCGCGAGTATTTGAGTAGGTCGCCGAACTCCAGAACATCCACGATCTCCAGTAGGGTTAAGGTTAACTCAGCAGGTTGACAACATCCTTCTCCTCGACGAACACCAATGTCGATATCAATGGTACAGCACTTGCTTATATTAGATATTACTCCAGGCACCACGTCATCAATGAAACTGTTTGCTTTACCTACTAGGTAGTATCTACTATCTAGGTAGGCACCACCTTAACAAGTGCTATCTACATGTATCTGAGGAATTAATTTGCACTTCTAGACAAATGCGGCTTGAACAACTTTCTTCCATTCATTCATTCATTTATCCGTCCACACCATCCATGCACCCACCCCCAGGTAGGTACATGTACTCCAAAATTGTTATAACCCTTAGACACTACATCATACGCAATACTCAACGCCCACCAACCTCACAAAAATTGCAGACGACTATAGCTTTCTATCATTGATACTACTTTCCAACACCTCATTACATCAGTCCACCCAGCACCATATGATTCTTTGGCCCTGCCCTGACATAGTCGACTACAATCCCAGAATGCTTCAATGCCAGGCTAACAAGATCGGTAGCTTATCTAAAGACACAGTCAACCCATGACCAAACCTCGCAACGATTCACGAGCACATCGACTACCACCTTTGATTGAAGAAGCACTGCACCAGACTGCACAGACAGATTGGTTGCTGCCAAATACTGTCACTTCACAATGAAAGACACATCAACATTGGATACAACGGCACCACCACTGAATATTACTCCACATCGGCCAGACAAGATCGAATGGTTGCACCCGGATATTTTCAGTCCAAGATCAAGTCTCAAGACCCTTCGACTCCAAGTTTGCAGAATTGGTTGACAGCTCCAAAGTTATCGCTCCTCTAATAGGATCCAAGCATTGTCGAGATCATACCGTTCATAATTCCATCGTTGAGTATATAGTGTTTGCCGCTTTCGCTAACATCTGAGCAGGCCTCAAATCCAAGCCACTCATTTCCAGCATTATCCATCTAGTCTACCCACATCGATTTTGCCAATATATCACCAAGGAACCAAGTTTCCCCGATGTCTCCGCTTTCACTCAAGTTGCGGTGACGAGACTGCAAACAGGTGCCTGGATATTAACCAGCTTCAATTTCGGCTCACAGCACGTGGTACACCCTCTCTAGGAACATCCAATGGCTTAGGATTGACTCACCTATGTCCGACTGCTATTTGAATACAACTCATCCCCACTTCAGTCCCGACAATTCTCATTTGAGTATTTGCTACTACCACCAAGGTCTGCACTAGAGGTTGTTCGACCTGGGATCAGTCCAAGGCTTCGTCACAAGCCTCCACAGTCGACTATTCATCCGGTAGTCTCTGGCTACTAAGTACATTGAACGAGTCGTCGCACTTTCTTAGCACGAACGTTGCAGACTATTATCCGTCTGAGAAAGCTATGTATCTCCATCGTTTCCGCCAATATGTGTCCAGGCCGTCAAATCCCAAAAATTTGACCACACCACCAAAACTGGTATCCCACAGCCAGTCGCCAGTTGTCTACCTCCACAGATCAATAGCCTAAAGACGCCGATTCACAGTGGCTCAATGATTTTCTCCCCGAACTGTGCTAATGCCGACATCACAACCCCGAGTTACTGTGCTATACTCATCTCCACTTTGACTATTCAGATACGGACGAGGCACAAACAACGGTGAACAAAGAACTGACGGTTCTAACAATCGTATCTCGGAAGTCGATTTCGTTGCCAGCGATCGCGCTTCTCTTGAAATGCTCCACTTGAGCAAGAACAAAATTCGTACTGTGCAGAGCCTCGATCGACTCCCAAAGCTCCGGTACGCCGACTTCTCTGGCAATTATATCAAAGAACTTGGAGTTCGCCGCCACAGAAAAGTGGCAAGCCTTCAGACTCTTCATGTTGGCACCAATTTCATTAGGTGGCTCGACCTGACCGCCTCCGCTCTTTACGAAAGCTCAA
>Ga0068631_100646_pt1 | contig 13655 bp, 13 predicted proteins | sample InSIn5gowninarea_2_FD_77434 | JGI IMG/M metagenome (GOLD analysis project Ga0068631, IMG submission 77434) | Clean room microbial communities from NASA Spacecraft Assembly Facility at Jet Propulsion Laboratory, Pasadena, California, USA -... ...
AGACGTTAGCAACAGAGCTCAGTTGTGCGCAAGCGACAGCAGGGTGTACACACAATCTCACGCATGGTCGATATTACAATGATGGAGGAAGACAAGAAAGCCTGGTCAGCCAGAGTGTACAGTACGAAGACTGTCGTGTTAGATAGATCGCATTTTGTTCATTCCACGTTCGCTTGCTTTACCTAGCTGGTGTAGAGTAGGTAGCGAGGCAGATTACGGTCACTGACGATCCGAATATTAGTATCGAGTATGTTGGCGACCCTTGCCCTTTACAGTAGCACCCAACCTCACTCCATCCAACAAATCGCCCTCAGGTACGCGGAATCAAAAGCAAGAGAAGCACAGCAAACGAGCGGTGTAAGAAAAAGAGATATAGGAAAGATATCGGTAAGAGAGAAAACAGCGGCAGAAGAGAAGAATGATAATTACAAAGCAGACTCGAGCTCAAACGGGGCAAAGAAAGCATTGACGGGCCACTACGAAGAAGTAGAAAGAAAGGAAAAGAGAACAGGAAAATGATGCGTCTGTCTAGAAGAACACCACAAAGAAGGACGTGAAGTATGAGAAAGACAGCTACTCTGTGACAGAGCATGTTCATTCACCTTGATCACTAAAACAGCGGGTAGCACAATAGACATGAGACGAGCAGAAAGCAGATAGGAGTGTATAGATGCTTTTGGGTATGCTAGAAGATGAAAGCAAAGTCGGGAAAAGGTGTAAGGGGTATGTGTCGAAATCAAAGACCAAAAAAAATCATGTGTGTGAAAGAAAGCAACAGATGAAGCTCGCAGTGCTATGCAGAACGAGAAAAACACTAAAAGACTCCTTTTCTTTCCCAGATGTTGTTAAAGACGCCTAGCCTCCTCCATCTCTCCGGGTTTTCGTTTGTGCGCATGGAATAAAAAGAATAAATGCCAATGTGAACTCCTCGTGTTTGGTTCCCGCATGCCGATTTTTCGCCCACCCCGTCCTTTCGCAAAAGTAAAAAGGAATAAAGAAACTGCGACTACTACTACAACAACAGATTGGTATAGAGAAAAGAAAGAAAAACAGATCCCCAGAAGGGTAGGAGGAGAGATCAAGATGAAACGTCCCCCTCGAGAGCCCTGCCGGGCATGGTCTTAAGTACATTGGCGTGATGAGGGTATTTGCGTCTGTTGTCCGATTGACAGCCGAGACTGCTTTTGTCGATTTTGCATGACGACGCCGACAGGAAAGTCGGAAAATGATGCGTGTCTTCGTGTTGGTGTCCGTTGGTTGGGGTAACAGCAGAAAAAAGGCGACAAAGATGGGTTGTCAAAGATTGGACAAGAATGGTAGGTGCAATAAGAATGGTTGATCAGGGTAGGAGGGAGGGCTGATTCTGCTGCGTGGGATCGGCGACCTGGTCCGAGAGGGCAAGCAGCAGTTGTGCCAGACAACGCTTGGTCGCAGCATCATCGCGCAGAACAGACGAGAAGGTGGCGTCGCGGAGGGGTTCGGGCAGGCATTGACGGAGGGCCTCACGGGCGCGGGCGTTGTCGCTGAGGCTGCGGTGATGGTCAGCATAGAACACAGTCAAGAAATTAGGAGGCAAGGTTACCGAAGGAAGCATCTAACTACATGCTTGAGCAGGCGCACTGTCTGCTGCTCGACGAGCTGGTTGACCATGTTTGAAAGGACGGTCCCGACGGCGTAGAAACGCTCGTATGTTTGACAGATATACTGCAGACCGAGGTCATCAAGCAAAATCTTCTGGACGATGAATATGGCGACTGTCTTGCTGAGTTCGCTGCCCGTCTCCATGATACGCAGGCAGAGGGGAATGATCTCGGTTGTCAGGAGGAAGTTGATGACCTCGGAACTGTCATTCTTGACCAGTGCACCAATGACACCGAGGGAAGTGAGGCGCAGGTATTCAAAGGGTCTCGACTTGGAGGTGGTGTTGAGGAATGGGTAGAGGAACAGCGGAATATGGGCGCCCAAGAAGAGGCCACGAGTCTCGCCGTGCGAGGCCACACACTGGAGCAGAGCAAGGGCGTTACAGACGCGGTTGGAGGCAGCTGCCGTAAGCTGCGAGGGATTCAAGAGAGGGTAAACGGAGATGATTTCCTGTAGAAGCGAAGTCATGACGCCTAGTCCGAATCAGCGCCTTTGTCAGTCACAACTGGACACATGGATACATACCGAATGAGTGCCATAGGATCAGGGCCAACTCGGGAACTTGTTCCCTCTTCTTGCTCAGCTCAAGTAAGGCGCCCTCGCGTGTCGTCGGGTTCATCATCTGGGCAATCCATTCGAGTACGCGACGGTTCTCGTCACTGACAGCGCCATCGCTCGACTGGAGCTGCTGTTCGTGCGAAGGCTGCATGTTGGCGGCGGAAGCGGAGCTGTTCACAGCGATGCGGTTGTAGTGTTGTTGTTGCGCAACTGCTGCGGCGGCGGCGGCAGCGGCAGCCTGTGCCTGGGCCTGGGCCTGAGCCTGCGCTTGTGCCTGAGCCTGAGCTTGGGCTTGGGCTTGAGCGTGTTGCTGCTGTAAGCCGTGATGCGGCTGCTGGTGATGGTGGGTTTGCTGCTGCCAGTCCTGCGGCGCATAATGCTGCTGGTGCTGATTATGGTGTTGATGCTGATGCTGGTGCTGATGCGAGAAGACATGCTGCGAAGGCAGCATCTTGGCTGCGCGTGTATTGAAGGTAGACAGATTGATTGATTGTGGCGGTAGGAACTTCGAGACGAGGAGTGGAAGGAGCGGCAGAGATCGCTAGGCGTTTGGCTGTTACGATCTGAGTGTGGTCAAGAGAGAGGAGAGCACACGCACGAGTGTACGCTTCCTCGACTCCGCTCGGCCCGCGAAGCTTATCTGATCTGTGAATATGGTCTGTGCGCTCATGCACGCAGCCATGCACCTATGTCTGCTTCACAGTGCCTACCCGCCGAACAATCATAGCAAGAGAATGGGACAATGAGGGGTCTCTGTGGCATATACTTCGGCCATGAATTAGATATGCTCCATATTTGTGCCTTTGCTAAGTCCAAGTTCGTGCTTGTCAAGTCAAAGGACTCCCATAATTAAGCCCATAAATCTGCCTTTTGCTTCATCATCCAAACGCCTGCCTGCTTGCAAGAACGCCTGCTATGCTTTCTCGTACTCATGTCTTCCATTACCTCCACCACCTTCTCCCGTTCCGTCCTTTTTTCTTTACAACTTCAGTTCGTTCAAGATGGTCTGCGCCATGTTCTTGTACTGCCAAGTACCACCATCCACCTTCTTGAACTGAATCCCGTGCAGGCTCAACAAAGGTACCTTGACCACGAAAATCTCAAACTTGAGAACCATACCTTCACCAAGATCACTCTGCACGTGTGTCGATGTTTCGCCCGCAGCTCGATTGTGCTGCTGGCCACGAGTCCTTCTCTCTTCATCATCATCTGAACTGTCGCTAGCAGTGTAGCTGTTGTCCCGTCTAGGTCGCGTGGGTCGTGGGGGCGTAGGTGTGGATGGCTCGGTGTTGTTACTACCTCCCATGAGCCCACCAAAGCTGATCTTGCGTCTGTGGCTTCCATAACCTATTGCCTGTTCGTCCTTGGGCTTCTCCATGTCGATGCTCGGTGCATGTCGGCAACTGAAACCACCTTTGATCTCTCGATATTCGACACCAAGCTGTTTCAAGACTCTAATGATGTCCGTACGAATCACAGCCAATGGCTTCGAACTGGTGGTTGATACACTGAACAGGCCCTTGAGATAAACAGGCTTGATCCCATTGGGACTCTCGCCCGCGCTGTTAGCCGAACGAACCGCCTCAACTTCCCGAAGATCCTGGTCAGTTTCCTCTGGCACGTCTTCCGTGCGGATGTCCATTCTCCGAGCTCTGCGTGCTTGGAAGCTTTCCTTCCGACCATGGCCCATGGACTTCGTTCTTGACGTAAGAGGCATAGTCCTGGATCCTGACGCTTCGGCATCTGAGGAGGCATCTCCATATTGTCTGTCGGTCCGTCTGGTCGGTTGTGGTGTCATCGCCACTGGTCGAGCACTTGATCCTTCAGACACACCTCGGCGGGAACCATTACGGCTGTGCTCGGCTGCACTGACGCTAGTAGAGCGGCCCAATCCAGTGCGCTCCGCCGTCGGTGTGAGTAGCGTCTCGGTTTGCTTCTCCACAACAGGTTCGGCTTGAAGCCTATTGGCGCTCGTGTCTCGCTGTCTCCTCATACTGAAACTCTTCCTAGGGGTTGAGTAGGCGTCCCCTGTCGCCGCTGGTGCAGGCCTTTCAGGGTCCTTGTGCCGTCTTGTGCTGAGCCTGCGAAGCAAGCCCACTGCAGCACTCTCTTTCTTCACTGGTGTATGTTCAGGCGGAGGGAGCACGATGGCAGGAGAAGGCACTGGAGGTACGCGATTGGTTGACCTGGCCTTCTTCGCGTCGTCCTGCAGTTCATCCTCGCCGTGCGTTCTAGCGCGTGGACGACTTCTGCCTCCCGTGGGTGCCTCTCCAGCCATCTCGTAAGTGGCGGTGTTTGTGTAAGCAGCAGCAGGCGGCTGAAGGTCTGGCAACTGCAACGGTTTCTCTCCGGGTGAGCGTGGCATAGAAAGTGCCCCTGGATTAGATTCCTTCTCTTCACGCTCGATCTTCTCCTTGGCCAAGAAGTACACGGATAGTAGTGGGTTGTAGGCGTTCAAAGGGTCCGTTCCCAATTGAACAGCTTCAGATGAGGGCCCTGTAAGAGTGTCGCGGCTTGTGGTGGACTTTCGTCGTTTGTAAAAGTCGAACATGCCCCCCTGCTTGTTCTGCGAATCTGAGATACCAGACTGATTGCGCTTCTCAGTAGCAACTACAGCCTTTTGGTACTCTTCAGATTGAATGATTTTGGTAAGCTGTTGCTCGATATACTCTGCAGAGCCAAAGTCGAAACCATCCATCTTCTGAAGGACACGAGGGTCTAGTGGCAACTGCAAAGGCTTGCGAGGGGGCAGATAATTCTCAGGCGGACCACCGAAGCCTTTCGTCATCCAAGGGTGAGCCATAATCTCAGCCAGAGTCGCACGTTGCGAGGGGTCGGTTACGAGCATGCGCGCAATCAAGTTCTTGCACTCTGTATATCATATCAGTACGGTCCAAAAAGGTGCGGGAGGAAACCCAACATACCTGCACTCAGCCAAGGTGGGTATTCTACTGCTCCCTTCTTGATCTTGGCATGCAACTGCGGCATACTTTGGTCGTCGAATGGCACCTTGCCGCAGACGAGAACATACAAGACAATACCAAAACTCCACACATCAACCTCGGGACCGGTGTAAGCCTTTGCCTGCAAAAGCTCGGGTGCAGCGAAGTATAGTGAGCCACAGAACGTCTTGAGAAGGCTCTTGGGTGAGAAGGTGTTGCTCAGACCAAAATCGATGATCTTGATGTCGCCGGTTTTGCTGATGAGAATGTTCTCGATCTTCAGGTCACGATGCACAATGCTGTTGCGATGACAGTAGTCGAGCGCACTTGCGATTTGACGACCAAATTTGCGTGCTTGCTTCTCCTTCAGGCGACCATGAGAAATGATGTAGTCAAGCATCTGGCCACCGTTGACGTATTCAAACAACATGTACCAGTGGTAATTTGTGCGGACAACGTCGCGCATACCACAGATGTATGGGTGATCGACTAGTGTGACAATAGCAGCCTCACGGGCGGTACGTACTTCCTTGGAGTGATCTGCTCTTTCACGGTCTTGGGCGTTGCGATGTTCGTCGGTCGATCCACGAGGCACGATTTTGACAGCTACCTGGGCAGAGTCAGTATGGGCGCTTAGATTCAAGTACGGGAGGGAATGCGCACTTGTTCACCGGTCTCCTTATTGCGAGCCAGCTTTACTTTACCCATGCTGCCAGCACCGATAGTCTTGCCAAGATCCCAGTGGCCAGTAGTTGCATCTATGGTGGTTCGTCGACGGACATTTGTTCCGGCGGCAGGTGCGGCATGAGTGCCATTTGAACTAGAGGAAGGCATTTCCTGAGGGTGGTATCTTGATTGACTGGCCGAGGCGGGGTTTCTCGTTGAGTCGGAGCGGGCAGGAGCGTCAGCACGATGGCGAGACGATGAAGGAGGTTGTGCTACGTTTGATTGCTCAAAATCGTTTCTAGCGACATTTGCGAGTTGAGGAGCGGCCGAGGCCGAGGCGGAACGAGTGTGTGCTTGGGATTGCGAAGACTGGCGACGAGGAGACGGGGGCATGTCAGAACGAGCAGGAGTCGTCTGGGGCCGATCGGCAGACGGCGCATTCATATGTTGACTGCGCACTCTGGTGGGGGTGCCTGGAATGGCAGCGGCGGACATGTTGAGGCAGTGGTAAGCCCGCGTTGTGCGAAGACAAGTGACACGGTCTGGTGTAAGGCGCTACCGCCTGTATGTGGGCGCCCGATCGACGACGTGATACACGACTATGTCCGTGTGGATTCGCGATCAACGTGAAGGCGGCAGCGTGGATATCTTGAGCGCGACGGGTTTGATTGTTGTTGTTTGTGGGTGAGTGAGGTCGGACGGGAGTAGTGGTATTAGCTTTCAGAGGTGGATGGAGCGCCACGGGATGCGCCTTCCTGTCTCAATCTGCTGCTTCACTTGGTCCTGCAGAAACGAGAGGCAGACGGCCAACGAATGAATAACAGAGTCTACCGAGCAGTTGAGCGAGTAGGAAAGGAGACTCTGACTTTGCTGCTATTCGTGCTCCGTACCCTGTTCTAATTAACTTCCAACCCTACGAACGGCTGGAACTAGCACACTGTCCCAGCCATTTCTTTCTTCACATAATCGTCTTTTCGCCATCAGATACTCCGTACATGAGTGCACTTTCAGACTAGCAAAATTTACTGCACCCGAAGCTTTCAAGGTCCATTGGACTGTCACTTCCTCCCATCGATCCAAACATTGTTTGTTTGATACTACACTTTCGAGCTGTCAACACAAGCCGATCTCCACAACCTACCTTACAGAACCACGTCGCCGTGAGCACGAACCATCAGTCTCTGACGTCGCAACCTGTAACGGCGCAGAGTGCAGCGTGCAGCCCACTGTCTGCCCGGTCGCTCGAGAGCTGTATACATTTTATACTCCCACGACAGCTTTTTCATAGTATCTTTCATGTCGTGACGTAAGTACAACGACCTTGACACTCTCGGAATCATCTTAGTGCTTGACACGATGCGAACAGAAACTGAAAATGTCACACAAGCGATCCAGAGCCAACTTCGAGGCTGATCAAGTCCCTCCTTTTGCTCTCTTCGGTACACCACTTCCTCCGCTCGACTCGGATACACGCGACGATGGCTCTTATGTTCCTGTCTGGAAACAAGACGCTCGAGATGAGCAAGGTCGAAAACGTTTTCACGGTGCCTTTACTGGAGGCTATAGCGCCGGTTACTTCAACACCGTAGGCTCGAAAGAAGGATGGGCTCCGGCCACGTTTACTTCATCGCGTACAAATCGTCGCAAAGATGCGCAAGCCACTCGTCCAGAGGACTTCATGGACGATGAGGATCGTGCAGCTGCAGCAGAAGCCCAGAAACTGCAGACCCAGGACGACTTCGCTGGCTTTGGCTCCACCACCCAGGATCAGATGCGTCGAGGCTTGATGAGCGACCTGTTTCGCCCAGCAGGCGAGACTATGGGCGTCAAACTTCTACAAAAGATGGGCTGGAGACAGGGCCAGGGTGTCGGGCCCAAGGTTAGGAGGAAGGCACGCATCGAAGACAACGCTGCTTCAACAGCTGGCGATGAGACCCATCTCTTCGCTCCCGATAACTCTCGTATGGTGGCTTTCAACCGGAAAAAGGATCGCTTTGGTCTAGGTTATGCTGCCGAAGAGCGTCTGGGTGAGACGACAGCATCACACCAACAAGACAATGGAGATGAAGACAATTCTGAGGACTTTGCTCGACCGACCAAGCCCAAATCAAAGACGAAGCGTACTGGATTCGGAGTTGGTGTTCTGAATGAAACTGGCTCTGACGAAGAGGATCCTTACGACATGGGCCCAAAAATATCTTATAATCGCATCATTGGTGGTGATCGGAAGAAGAAGAAAGGTGGTATCATTGCAAACACAGCAACACCTGCTCTAAAAGGCGTGAAGCAACCAACTTTCTTGTCAAGAAAATTAGGTCAAAGGAACCACAATGGGTTCAGAAAATGCCATGACGGCCGTCTTCCGATCGATGGTTTTGTCCTGGCTTCTTCTCTGTTTTTGACTACTCAAGAGAACAAATACCCTCCACCAGACATCCCTGCAGGATGGGAGCCAAAGGCCGCCGTGATGAACAATTCCGATTCACCATCTCATCAGTCCACTGCAGATGCTGCTCGCGCTTCTACCATGGATCCAGCAAAACGAGCTGCGGTGCTCGGTGAAGAACAGCTTCCTGGAAAATCAATATTCGACTTCATGAGTAAAGCAGCACGCGACAAGCTTGTCACTGCAACAGGTAGATCAAACCTTCCTATCGCACGTGGAGAGACTGCTCCCGAAGGCTGGCAAAGATCAGAGGCCGACAAGCAGAAGTCGTTATGGGATCTCGTCCCAAAACTGGACAGCTCGGTCGCGGCGTCGGCATTGCAGCGTGGTACGAGTGGCTGGATGCCATACGCGGAAGACGAAGCCAAACGAGCCCGGTATCGTTTATTTCTTGAGTCCTGCAGCGGTCAACGCGACGCGCTGCCTGAGCGTGTTAAGGGGTCGACTATTGACGAATGGACTAAAGAGATGCGGGAATTTGCGCAAGCGGCAGAGGTGTTCAAGCCAATTTCCGGCTTGATGGCATCTCGCTTTACCAGCTCTTCATCATCGCCTCGTCTAGCCACGGATACCATGCCGTCTGCTTCAGAGAAGCCATCCAAACCTGAAGATTCTGCTGAGGCCGCCGCGAAGATTGGTATGTTCGGTCCCATGACCCGCACCCGCCTCCAATTCTACCCTACTCGCTTGCTTTGCAAACGATTCAATGTCAAAGCACCTGCCCATGCGGATCCAGGCAAGGGTCCTGCAGGCGACGATGATGTCGTCTCTGATAGCAGGCTCGACGTGGTCTCACAGAACAAGATTGATCAGATGATGCGCGAGACTTGGTCACGACCGATCAATCCACCTGAAGGTAACAACGTGACTCTGTCAGCCGAACCACTTCAGCCACCGCCGCCCAGGCCACAAGTAAACATCGAGGTCAATGAGGCAATTGAAGCAGAACGTCCCGGGGACGCTGTTTTCAAGGCCATTTTTGGTAATGATAGCGAAGACGATTGAGCTTCCTGATAGACATTCCATCCATTCCCAATTTACGCATCACGTTCTTGCTGCAAAAGCAATTTCTACAGCGAGTTCTGATCATTTGCACGAATACGTCGTTTTCCATGGTGGATGAGAGCATGCATGTTTCCAGTCAAGTCAATCTTGCTGGCCGGATGACCCTGATCATCTATCATACCCATTACCACCCCGTCAACCTGGTTGACAATACGGATCACGGCACACCGTACGATGAGTATGTGATGATCTTATTGCCTGCTACGTGTCTGATCAAGCATAGACGAAGAACGATCATTCCACGTCCTTCCAGAAAATTAAAGGGGTTGGAAGTTCAAGATGAGCTTCATCTCAGTGATTCACGAGCACTTTGGAAGATACTTCCGCGAACACATCACGGAGCATGTATACAGAGACACTGAACGTGCTTCAATCGTATCCTTAACTTTTCGCTATCGTCTTCTGCATATTGAGACACTTCAAAAAGACGCCGAGCACTTTGAGACAGCCATGCTGTGCAAGCACCAACCACAAACTTCGGTGCAATATGTCAAAGGCAAAGAACATGGCTAAAATCGATAACCCCATCTCCAGCCCTTCTCGGCAGCGGCATAAGACGGCAAGGCAGTATATATATTTCACGTAACGAGTTGAGCCCAGCAGGGGAGTTTGACCGCATTGTCGGTTGGAAGGGCAAAATATAGTGAAGGCGGCCACCTCTCGGGATTCAGCAAACAGAAACAGTGTCAGTGTCAATGTCACCGCTTTGCCAAAGCCCGCTCGTGCCTCGAGCCGATTCACCAAGCAGAGACTACGCTCCCCAACCTCTTCGATTTCGCAAGCTACAATTTTTTTGTGGTGGAGAATTCTCGGTCGCCGCAGAATAGGCGGTATGTGATAATATTGATATACACAAGAATCGTCGTCAGCGGAACATGCCACCAGACTGCCCTGGACCGAATCTAGAGATATGGCGCGACTTTCTTTTGGCAGGTGACCCAGAACACGAACTGGTAGAAGAGTTTCGAATGATGGCTAGACTATGGGGCCCAAGAGACCAAGCAAGTGTGAGCCACAAGACGTGAGTGATGATACAGTCAGTCCGCGAGGTTTAGTCTTCCTCTTTGCCCCGCGTCGTCCCAGCAACCACAATCTCCACACACACAAGATTGTTACGAAAGGACCCCTTTTCGCTCAAGGCGACAACAAAGACAAGAGAAAAAGTCTCTGGTCTGGTCATCGTGTGTTTCCATTGCCTACGTACGTAGGGGAGGCAAAGATAGGGCATACGTACGCGATTCACGATGGAAATAAGAAAAAAGTATTCCTCTGACTGGGTAACGGATCAACAGCGTGGCTTGCGAACGCCAGACGAACCAGACTTCTGGGGCTCCTTCGTCTCTCTATCGTTCTTGATGATGTGGACTTCGTCTCGGATCAAAGGGAAGCAAATGGAAACAGAAGATCTGGGAGCCGTCCAGCCCGCCTTGCTTGCCTCATTCAAACAGGAGCGTGGTCCGCGGTGAGGTGTAAGACCCGGTGGCTGGTCCCAGTGATGGTCGAATGACAAAGGCAAGCAATAATACTCTCGCACATACGTATAATATGGCCACACAAGCATCAAGAGAATCAAAACGATATGAATCCTTCGTTCCAACTATATTCTAGAAGGCGAGTTTCGAAGACCCTGCTCCTGTAGATCTTCCACAGAGCCGGCAACCTTGCCGGTATTACTCTTGCTGGTCAGAGGTTTTGGCTTTTGATGATAGCATTTGAGTGGAAATGAAGCTCTACGTTGGTGGACATGACCCTTCTCGAGGCCCGAGAGAGCTGAGCAGTCTAAGCTCGACTTGACAGCTCGTCTATCTGCAATTCAATTCAGATGCAGAATGTATTTCTGTGCCATGTGCAGATTGGAGCAAGTTCCATGAAAATGGTCGAAATTCGCCAAGGGAACGAGCATGCCGAACAAGGGGGAATTTGTACTCTCAGTAGCGACATTGACATTCAAAAGAAACGAGTTGGTTGTCTCGAAGATCGACCCCGAGGCCGAGTCATTGGTAACGGGTCAATATGAAAATTGATCTTGTACTCGGACGAGGTAGTTGTCGCGAACAAAGAGCTCGTTCGCTTGAACCTTGTATATGACAAGCAACACCATGCGGCTGTCGCTGTTGCACAGTCGACACTGCATGCTTCTCTTACTTGCAGACAGCCTCGTGGAGCATGGTTACTCTGCATCAAACACGTGGGAGATAAGGCTATTCGGAGGTAATCAAGTCAGATTAAATGCTGTGCAACTCGGGTGTCGAGACTGGACAGGCGAGAGACATCGCCGCCGCCGGGCAGGAGTAGCGAAACACCTGTTCCTCTTCGCGAGTCCGAGGTCACATCATTCATCATCTATCCTGCCGTCACGGCAAGCGTGAACGCATGATAGCCACACAGCCCCAGATACTCCGCGAACATTGAGATCTTGGTACACCATTGACGACTCTATGAAAATCAACACGGACAGGCGTCGGCGGCCCCTCGTCTCAGAGTTATGAGCAATGACGACTTGTGTGGTCGGATTCATTCTGTAAGAATTTGAATTGTAAAGAGAGCAGCACATTTTGCTTTTTCCCGCTGACAAACAGGGGGACAAACCTGTTCCTGTCGATCCAAAACAAAGAAAGTCGAGTCCGTAAACACACAATACCTGTTATTGCTGCAATGATGACCTCGTCCGTTACATCACTCTGCGCTTCCAGTTGCCTCTGCCTTGATCCTGACTGGCAATCCGGAAGCGCATGGATGACGGTACTCCGTACACGTTCGCAGATGCTGCCTCCCTTCCGCTGCGGTTGTTCCGTTCCGCGTCGCCATCGCGAACTTCACGCGTGCTGTAAACTTGCATGGTCGAGCATGCATACATGTTGGATGGAAGCTCAACCCGCCTACTCCCCGAGGCCCGGCATTCACTAGAGCGTGACCGGAGAAGATGGCGAATCAGAACATCGGTGTGCAAGCAGATATAGCCCACCAATGAACACGATGTGACAATCAATCTAGGTCTGTGGTAGGGAGCCTGGAAACATGCAGATCCAAGGGACCTGGGACCATAACATCGCTGCCGCGAGCTATGGCAGATAAGCGTACGGCGGCACCTCACCAGTCAACGACGCGTACACAGCCTTTCTACCACCTGTCAACATAAATTCAAGGGTCTTGTTCTCCTGCCATTTTCGAAGATCTCTATGTCGAGTCGCGCGGGTCTTGTGCGAGTAGCTCGCGGCAGACGATGACCCGAAAACTCTACTGGAGGACTGAGTCGTTTCGTCGGCCGATCGTGGCAGCGGATCAAGTGCTGGATGAACCTTGGCACCGTCGCAAGGTATGAAGGACTCTAAATAGCAATACACAGATGGTTAACCAACGGCTTCCTCGATGCAGTAGAATAACTTTATTGATTGTGTGTCCAGCGAAGTTGTTGACTGACCTCTGACGGCCGGAATAATGGAAGGCGCTGCGCAATATGTCTATGAAACCTAATACAGATGAGAGAGGAGATAGTTCTGTGCACTTTAATTAATGAACGCTTGGAGGCTTCGAGTTGGAGCCCGACAGCCATGACTCGGCTGACAACCACCGCCATGCGCCGGCATTTGTTGTTTGTAAATTGGGGGCGAGGCAGGAGCGCTGGCGGAAGTTCCTGACTGCGCTTTCCTTCTTACGTGGATCTCACAACAATAACTGTATCTGCCATGCACAATATTTCTTCCACTTTTGTTTCTCCAAAAGCATCGACACAGGTTTCAAGAGACACGCCAAAGCCACAGGCGCGCCTCTTTCGTCTACGCTAATCTAGCATCATCTACATGGTCTTTGCTTCAATAATCCGAACCCTTTGTTCCTCTGGTACCGCTGCCGAGGGCGCTGACTCTCTTTCGTGCCTGCGAGTCACATAACAGAGGCAACCAACCTCTCTACCAGCCTCACAAAACTGTCGTTCTGGCACCCGCCTTCTTGCTGCATCCAGTCCGGGGTTCATCACTCTTCTCTTCATCTGGAAGCCGTGAGTTTAGCCGAGATTGTCAGGGGTGTCCACCATACTCATATGTTTCTACAGTACATTACGTCCCTTGTCGGATGCGAGCATCCATCCCTGACCGCTTTGGCTCCAGAAAGCTTCGACGTCTCAGGCTGTAGACTCGAGTCGCAAGCGCAACGGCCATTTAGCGCGGACCATCAGGACTCCGTGCGTTGTGATCATCCGCTAGGATACCAAGTGAGAGTCCCCGACTTTCTGCTACTGCATCTCTCTTGACCACATTGACGTTCCTTCTTCTTTTTCTCCTTAAGCCAACCCTCTCTTTGTGTATTTTCGCTCCTTTATTTTCTTACCGTACTTGAAT
>Ga0068631_100651_pt1 | contig 13573 bp, 16 predicted proteins | sample InSIn5gowninarea_2_FD_77434 | JGI IMG/M metagenome (GOLD analysis project Ga0068631, IMG submission 77434) | Clean room microbial communities from NASA Spacecraft Assembly Facility at Jet Propulsion Laboratory, Pasadena, California, USA -... ...
CGCCGCTGGGAAGGGTCCAGAATGCCATCCACCGTGTCCCAGAGCGCGATCTGGTAGTGGTTGCTCTCGTGCAGTCGTCTCCCCACGCGGTGCAACCACGCAATCCGGATCAACAATCGGAGGTCCGAATCGGGCAACGTGCGGATCTCACACCCTGGCGTAGTTCTCCTCGTCACTCAGCACTGGCCCGCCCTGCAGCCGGATCACCACAATCGTACATCATGCATCTTGCTGGGAGCGCCACCTGCAATGCCCACCATCAATCCGATCCGAATCGACGGGAAACTGCGCAGCATATCCTTGGCCACCGAGGCCACCGAGGTGAGTCCATATTTGCCCTTGGGTAAACAGGCCACCACGACGTTGTGGTCGCCTATGCGTCCACAGGTATAGATGTTGTTGTCCTAAAGGGACAGCCGATGAGGATTGGGGTATTCTTGGTCGAGCAGTTCGCAGGCCACCACGTATTCGGTCTGGATGGCGCAGATCCAGCCGACGTGATAGTCTTCGGCTCCGTACAATAATGTCATGCTACGGTGAAGCGTGCTCTCTCTGCAGCAGCAGCAGCAGCAGCAGCAGCAGGAGGAGGAGGGGGAGGAGGAGGAAAACCTTAGTTAGAATATAAAGAACACCAGGTGAGACTGAGAGGCAGGAATCACGCGGTACTTGGCAGGCAGGTCACCACGTGGCTGGCCTTGGAAGTGCATATTTGACACCAATATCAATCGGTCTCGAGGCGCCAGGTCATGAGACAAGGAGCCAACCTTCAAGGATATCCTTTGCCTCTTGGCCGATGTGACAATAACATCAGAACCCGAAGGAACCAATATCAGGATATTGCACAGATTGCACGCCCTTACTGATGACACACGCCAGCGTAATGTGGCCTTCAACGACGGGACCAACTATGGCGCCCAGATCGGTTACAATCGAGGCACCGTTACCAATAACTTCTACCCTCCTGGTAAAGTCTTTCATAATGTCGAAGATGCTATACTTGGCACTAATCATATCTTATACTAGTAGAGCACGCAGAAAGCCCGCCGATCCCCTTCCTTCAACGTCCCTTTCCGCCCGCGATGACGATTTTGTCGATCGCGGCACCTTGCTAGCGCAGGTAGAAGAAAAGTGCGCTCGCCCAGCATCGCGCGCAGCTCTGGTGGGCGTTGGTGGGGTCGGGTGAGTCTTCTATTGTCAAGCGCATTATCAAGGTTAATTCACGTCTAGGAAGTCACAACTCGCCATCGAGTACTGTTACCGCGTGCACGAACGATCGCCCTCTACCTGGGTGTTCTGGGTCCACGCCAGCAACACCGACCGCATCGAGCAAGGCTACCGCGAGATTGCCAAAGAAGCGAAAATTCCCGCCCGAAACGATCCCAAAGCGAACATCTTTGAGCTGGTGGAGAAGTGGCTGCGGAACGAAAAGAAGGGCAAGTGGTTGCTGGTGCTCGACAACGCGGACGATGAGACTGCTCTCGCCCTGCCGCAACAGGCGGAAGTATCTCCAAATCCACGAAGGCTAGAGTGTCAGCCTCGATCGTTGTCGGACTACCTTCCTCAGAGCCAGAATGGCGCAGTTCTCGTCACGACTCGAACGATGAACGTGGCAGACAAGCTGGTCGAGCCTCGAGACGCCATCCCGATCGATCCGATGACGGAGGTAGATGCGGTCCAGCTGCTCGCAAAGAAGCTCAATGGTCACACGGACGATATAGAGCTGCGAGAGCTGGCGGCCCTCTTAGAGTTTATGCCGCTCGCCATCGCCCAGGTGGCTGCATATATCCAGAAGAGAAGGCCGAGATGCAGTGTGCGGCAGTACATCAACAAGTTTACCCAGAGTGACCAGGCCCGGACGAATACGCGGTGTGAATATCGTATTGCAATAGCGTATTTGATTACTGCAGCTGTAATTTACTCGTACTGTCATTAAGACCGTCCTTCTAGCCTTATTCTACGATTTTATATAGTCCTTCTATGGTATTCACAAGGTGACCGCATACAGAAGATATAGGAAAGTCAGGCGAAGAAGGCTAGCACGTGAAGATTAGATACAGATCACGTGGCAGGGGTGGCTCAGTGGGATCAGTCGCACTAGGACTGAGCACACTGAGCTATGGGATCGGTTGGATCAGTTGAATCAGTACTGAGCCAGCTGAGCATACTGATCCACAGGATAACCTAACGAGTATATAGATACGAGTCTCCTATGTCTCCTCTATAGCTTCTGTAGTCAATCTAAGTTATCAGGAGACTCCTACCTGGTATGCTTACATACTACATACTCATCCTTGTCAACTGTCTACTCAGCTTAACGAGTGAAACTGTACGTGTGGTTCCCTTGTACTCTCACGGGTCTAGTGGACATAGCCCTCAACAGGCACCACGTAACAGTGGCCATATAGCGTACATCGTGGAGTGAACGAGGAGTAAGACGTTGTCGGCTATGGGTCGAGGAATAAGCGGGACTCTCAAAGCATATGTGCTATGATCGAAGGCGTTGGATTGACGGTGGATGAACTGGCTTACCACGACTTATGCGTGATGGAACATTTTTGTTCTTTGTAACTCTCTTGGCTATGCTATGCTGTCCCACTTCTTTTTCAAAATGCGTGTTCAAAATCTTCGATCATATCGCATGTGACCCTTGAATGGCCCGCACAATTCCATAGCTCGTACCAGCAGCAGCGACGCCGACACCAAGTGTCAAAACAGCTGACTGTATTGATTGTTGCAAAGTGCAGCCGACATACTTCGCCTTCAGAAAGCCAAATACTATCAAGATGAATGCTGTGATGCCGATTGAGATGAATAGAGCTGTGGTGGTGTGTCTAATCACAAAGTACGGGATCATGGGCAATAAGCCGCCTGCAAGAGGAACAGTTAGTAACGTAAGGTTTAGGGATTGGTAGCATGCTGTACTTACCGATAAAATACGCTAGACCCATGATCAGTGCTGTTAAATATGCTTCCCTCCTCCTTGGCTTCTCAAGTTTAAGATAGAAGTCCAGTACGAACTAGAGATTATAATCAGTCTTTGGTGGTCATTCGATATCGAACAAGGCTGACCTGGCTCCATCCTAGCTTGTCGCAGTACAATGCGTCTAAGAAATTTTGCACATGATCTCGACTGGCTCCAAGAGAATAAGAGCAAAACTTCTGGTAGATCTGTTGTTTCTCCTTCGTCGTCGGCTCCTTCTCTATCCCCCCCTGCAGTCGTTGGCACTCGGCGTCGTAGCGTTGGCTGTCCGTCACAGCAGCAAGGTATGCTCCCAGTCCTGCGTACGCCTGTCAGTAGAGATCATACAAGTTTTGAACTCTTCGAAGGTGAAAGAATCGGTATAGCTTGAACGACTTTGGATGGATAGGCTTACCCATTGATATGGATCCACTGAAGAGCTCGGCCAATCCGGCCGTGACGACAAACTTTGGGTTGCCCAGGCTCGACAGCCCTGCAGTCAGGGCGAAAGGTACTGTCAAACCATCGGCAAAACCAAGGATAAAATCATGGGCGTAAGGAGTCTGCTTGGAATGCGTTTTTGTCATCTTTGATCTGGTGGTAGGATCCTCCCTTGGCGGGCTCGATTGCAAGGCGAGATTGAAATTGTCCTGCCAGGCACCACGACACTGCTTGCAATGCCAACGTTGATATACGTGTCGTAAAGGGAAGTAGTAGATATTGCTGACAAAAATGAGATATATCATTGGCCTGCGCTAGATGTCCAAGGTGAGCTAGCCGTGTGGGCAAAAATGCACATGTGCTGCCCGCCCATGACTGTGGTCTCGACGGTCATGGTAGAGAGTCAGACCACAATCGAAAGCAAATTTGCTGCATCGCTTGTCGTCGTTGTAGCGTAGATGAGGTCAGAAGTGATGACAATACCTTTCCTCTGATTGGTAAGACGCTGAAGGGAAAGCGGACAGGGTTCCGATGGCCAAAGCCACAACCATGTTTGTTGATCACTGCTACCGCGATATCTAAAGACTGAATTCCCATCGTACAAAATGCAAACAATCGAGCACTTAACCCCCAAGTTACACGTTGATCGGTACTTTCCATACTCAGGATCCACATGTCAATCATAGTGCAGAGCTAGTAGAAATACAAACGTCAAGCTCGACCAAGCTTCCACTAATGCATGTTTCTAAGGCGATGACAATTGCGGTCTTTGTGACGCGCGGTGTGTGCTTCTCAATCTTACACGGTTGCACTTCAAGAAGTGGCCTAGTGCTTCTCGCCAGATGTCAAAGCTAGCACTTCTGACCAGACCATAACACTGGCTGTGTTTGGAAAAATGGCTCACGAACAAGACCTGAGCCAGAAGAATAAGCTATTATTGTGCATCCTCATATACATCAAATGCGACCAATTGAATCTTCGCCCTGTTACATGCTTCCATCAGCTTCTGACCAGGTGACCAAGACACCTTAACGATCTTGAGTCGACAAAATTTCTCAATGGTAGAAGATACCACATGTTCGAGCTGCGGCTGCCAGGGTTGTGCTTCACCAGCAGATAATGTGCCGAGACAAATTGTTTCGAGACCAGAAGGTAGAATTTTTGACAGCAGATGGACAGGAGGATCCTCCGGCTTCGGTCCATCGTGACGCTGAACTCGTACAGCTCCTGGACGACGCATCTCGATTTTATCTGCGATGAGAACAATTTCTTTGAGATGTTGGAATGGAACGAACCAGTTCAGAGTGAACTCTGAAACCTCCAGCTTTGGCCGGGGAAGGCTTTCTTTGCTCACCTGCAAATATGACATGTCGAGCGCTTTGCCACCACCGTAGTCTAACTCATAGCCTTGCAGCTGCATGCACATGACTACCAGCTGACCAATTTGACAGGTTGTCGTGCCGCAGCTCCAGTGTGCGCTACGCTGTACTTTGATGTGAGCTCCAGCGATGGCGTCAAATTTGATGCAGTAGTCGAAGGCGATCATGTATAGTTGTGCCAAACTGAGGAAAGCTGCGACTAAATCGAGGTTGACGGTCTGTGGCATCAAGCATGACAAATGACGCGCGGGAGGTCCCAGTACATGCAATATACGTAGCCGTGGAAAGAGACCCTCATCATACTTCGTGACATGATTTTAGTAGTTTGAACGACCACTCGCGAGATATCGATATCTTCAACATCTCCACGCTCGGCAGATTCAACAACAGCCACTGTGCAATGATTTCTTGCTGCTCGGCGGGTGTCTCGATCGAAATCCCGAAAGCGAGACTAGATGGCAATTTACATGATGCCAGGATCGCCGGATGAAGTTCCTGAGATAATAGAGTCGCGATGAGCTCAAAATCCGCTTCTTTTTCAATGGTGTCCCAAGTTATGCCATCTTCAAGTGGTTCAAGTCGAAGGCCTTGAACGTAAGTTTTTGAGATTCGGTTGTGCGATGATGAGGCGCAGGAATGACAGGGTGTCGTCTCTGCTTTGATCGAAATAGGCAAACAGGTGAGGCAGCGCCGCCTCGCGCATACGGCGTGAGACGAGCGAGAGATCGAGCAATGTTCGGCGTAGGTTTCGAGACGCGGTCCTGGTAGTCCCGGTTTTCACTGATCCTGTCGTAGTCCCCCCCTATTCGTCGGAAATCCGGACACAAGCTTGACCGGATTTTGCTTAGCTACAGATGAATCAAGCACTAACGTACGAGATGGCATTTCCCCTCACAACGCAGTACAAGTATCGCTTAGATGCACTCAGCTTACTTGTATCTGCGTATGCATCAGAAGCAGCGTTATTAATACATGCAATTCGTACTCTGCAAGTGCGGTTTGTGAGGTACAGAACTGAAGAATTTCTGCTTGCTCGTTATGCTTAGCAACCGGATGCCCCTGGAAGCCGGAAAGTACAATCGAGTGACATAATCACTGCTCCGAAGCCAAGAGAGGTTACCGTAAAAGCGGGGTTGAGCTTACGAGGCCTATTTTGGATTTTCTGGCCTGCATATTCGTTGAACCATTCATGAGCCTCACGAGCAACTCTTTTACGTGAGAGTAAACAATCAACTTGAACAAAAGGGCCAGTCAAAAATGCGTTCAAAGACAAAAGTTCTGGAAGCAAGGATCATAGCACTCATTTGTCCGCAGAGAGCTGCAACAGACCGCAATGTGAAAGCACTAGCTATATGAAAAAAGTAAGCTATCGCCATCGGCTTGCAGAAGACCTGCAGCATGACGAAATCAGGCACACGCTGGGGAACAGGCCGATGCGAAACCAGGAACGTGTGTCCAGCGACTTTGAGATGCGAACACTTTTGGTATGGAAACAAAGGCCTTGATCGAGACAAAAGCTCAAGGTCGGAGCTGTCCTCCGTTTATGATTTATATGGGTCTCTGAGTTCGCGGAGCATTTTCCATCAATGACAAAAGACGTCATGAGCTCACGATTTAGCAGGGCAAGTTTGTTTGTGTAGGAAGCGACGAGACTGTCCGAAGGGCCTTCACATATATACCCTCGGTGCCACACCATCAATCTTGATCTTAGTCCTCTCCCTCTTACCAACGGACCTGCGAGCCATACTGTCCAGATGGCCGTCTACTCCCTTGCCGCTGGCGCTCTTTTTGCTGCCTATGCATACGGTTCGCCCGTTCCTCAGGTATCGCAGTCGTTCGGCCCTGACTCCCAAATTTCTGCTTCGGTTCAACCAGCCACGACCGGGTATCGCGTACAGGTCTATCAAAGTGGCTACACTAGTGCTACATTCCATGGCCCATATACCGGCACACCTACCACTGTAGGTGCTGCCAATGGTCCAGCGACCCTTGCCGCCTCCATTGCCCCCCTACCGCCTAACCCGACCGCAACTTACTACAACACTTTGGGAGTACCGCTTAACCCTTTGCCAGCGCCATACGTACCCGCTGGTGGTCTTGGAACAAATGGTACATTGCCGCGCTACATGGTCGAGAGTGATTTCGACTTCGAGAGTATCGCTCTTGGTCTGTATCAAGAATGGATCGAACTAGATCTCTTCCATGACGGTTTGGCACGCTTTACGGATGCACAGTTCTTGGAAGCTGGGCTAGGACCGGAGGCTCGCTCTTTAATCGAATTCATGGCTAACCAGGAAACTGGTCATGCAACCCTCCTGACAAACATGTTGGGTCCGCGAGCACCGGCTCAGTGTTTCTACAACTACCCATACCAGACTGTTCGCGAGTGGGTCGACTTCATGCAGCGCGTGACTCGATACGGCGAGTCTGGGGTTTGGGGTTTCATCGCCCACCTTGACTCGCGTGAGGTCGCTAATTTGCTCTCTCTGTCAATCGCTACTGAGGCTCGTCAACAAATGATTTTCCGTCAAATGACCGGTCTCACTCCAATGGATGTTTGGTTCGAGAATGGATGGCCTCAGTCCTGGCAATGGACCATGTTGGCTCCGTACATCTCTTACTGCCCTGCCAACGAGACTCGTTTGGCTTGGCAAAACTTCCCGACTCTCCACATTTTGAACAATGCCAATGTCAACCGCTATTCGCCAAACGACACGGCTCAAGATGGTAGTGAAGCAGTGGGCCAACGCATTGCTGACCCTTCGACATCGAACCTCACCTCAGGCAGCTGCATCAATCTCAATGTTACTGATTTCGGATGTGGACCAGCCATCGCTCATAACAGGTCCGAACCCCTTTCCTTCCCTGGCAAGAAGGTTCTGTTCCAGTGGGATGCTCCAGGCATGCGAGTGGGACCAAACAACTCTTATGTGACCTCCACTACAGCTGGAGCTCCCATGTTCGTTGGCTGGAGTCAACAATTGAACTTGACCTACAGTCCCTTGACTGTTACCGGGAACAATTCAGGTTACACTTATCAACCGGAGGGCTTCGTGTATGGCGATGACGGTATCATCAACGGTACCATGGCTGTTATGCTGACTGACCTCGGTAAGTTTCTATCCGTTATCGTCCGAGTAACTTGAGCTAATTTTGGTCACAGACCTTTATGTTACTCCATTCAACCTCACCATGTTGAACCCGCACATTGTCGCAATGGGATTGTACATGGCCGGGTGAACGCCGCGAAATCAGCCACTCCTTGAAGATCATGTTATCGTATCTGTGTACATAGATCACTCGACGTAATAAGTCGGAAGTGCGAATAATGTAATCAGTCAACATGTTCATAATGATTCTACATAATGAGTTTACACCATGACAACATTCATTCACAGTGTCTATCAACAGTTCGTTCACATCTACTAGAGTTATGTTTGCGTGTTTCAACGTTATTAATGTTGTAGCTCGTGGTCATCGATGAACAAGTCAGACTCAGGTCTAGACTCCGGGCTAAATTTTCTCATGAACTCAGTCTTTCAGCTCAGCTGAAACAAACAAGTACCTTAAATAACATTCTAGTTCCAACTCTGAAGATGTTTCCTATACCTGCACTGATCAAGACTAACAATGAGCGACGGCAAGAACGAAGACCGCGCATCAGTATCTGAAGACTTATTATTGGTAGACAAGATGCAGATCGCAAGTTCCTCGAGGAGATTCGAGACTCGGGAGAAATTCTACTACCGCCGCTGAAGGATCGGTTCGAGGCGCATCTTTTTGTTGGCGGGTCACCAAGAAGGGTATTATGGACGGCGAAGGTCGAGGATATAATGATATCTAGCTTATGGGAGAGAGCTCGAAAAAACCGAGGACAGTGCGCGGCTTTGTTCAACTGAAGACCGATCCGAGGATTCCTGCCATTGATTTCATTGAACTTAAAAATAAGGTTGTATTACTACCACTGACTTCTAAAGCTCCACTAAACGGGATGTACTAACGGCTCCAGGAGATCAGTCGGTGTCGATCCAAAAGGCCTCCTACCTCAGCATATTCGAGGTGGGTCAGCTCTGGACAAGAAGATTGATAACGGTTTTGGTATTACAGGACAAGCAGAGCTAGCATCAATTTTCAGGCGGAAAAGTGGGGATTGCTTGTACCAGTCCAGAACAAGATTGATCAAATCTGGCGACCGACATGTGAGTTCACCAGCAAGACAATATTACATACATGATCCATCTTCACTGACGAGAGACTGGGGGCATGTCACTGACGAGCGATCAGTGGTGTCATTAGCGAGCGACCATGGATACCTCCTTAGCGACCAATCAGGGGCACTAATGATGAGCGACGGAAAACAGGTCACTTTCGAGCAATCCGTGCTGTAATTAGGCTGTTCGTGAATAGCTGTGCTCGGTGGATAGCGGACACTGTCGTTTCAACGCTGATATGCAGGTAAAAGACGCCACCTCCACCATAGATCTACGATCTGACGAAAGCTACGGACTTCGCTAACTTCTTGTGGCACACTGCCTAGTTGTACAACCGCTAACGTTCAACACTAAGCCCATCAGGTTCTTTTTCGTTCTTGGGGGAGAGGGGTTTCCTCTTCAACCTCGTGTTCAATTGAGGTCCGAACCTGGAAGAAGCCGTGGATCGTATTTTTGTGAAAATTGGGTTAGTTTACAACATTCGCCATATCTCCACTGTTCAGCAGCATGCTACGGGAGGGTAGCGATACCGGCATTTTGTGTGGACTACCTCTCCAATCCAGCTCTCCAACGCATGAGATATAGCCAGGTATGTGCTCTGTTCAAATGCTGTTCCGATGTGCCATTACCATTTCACTAAAGTCACACGGTTCGTGACTTTAAATCTTACTGTCTATTTGTACTTAGAAAGTCTTCGCTTCCCTCAGCTTCCGTCTCTCGCTCTTTCTACACATAGTTCATCTGCTCGTGTCTTATCCAAACCTAAGTAGTCAATCCTCACACAGGAAAGCTCACCATGCGTTCAGTTCATATTCTCCTCCAAGCTCTGTCACTTCTCTCGCTCGCTGTAGCATCCGCCCTACCAGCTCCGGTAGCCGAAGCCGCCCACCAGGCACGAGGGAACAACTGCCTGCCTGCCGGCGTTGCGCAACAACTTGTCAATGGTTTCCTGTCCCTCATTTCAACCTTCAACAGTGACACTGCCAACGCAATTCTTGCCGACGACTTCGTGGACGCCTCGGATAGCATCAACTACCTCGCTGGCATCCCCCTAGGCAGCCCGACCTTCCCCTCCAAGGCCGCCTTCGAACAAGGTCAGGGCTCTCAACCCGCTGTTCCTATTTCGCTACTCAAAATCGACGCCGTCACCTGTGACGGTGTCATTGCGTTCCGATGGGTTGCGTTCCCCGCGACTGGAAAGCTAGAGGTTAAGGGCATCAATATTCTCTACACTGTCCACAGTGGAAGAAAGGACTCGGTAGGACCCGGAGGGTGGCAGATAAGCCAGGTGTTTAGCGAATTCAACAGCGGTGCTTGGATTGTCGATCTGGGACTGCCTTGCAATCCGCCACCAGCGACACCTGGTGCATAAGGGTGGAGCAATGGCATAAACCGGGCATTAGCAAGAGGTTTAAAACGGTGAGACTTGAAAAGGCTGCTCTTTAGTTTTGTCTATTACAATCATGGTCAACTGGAATGAGTGAATGGGATGCTAAAGCCTAAGACTATCGTCACCCTCTGTGTGCAGGCCATTCGTAGCCCAGGGGAAGCCACGGAATCGATATTGTGATATCTGGAAAGAGTCATTGCAAGAGAATGATCTCTTAACACTACCAGTGTAGTACCAGACAGAAGGTCCAATTCTTGTTCTGTCTCCATTCTTGTGGCACCCTGTGCGTGTAGCCGTATCATACGCCGCGAGGCGAAAACATGCTTTGCAGAAGTTAGTAGCCGTGAATCGCACTGACGTTTCTTTCCACCGCACACATTTGCAATGACTTATCTTTGACCAAACATTCATCACGAGGCCCTTCCAAGTGCGTTCCATGAGTGTGTTTCCAATGTATTCAAGGGTTACCAGCGCAGTATCACCAAGGACAATTATCACGTTAATGGCAAAAAGTTCGATCATGACTTTTCGGAGACTGAAATTGTTGGAGCGTGAACTCGTTGTGAACAAAGTGTTGACATACCCTTCTTCCGGATTACTTTAAGTAACACCACGGTCTTCCAGAGTCATAGTCCGGAGATAATGAATTCTTGGATGCAAAAGCCTGTAAAACACTTAGTATCCGTGTGCGGTGCTCGGCTAAACCCACCTGTCATCTGCAGCTTTTCAATGTGGAAGAAAGCGCGCAAGAAGCCTTCATGCCTGGGCCCATATGACTTCCCGAATTGAACAAATGTGGTCGAGGTGTGGAATGCTACGGCGTCAATGGTGATCATCCATTTAACGGCATTCAATATACGTTGGTTATCGAGAATAAGGCCGAGTCGAGAATATAAAACTACCGCTTGACCCGTCACTAGACAAACCCATCCTGTAGTGCTCAGGAGCATGCAAGCCCAGAAGACAAATAACTCGAAGAACTCGCAGATAAGGCCCACAAAGTATGGGAAAATACCTAGTGGGGCGACAAGCAAGGAAATGAAATAAACACTGCGCCATTCTTTGAATCTTGAAGCGGTCAGTAACAGTAGTTCGCAGGCGTTGAAGATCGCAACGGATGCGGCTGTGACGACGATGAGGGAGTCAAAATTCCAACTTTCGAAGTGTTCATAATCGGTGATAACAGCCATGACGCCGTAGGCAGTTGTTCAGACCCGAGAAAAGGTATTTGGAAGAAACATATCAATTCCCAACCTCAGACTGCGCTTGAAAATGAAAAGTTCGTCGCAGTTTTTGGTGGAGTTAAGCTAGCCACTCAGCAAAGATCATTTTTGGATTACGTTCAAGTTTAGCACCAGTCTAAGCAGCCCCCAAGTAACTATCAACCCCACTAACCACTTGGTACTGCTTTTCCTGGCATTCCATCATCATCGACACTATGTTCCCTTTATCGTCCATTACTTGGTACTGTAACGCCCCAAACCGTTTGTCCTCTCACTACCGATTGTTCACGCTGTGTCCTCTCTTATGTCCGTTTCAAGTCCGAGCACTGAACATGTATTTTATGTCTGTTGCTCTAGTATATCGTGCCCTAAGATGCGCTCGGAGCTGGAAAAGGATCACCATCACGTGAGAGAAACGAACAGATCTGCACGGAAATCGTTTTCCGCCGGAGTTGAATGACCGATAGCAAAGTCTCGGTGAGATAAAGGTCGAATCTCCGAATTTAGGGCTGCAAACAGATCCGTAGTGATTTTCTCTCCTGCCTTCCTGCTTTCTTTCAGGATGGCCAACAGATTTCAGCCTCACTATTTCCGAGCGTATACGTGCATATTTTCGATCCTGCACAGACGCAGAAAAGTATGAGGGTTTCGAGACATATCCCCTCCAACAAGTCAGATTTATTTCACACTCGGGAGTTCCGTAGCAAGTCGTGTACCGTCTTGTTGTCCCAAAGTCATCGTGCAACAAGGACGCCAACTTACATGGTGGAGCCGCTACCACATTGCTTTCCTCCGAATTGTCATGGATGTCATCAGTATCTAGCGGCGGACAGCAATTTTCATTCTCACCAGACGAAACAATGACCAGGCCATCACTTACTGATATGGGATACTCAAATCCGCCAGCAGGTCAATCACAGACATATTTCCAGGATCCGGAAGAAATGATGGAAGTGCCCTACGTTGGGCAGTTCACATGGCAAGACGAGCAGGACTTCGTGGGTTCAAGCCCGGGAAGTGCGTCTGGTTCACAGCACAAGTCGGGCACGTCCAGTCAACCGGGGATGAGGCTGACACCAGAGGATATTGCAGGATTCATGCAACATAATCCTGTGGATGAGAAGTTTAGAAGACCGAATCCGTAGACTAGGGTTACAATAATATACAATGTTGCTTGATCCACTTGCAGAAGCGCACCGGAGTGATCGTCCAGGCTTAGGATTTCCTCCATGGGACACGTCACCATGGCCCTGCTTAACCTCGAGTTTCAGCCTTGCGCTGTAAAGCCTCAGCCTTCCTGCGCTTTCAATGAATGACGTTTACCCCACATAGACAGTAGTGACTTGACAACCGGTGAGGAAGATGGGCGTGGCAGCTCCCACCGCCAGTGTACTCATTGTTTCTTGTCGACGATAGCAGTATTTCGTGGAAGTCGTGGCTATGGCACGTGCGAGTTTGACTTAAGAATTCAACTACAAAACCAACCACGATTATCGGTGGTTTCGACAATCCTGCTGCCTGCTCGCTTAGCATTTCCCGGATCAGATGCATGGCCTATCCCGGACCTGGCGCACGGATGCCACGTCGTCGGCTAGTTCTGATATAGTAGCAAACCCACATTTACACGACACTTCCCAGTGGGTGGGACCGGCTAATCTGATTTATTTTATCTATCACTTTCACTGAATTCATTGGATCCTGAGGGCCTTCGCTTCTCATTTCTTTTGTGATTGTTCCATAAAGCCAGCTCTCTCAGTTGTATTTGCTCTTGGAGAACTTTCCTGTACCATCTTTGTACACATGGACTGAAGTGACTCTGACATCATCTTTGTCATAAAGAGTCATAGAGACATGTTCCTTAGGATCGTTCGACTTGTGGGGTTTCCCTCTAAACATCCGGTCAACAGGTTGATACATGCGCAAACACAGAGACATCACTGACTTAATTTGTGCTGTCTCAAATGCAGGAA
>Ga0068631_100655_pt1 | contig 13522 bp, 13 predicted proteins | sample InSIn5gowninarea_2_FD_77434 | JGI IMG/M metagenome (GOLD analysis project Ga0068631, IMG submission 77434) | Clean room microbial communities from NASA Spacecraft Assembly Facility at Jet Propulsion Laboratory, Pasadena, California, USA -... ...
GAGTGGATGGGTTAAAAAGTGGATGGGATAGAGAATGTGGGTAGACCAAAGTCTGTACTACAGGCAAAAGGAGCGAGAAGAGCGGGTAAGAAGGGAATATTACAGGCACAATGAAGGAGAGGTGAGGCCCATAACATCGAAATGGAGCTTGGGAACTGGCGGTCGCAAGTACAAATGTCAGACATGGATGTCCGTTGCTTGCCGGGAGAAAGGCCATCAAACGCGTTGGCGTCTGGGATTCGCGCCGATTTGCGCCTGTCACAGGTTGGATGGCTCATGCCTTCCCGGCGCTCCCGCCCATAAGATTCACCGGCGTAAGATGAGAGGACAAGGCTCCCGCCTTGACCCATGCGAGGTTGTTCCTCCGGGCTCAGCAGCCAAAGTAATAGTACCAATTGTCAGTACAGACGGACTAAAGTTGACCGCCGCTCACGGGCGAACAGTTCGTAGACGACGGCGTGGAGCCTAGTGTATGTGAAGTTCACGGACAATCAGGGGTGCTCCTGCGACGTTGAGACTTGGATGGTGGTACAGTAAATTCCCCGCAGGGCCCACACGGAGAATCTGGCCACGTGACCGGTTTCAGGCCACTGGATCTGGGAACCGCCATGCACTAGGGCGCCTTGGGCACGAATCGTCGGCATGCACGACGCGCGGTACCGTGCAAATACCGGTAGGTAACTAAAGGTTAACGGGTTCGCATAAGAAGCTAAGGGTAACCAAAGTCTCGGAAAGAGTGCACGGCGAGTGACCTTAGAATCGGGTAAGTTGGACGAGTATATTGTACCCCGCGGGTGCAGGAGGTAGATGGTGTAATATGTACAGTGAAATTCAAGTACCACGGTACGACGCTTCCCCCACGCCTCGTCATCCCAAGTCAACCCGGTTCAAGGTCCCCAATCGATTGCGATTGCGATAACGCGGTGGTAAGGATATCCCTTCCACGACTAAAATTACCGCTTCAATCACATCCTGTGACTCCTCCATCCACCAAATCTTGCCATGATGCCTGACAATATGCCACTCCTCCTATTTTGGTTTCTCCAATGGGTATCCGCGAAGTGGCCTAGTAAACACAAAGAAACAAAGTCGTCCCGAACGCCATCGCTGATGAAGTGACTTGTATAGTCGCAAATATTGAGCCCTCAATATATACATTAGAATTAAACAATGTGCATCTCCCGATTAGTGGAAGAGGAAGAAGAAGAACATTATGAACAGGGATATCGTCGGTGTAAAGGGAACGGTGGAAGTGGAGGCGGCGCCTTTTAGCGGCGCGGCGGTGACGTTAACGAATGCGTTTCCACAGTACATGGAGATGGTGTCGGCGGCGCCTGAGTAGGTCTTGCTGATGGGCTGCGTGCGGTTGGCAGCGAATTGAGAAAAGATGGCCATTTCGTCCTGGAGACAGGAGTTGCACGTGGGTCGAGAGCCACTGATCATCGGCATACCCAGCGGCAGAAAGAAGGGATATGCGTCGACGCCTGCGGAGGTGGTGTTTGTGATGGCGTTGGCGTAGCAGTAGTCGCCGTCGTTGTCCTTCAAGCAGCTGGCCAGGTAGAGAGGCTCGTACGAGACGAGGCCATTGACGGCCTGCACCACCTGCGGGTTGTTGTTGTCGTAGTCGACTTTGCATGCGTCGTCGGCGAGAAGTTGGGTCGCGAGTGTGTTCATCCCGGCTGTGCACTGTGTAGAGTTCGCAGCACACGTCGCCTCGAGAGTTTGTGTGATACCGATAAAGGATTTAGACGCCTTGAACAGCGAGGTGGAAGTCTGTGGTCGTCAGTCGTCATATTCAGAAGGGCTTTCCAGGGGGAACGCACCCGCAGCATCAAGGAGAAAGGGTGGCAGGTAGTCACAGTCTCGCTCTGCAGCATCGTCTTAAAGAAGGTCGCACAGTTGGTGGTGAAATTGTTGGACAGGGCCGAGTCGAAAGCCGTGGGGATGGTGAAATCGCCGCTGCCACTGGGAGAGGTCTTGACAATGCGCTTCGACGGCGGCGCGGAGGTGGTCCTGGTCGCATCGCCATGGTGGGCTGGAGGCATGGACGACGCAACGGATGGTGGTTCGCGAGTGTCGATTAAGAGGGGTTTCCACGCAGGTACGAGCGTGTCTTCCAGAGGTTCGGAGAGGAGCGCAGATCTTGCTCTGTAGTGTCGATCACCATGGAGTACCGAGGCCGCAGTTGCGCTTCCGAGCAGTGAAGTCCACGAGAGCAGCGCTACAAGCAACAACAGCAGGCCAGGAAAGCGGTGGACGAGCGGACGAGAGCTCGCTGGTCGGGAGAGACTGCGTTGGCACGACTTGGTACGGCAATGGCGCGCTGCCGGCGCAGCGGTCGCTTGATGGTGAAACGACATTGCTCCCATGTCGCGTTTCGCGAGACGTGGTTCCCGCAGCACGACCATTGAAGGCACGCCGCGTCTATAATTACTTGCAGGCCCCTCGTGGCAGCCTGTACACCATGACCGTGACGCTGCGTGCAGTGCGGCGGGCGTCTCCGTTGTGGTCGTGCAACAACAGACTGGCGTGGAGGTGGAGGAGCCCCTGCAGTGTTCCTTGCAGCAGAGACGGACCGTCCGAGCGGGCCGGTAGCGTGTGGACGTTGGAAAGGAGTGTCGAGGGTGGGAAAAGGCAATGGTTGTCGAGCGTCGATCGTCGCCAGAAGTGAACGTGCTGGCCCAAGGTTATCTGCTTCTCTTCAACAGCCTCGTGCGCTGTGCCACGACGGATGGGAGGAGCCGCGCCTTATTTCACTGCGCGCATAGCGCCATTGAATCGACGCACGCTGCAAGCCACCACGCTGCCTGCTGCTCGACATGGATAAAAGACCAAGGAGACATTTCGGCTGGCTGCGAATCGGGTAAAGCGCCGACATGCATCGTTCCCACAAGTGGTGCATCGGGGGCGCAGGGGCAGCGACTGGCTCGTGCCATCCAATATCACCAGAAGTCTAGACTTTGGTCCTCCCAGGAGAGCTAGAGCCGTGAGAAAGCAGATGTCCCCCTTGACCGTTTGTCCAAAACCATCCTGGGGCCAAAGGAGGCTGCATCGGCTGGCCTTTGTCAGGCACACGAGCCTCGTCCTTTGGCTTCGTTGCAGCACACGCCGTGGTCGCAGCGCGCGGGGCCACACTGCCACAGCATGATACTCGGCAGCCCGGGTGGTACGGCCGTCGCGATGGCGCGGGGGCGTCTCGAGGGGAACACTGTCAGTCAGTGGGTAAGCAATATCACGTCGTTCAGTTGCGCGCCGCGCTTGCGAAAGGCGGCCAAGCCAATATTAAGCCACACAGGACGACTCCCTATGAGCGGGGATCCACTACACCACGCGGCAAGCAGTCAGCACACCAAGATGCAGACCTTTGGTCGACGGGCCTTGAGCGGCAACCGCCCAACCTAACTCACAGCTGTCCCGGAATCTGGATAATGGCTTCTATGGCTCTTTGAAAGCCGATCCTGGGAAACCCGACGCGACCCCGGACCCTGTTCGAGACTCTCCAGGCCGCCCTCTCTGTTTGTCATTACTTTGTATGTACTGTGTAGGTCCACAAAGACAGGATCGATGGAGCGTCGAGGTACCTGCTCAAAGCGAGCCGCGCAACGCCGCGCCATCTCACAAATGCGCCCGTCTCACTTTGCATTCTTCCCAAATTGCGTCAATAATCCTCGTGGCAGCCACAGCTGTCAGGCCTCCATCCCTTGTGTGCGGCGTAGGAGTATTGCCAACATCCATCGACCTCTGACCAGTAACCAGCAACCACAAACAACAGCCTCGTTGGGGAGCCAGCTCGGCGCTTACTCTCTGCCCGCCGCTAGACACGTTCGGCCGCACGCCTTCTGCACCTCTCTGCACGCCACGGGGCCGACATTGCTCGCTGCCCGTATCTGCTGCTTTCCAGACAGCGTAATAACATCGACCTGGGGACAAACACCCTCAGCCGCGTGCCATCTACCAGCCGTCCACATGATCCCCCCGTCCTTGCTATATCGACTTGCTATATCGAATCCCAGGATATCAAAGTCGCACCTCCCCGCACCGGCGTCGTAGATTTCATATACAGTTACCTTTTACCCCTCCACTGTGGGCATGATGCTGTGTAACGGATCCCTTGCCCGTTCATCTAGGTCCCGCGGCCCCCGCAGTCGGGACCCTTGTGCGATGCCCCGCCCGTCCCAATCAAAGCCCATGTGATCTCCAAATATAGGGCTGGCATCGGAGATCCAAAGTACGCTGTCTATCTATGAGAGCATGCACGTCCATGGAGGCCAGCGGGCTGTGGACATCGCTCAGAACTGCTCATCTGCGCGGAAAGAAGTTGGATTTGCGCGCAGGTCGCAGTGCTACGCTTCGAGCACGGGAGTACGCCTGCACGCACTCGACTCCCCTATCTACACCCCTCGTGCAACCCACAACCTCATGCGTCCTCGTCCCTCGCCCTTTCCTTCACGGAATGGCGTCCGGCAAACCCGACGCCTCCTTGTGGTACCTACAATCATCAGCCAGGCTACACATTACATTGGGACAAAGCACGCACATCTTGAACAGCGGATCCCAGACCGTGACGGCTCTCTTGGAGTAGTGCCCGTTCGCCAGCGTCGGCGTCTCCAGCTCGAATTGCTTGTCCGTGGAACACTCTATGACCTTGCCATATACCGATGCATCATCTAGACAGCGCTCGTATGCGGCTACGACGGTAGATACCGGGGTCATGCTGCCATAGTTAGATAGACGCGAACTCGTCCCCTCCTCGACCAGAACTCAACTTACCAGTCCTCCGACACCGCATCGACCATCTCCTGCGGAATGATGGACGTGTGCACAATCCCGGGACAAATGGTGTTAATACTAATATTCTCCTTCTGCGCGCAGTTAGTCAACCTCCGTCCCCTCCGCCTCACTCCCCCGTAACTCACAGACTTGAGTATCCGCGCCGTCGCCCTCACAAAGTTTATCACCGCTGCTTTCGCCCCATCATACTCAGGATACGTCTCGTGCGGCACGATCCCCGCCGCGCTGGCCGTAGCTACAACCTTGCCGCCGGGTGTGGCGTTTTTGCGCATAAAGTGTATCGCGAGCTGGGTGCCGTATACCACGCCTTTGAAGTCGACGTCCGTGGTTGAGAGGTCGGGCGCCGGGGGGATCCTTTGCAGTTCAGCTGGAACATCCCTTCATTCAGATCTCTGGAGAGAGCAGAGACTCACGTATCCTTCCCCCGATGCTCAAAGATATAAATCGAGCTTTACACAAGTTAGCCACTCTCAACCAACTTCGATGCCGTGACTCAACACGCCTCCTATGTACCTTCTATCGACAATCCCCGCATTCGCACACAGCGCATCAATCCGTCCATACGCATCCCACACTTTCTGGAACATGCCCGCCTGGCTATCATAATCCGCCACATCACATTCGTAGAATGTCGATGCGCTGCCGAGCTGCGCTGCGAACGTAGCGTTGGACTTTATATCTGCGATGGCGACGGTCCAGCCTTTGGACACGAGGCGCGAGGCGAGGGCCATGCCCATGCCGGAGTTGCCGCCTGTGACGATTGCTACGGGGGAGGTCGACGGCATGGTTGGTGGTTTTGTGGGAGTATGTAGTCCAGGGTGGAATCTGGGGGGATGGGGGTGGAGGACATATTTACGCGGGTCGCACTTCCGGAGATATATAGCTCCTCGCTCCTCGTGCACCGCGGGGTACAACTAGGAGTAGGATCATCGTCGTTGTGCCACTTGGCTTGCTTTTCGTGGGCTGCGGTGGTGAGGGGCTTGCATTGGGGTAGGCTCGGCTATGGTCGTCGTGTGTAGTCGGCTTCGGGCCGAGTACGATGCACTTCTTCTTCCCAAGTTAGCTCCTTTTGAACATATTGCTCGTAGCATTCATGCTGTGCGGCAATGAAAGTCTTTGAGCCATTTTATTCGATGCGATATACTATCTCTCGTTCGCTTTTTTGGGCTTCTGAGGAGGAATGTCCATGTGGTGATACTTTGGCCAGGAAAACCTTTCCCGTGATAGTACATGTGCCGATCGATTGTGAGCACATGGTGAATCAAGATTAAGAAACCAGTCGGTGTGTGATCAGGGTGCATGGTTCAAGTTAAGAGATGTCGATACACGTAGTCTCTAGAAGTCTGAGTGTGGTTCTACTACTGTGCAAAAGCTACTTTTCGCAGAGCTAGACATCACACTTCTTCACAGCATCTGTCTAAAACTTGAACCCCTTCATTATCTTCTCCATCATCTCTATACCCGTCAGCTCCTCAGCCGTAGGCCCCTTGTCCTCTTTCTTCTCCTCCTTGAACCCACCCTTCTTCATAATAGCTTCCATCATACGTATACCCTTGAGTTCCTGTAGCGGCGGGATATTCTCCAGCGCCGCTGCATCAAGGGCGTCGAAATCGACACCGGAAGATGGCTTCACGGCGTTCTGGACTTCAAATGTCTTCTCCGGCGTAACGATAAAGTCGCACTGTACCTCGGCAGCCTTTTCAGGCTTAATCCGCTCGAGGCCCAGATCCGCCTCGTCGACGACCTGACATGCGTGCGCGATCGCGACAGCAGGCACATCTCCCCGCAAGACTTTCACATCCTGCAGCAGCGCCCATTGGACCTCGAACAGGCTCTGTCCCTCCCACACCACCACGCCCTGCGTATTAAACGCCAGACCCCCAAACACGCACAAATCGACCTTGATACCTTCCTCCTGCATCTGCGCAAGCGACACATGCCGCCCCACCCCCGGCCTCTCCATCCCATCCAACCAACTCGCAACCCTCAGCTCCTCATCGGGAATGCGCGACGGGCTGAGCAGCACGAAGCCCCTGCGCAGCCGGTACGTTCCTACGAGTAGCTTCTTACCATCTTTCAGCGCGCGGTATCGCAGCTCTTCTAGGCTGCCGTCGGATGTGGCTAGGATAGTGGACGCGGCTTTGTAGGCTGGCAGCTCGACGAGGCGGTCTACGGCGTCCGAGGAGCCGCGGAAGTCGGGCGTGAAGGAGAGGAAGTCGTAGTGGAAGCGGGAGTCTGGGAGAGCGTGCTTGAGCAGTTCCTTGTAGACGTGCTGCCAGACGGTTTGGCGGCGGTCGGCGTGCAGCGAGGGTGACGCCGTCATTGTGTATTGTTTTAGGTAGCGAGTGGCGGGGGAGCAATCGTGGGTTGTGGGCTTTAGGTAGCGAGTAGTGTGGAAGCGATCGTGGGTTTGTTACTGCTGGAGGAGGCGCAGGCGCTGCCGTGGTGGGTGGATGGGGAGGCAAAAATCGATCGCTCGAGACATGCCGCAAGTGGACGGTGGAGGGGTATCGTCGTGCGGGTTTCACGCGGTGGCTTCTTGAGAGATGTTGGAGCTGACTAAAAGCTGGGCGGCGCGATTGGCTTGGATTCTCTTCTTTCTTGGCTATAATCTATAACTTGTAGCTTAAGATTCTATCGTGAATATGCGAACTAGGGCTGCATGTTAGATGAGGTTCGATCGATGACGCTTTTCCGGTCTTATTTCCGCGCCTACTTATCCGAGCCGGTATCCACGTCTGGGGCCGACACGCGACCTCCTCTTCTACAATACCTTCCAGTATATGATTTCCTACATGTGAACCTAACATTCATCTATGTTTTCCGATTCCCGCATCTCCTTCAGATGCAGACGAATCTTCCGTGAAGGGTTTCGCAACATACCTGAGCTCCAATGGCTGTATCACCAGATGTGTCTATGCAATCGGGCAGTGGGGTCCAGGATTCAGATGACGTTGAGATCGGGAACGTCAAGAAGCCAAACATGAAGAATTCGAATACCACCGAACTCGAACAACCTACAGGGCGTCAAAGCGAGAATGCTGAAAAGCTGCAAGCACAAAGAGAAAGACCAGTCTACCCTACCCACCAGAAGATATTTAAAACATTCCTATGGCTAGCCAAAGAACAATGGTTCCTCATAGCCATGGGCCTCATCATCCTGCTCGCATCCCAAGTCCAAGTCCCCTCCTCTCACCAAACCCTCAAACGCACCATCATAACCTACCTCTCCGTCTCAATAATCTTCTTCGTCAACGGCTGCACCCTCTCCACGCGCGTCCTGCTCGACAACTACAAAAAATGGAAAATCCACCTCTTCGTCCAGCTCCAATGCTACCTCGTCACATCAGCCGCCACATTCGCCATCGTCTCGCTGTGCGCCACAAACCCTTCCTTCATGGACCCATGGCTGCTGATCGGCTTTCTCCTGCTCGGCAGCGCGCCTACCACGCTGTCGTCCAACGTCGTTATGACGCGCCAGGCAAACGGAAATACCGCTCTTACCGTCGTCCAGTCCGTCATCGGAAACTTCCTATGTCCCTTCCTGACGCCCATTCTCCTGGAAATGTATCTTTCGAGCGGCGCATGGTACACGCGCGTCCTCATCGGCAGCAGCACCAACAGCGCCTACGCCGAGATCTACCGCCGCGTATTCAAACAACTCGGCCTCTCCCTCTTCGTCCCCATGGCCGCCGGTCAAACCGTACAGTACCTCTTTCCCCACGCCACGAAAAAAGCCATGATAGACTGGAAACTAATCAAGCTCTCCTCCCTCGCCCTCCTCACTCTGATTTGGCAGACCTTTGACCAGGCTTTCCGAAGCAACGCCTTCGCCTCCGTGCGCGCCTCCAACATCGTGTTCATCGTCTTCATCAACTTCGCGCTGTATGGCGTCTGGCTGGGCACGTGTTTTGCGGCTGCGACGACGTGGCTAGAGAAGCGGGATGTGGTTGCGTGCTGTTATTGTTGTCCGAGTAAGGCGCTGAGCATGGTGGTCCCGCTGAGTGCGGTCATGTATGTGGATTTGGAGCCGGTGGAGCTGAGTAAGATGCAGATGCCGGCGATTATCTTTCAGGCGGTGCAGGTGGCGGTCGGGGGGGTGTTGACGGGTGTTTTTCGGTGGTGGATTGGGGCGGATGAGGAAGGGGCGCGGGAAGAAGGGAAGAGTGATGGAGATGGTGTTGTTGGAGCTAAGGTTTGAGCAGAGAGATGGAAAGCTGAAATCGGGTAAATGCAGGCTTGCTATGCGTTTGCTAATCGCCCATTATCTAGCATCTCACGACCCCTCACCGGAAAACCCAATATCCTACCCCTCCCTAACGTCCCCATCCTCCTTAATCTCCCTCCCCCGTGATCCCTCCAAACATGTTCCACCAGCGCTTCCGCACCCTCACACGTCGTAATCCCCCTGGCAATCGCGTTGTATTGCTGTCTTTTCCCATAACTTAGAGCCAGCATTTCTCTAAGCTAAATATCTGAGGCGTTGAACAAAAGGCTTTTGTCAGCCTCAATATTCCATATCATCATCTGATGCCGCCTTTTGCACCTTGTGTGGAGATCTACGTGTTGCAGTCTTCCTTGGCGGCCGTATTGGACCCAGTGTTCCCTCTTCTCTCCCTCGTAAACTCCCTCGGAAACTACGAATTGCTCCGCCTTGAGGCCTTCGACTGTAATTATTTGCATGTCCTTCTTCGGGCCTGATATACAGATGCTCTGGGAGCGACGAGACTTTTGTTGAACGCGACTTGCTACTCGCCACATTGGTCGAGCGACGCCGCGCATCACGATTGGCAGCGGAAGACGTGCGACGATATTTCCGTAGACCGCGTTTGCTTGGTTCTTTGTCTTTCGGGGTCGTTGATTGGTGAAGTATTTCGTTGCTGGGCGGGGTTTGAACGTCGGGTACATTGACCTGGGTCTGCTCGGCTCGATCCTCAGACGAAGTTGTATGCGGGCCTAAGAAATGCGACAATGAGGTTATTTCTAGCATCTTGTTTTCTGCTATAGTCCATCTCGAGCCTGTAGATACGGTTTTCATCAGGCCAAGGGCTTCTAGCACTCGGTCGCAATATTCGGGCAGTTTGGAAAGCAGGGTCATCTCGCGCTTGTACCACGTCCGGATGATGCGGTTCTCCCAATTACTGAAGACCTCTTCGAGAATTTCGCGTTTGGTGTTGTGATGTGTCCAGCACTGTCGCATGGTTCCATTGAAGTCTTCCGTTTGATCTGGCTTGTACTCATTGAGTAGGAGACATGGAAGTTGTCTCTCTTCAATGAACCACCGAACACTTCTATGAATCGTTGCGTCCGATCGACTCAGTGCTTTGCGAACCTCAGAACTGCTTGGCTTATGCAGTTCGAAGTGGGATTCCCGAGATCCAGATTGGACGACGCGATATTGCCAGAAAGATTTTGGCATTTCAGGCGCACCTTCGTCAGTTAGTATGACTACAGCGAGGAAAAAATTGTTGCGTGATAGGGTCCAGGGATGAAAGCGTACCGGTAGTCAACGTATGTGAGAGCTCAACACCTCTTTTCATGTCCACATATGCCGGTGACAAGAAATCCAGCAGCCTGACCTCATTGAAACATAGATCCGTATGATTGACAAATTGTGCAATCATCCATACCAGGGTAATATTTGCAAGACCAACATCTGGATTGCCACCACCGATATCAGAATGATAACCTGAGAACCAGCACTGCTTGATTGCCTCTGATTGCCATAAGGTTGGCTGGAAGCCTTTTGTTTTTTCGTCAAGGGACAAGGCGTGGTAGATCTCTTCAATGTTTTTGGGAATCTCCGTTCTTATGAGAGTATCTCGCAACATGTTTCCGAGAACTGAACGAACCGAGTCCCAGACACCGCAGGCTTTGATACGAACGCCCGTTTTTAGTGACTTTTCGTCCATCCATCGACTCTTGAGTTTCAGTAGTGACTCTGCTCTTGTATCAGCCGCTCTTCTCTTGCTCAAGCCAAGATTTACATACTGTTTGCCCCCTTGCTCTCTTGCGTAATCCACCGTGGGAAGTATTCTAGAACAAAGTCTCCCAATCGATCTTTCCGAAGAATTCCAAAATCAGCAATCAAATGCGCTAGACATACTGCGACAAATGCGCCTCGAGAGAAGCCGGTAATGTAGATCTCGTCATTACCGTGATCGAAGTCGTATTTGGAGCAAAGTTGAAGATATGCCTTCTGGACGAGTTTTCCGACGCCTAGAGGGAGTGACATTGTTAGCAAAATACTCGTTCGTGCTTCTCAGGTCCCATTAAGGTCTACTAACCATCTCCAGTCACCCCCTTGTAGGTCTTTTCTAATAATGCAACGATCCCTCCATTCTGATTTCCAGTTCCCAATCCATTAATATAGATAGGGACCTGTAGTATTCCATCGCCTGATCTGCCCTGCACACAGTCATGGAATCTGGAAACATTTGTAGGCGTATCCCAAGGTCGTTCATCATGGTTCTTCCATGTTCCATCACAGCACACGATGATTCTTTTCATCTGCGAGGCCATCTTTACATCATTTTCGAGTTACAATCGTGCTATAGCAGGTGATATATAATACAGAGCGGTGACGGTAAGGGTTGATTGCTCCAGAATATGTATTCGAGCTGGGAATAAACTTATGACAAGAAGTCGAGATTGATAACTTATATTATCCTCGCGCATTGCTGTCTAAGCCCTGCAGTGTTGCCATGAAGGTGATCTAGGCTTCATCTTTCAGCTCAGCCTGCAAGCCCCTCCAACGTGGTTAGAGATTATTGGGCGAGGGGCGGCTGCTGCAGCGTCGCGTAAAGATCTCCAAGCCTCTACCCAAAACTAGAACTGTACTCCAATATGATTGCACGCGATGATTGCACGCGGGTTCAGCCGCGGCACCTAAGCTATGTAAGCACTAAGCAAGACTTTTGAACCGTTGGGCAGCAGTTCTGTCGCCGCCACTATGCATGTAAGCACTCGGCAAAAGCCACTAGATATCATTCAATAACGATACTGCTCTGGTAAGAGAGCTCCAGTACATCCACTGTGCAGCGCGATTTAGGCACCTGGAGGCCAGCTATGCCTGTGTTACTCGCCCATAAACACTCTGAAACCCACTACCAAGAGGCCAAAAAGCCTACCCCTCCCCAATATCCCCATCCCCCTCAATCTCCCTGCCCCCGTGATCCCTCCAAACATGCTCCACAAGCGCCTCCACTCCCTCACACACCGTATCCGCCTCCCTCCACCTCGAACACAATACGCACGCAAACCCGCCACCCTCTCGATGACACTTCACCAGAAACCTCGCTCCTACTAAGAACCTGCGGTCGGATCCGTCTTCCCGTGACGATGGCTTGAAGATCTCCCACGCTTTGTTCGCCGAGATGGGAATGTGCGTTGAGCATGAAGGGCAGCAGGGGGCGGTGCTGGAGAGGAAGGGGGTGGGGAGGGCCAGGGAAGGTGTGCGTTGGAGGGTGAGGGCGTAGGGGCAGTAGAGAGTGGGAGAGGGGGATTTGGGTTTGGATTTTTGGGGGCTGCGGGCGGGGCTGCGGGATGGTGGGCGGCGGTGGTGGTGGTGTTCCGGGGTCTTGAGGTTGTTGTCATCGGGAACGACGTCGTGCGGTGCGTGTACGACCGGTGTGGGTGGCACGGGGTATGCGCCAGGGAGTAAAAGCGTTGGATCCATAGGTGCTGGTGCAGGAAGCATACGCTGGTACTGCATGGTAAGGGCATCGACGACTGCTGCGCGAGCGGTGCGCGTGGTGGAAACAAGCTCCCTTAGGTGGTACGAGGGTGAATGGCGTGGGTACTCGGCGTTGAGGAGGATGTCTTCGTATGCGGAGAGGAGTCTTTGTTGTAGAAATATAATCTGCGCTTGGAGTTGATTGCGCGTGATTACTGTGGAGTATCAGTGACTGCTGGGAAGGGGAACGCAATAAACGTACAATCCCCAACAGCATATTTCTCGCCCAGACGACGATATCCCCGATCGTACTCCGCGCGTACAATCTCATACGAATGCTCTATGGACTCGCCGTCGCTATCGCAGGATTCGTCTCGTGGGCGCCTACTCCGGCTCCTCGATTCCCGTCGGCGATGTCCCCTGTCGTGTTCAGAGCGCGCATCTCGCTGATGATGTCCCTCGGGCTCAGACAAATGCTCTTCTATCTCTTGCTTGATGTCTTCCTTGATGCCTTTCTTAGTGTTCTTCGCCTTCTTCTTTAGCTTCCGGCATAGCTCGCTCGCGGAGCTGAATGATTTCGCTAGTGTGGAGACGAGCGAGACAACGACTACGATATCTTGTAGTACGTCTTTGGTCTGGTGGCGGGTCAGTGTGCCGGCTACCGTGTAAGTAGAAAGCTTCGTACGTCTCCGATCTCTTTTTTCATGAATATATCTGGCATGATGGCGTATTTCAGAAAGTGTCACTATCGCGCTGGAGAAGTTGAGTTTATATCATCTTGGAGTGAGGTACGCGTGAGTGCACAGCCATCTCGAAACTGACCGGTTGGTCACCAGGCACCGGCAGCGGCTGACCGACTCATTCCACAATCTGATTGCACGCGGGTTCGGCCGCGGCAGCTGAGCTGTAAGCATCCCGCGTGTGGAAACACGTTTCTGCGGCCCAGGCACATGATGTGAGGCGGACACAATCAGTCCAAAGACGTACTACAAGATATCGTAGTCGTTGTCTCGCTCGTCTCCACACTAGCGAAATCATTCAGCTCCGCGAGCGAGC
>Ga0068631_100656_pt1 | contig 13506 bp, 16 predicted proteins | sample InSIn5gowninarea_2_FD_77434 | JGI IMG/M metagenome (GOLD analysis project Ga0068631, IMG submission 77434) | Clean room microbial communities from NASA Spacecraft Assembly Facility at Jet Propulsion Laboratory, Pasadena, California, USA -... ...
AGCTCCATGGATTCGAGAGGACGACGGCGGCCTCAAGAATGCACGCATCGCCTTCCTCACCCAGATACTGGTGCTACTAAGCACTGAAGTTAATGATGGCTCCGAGGCACTCACATTGATCAAAAGGTTCGCACCCAGGCTACACCCAACACCGAACAGCGGTCTATTTGGGAACGTCTTTCTGAGCCACAGAACCGCCTGCCTGAGATCCCACGTTGATCTCGCATTGAAGGTGAATTCGCTTGTAATCTTGTGCATTGCACATCCACGACTGTTGACTACACAGGCCTCCCATCTCCTTTCTCCATCAGCTCCAACAAGAGGAGCAAGTACATGCTTCAGATAGACTTCACTCGAGCCTCCAGAAACCCCATGAAGCGCCACCAACATAGGTCGATTATCTAAAGAGCCAACATGCTCCAGAGCTTCTTTTGAGAAATAGGTCGTACGAGGTGGTAGACTCTCATCCTCCTCATCCATAGACTCATTCACTACAAAGTCAACGGCGAAAGTGCCTGGAAATGGACAACCCGCTGATTCAAATATCTTGCGCTTGTAGTGGAGAAGGGGCCCATCGTCCTTGATTGCTGTCCACATAGTCTGTAGATGTCCATTGAAAAGTAAAGGATTCAGTCGACATGGAGGTGTTGAGTCTTGACATATGCGAGCAAGTGTCGTATCAAATCCATCCTTGGTCTTCAATGATATCGAGGATGGATTATGAGTGAAACTGATCTTGGTCCTTCCGAGCTGTCCCATCCTCAGGCTGAGTAGGACGATAATAAGATATAGAATTGTGAACAATGCAGCAGTAGTTAATGCTATCAGGACTAAGTCTGTATCTATTGGAAATATCATGTTGGTGGTGAATCTCTTAAACGCTGGTGAGTGCAAGTCAGTCCAACAAACCAACCAAGCAAGAACTTAGACCTCGGCAAGCTCGGGTATGCTTTGACCCTCGATACCCGCTGGATATCTCTAGGCTATACCGACACCGGTTAGCTTCACATAGCTTCATCACTCTTTCTTTATCCGGACTTCACCTTGGCGGCTTCGGCTTGAATATGGCGAACTCTCCACAACCACCATCTGCCCAATGCTGGCAGAGACCTGTACCAGCCAGCCATGTCGCATGAAGGCTATCAGGCGACTGGAAATAGATCCTGGCCTTCGAATGGTCAATATGGCCAACGACCCTTCCAGCCGTCACCGTCACCAGCGATAACTCCAGGTCGAGAACAATTTCACTTCCAGGCCGGGAATGGTATCCGGGCTCAGGCATGGAATCAGCATGCGCAAATGCAGAATGGCGCTCCGACGGCATATTCTCCAAGCTATCTAGAGCCAACTCCGTCTATACAGACGCAGTATATACAACTACAGACCCTCCACCCAGGTCAACTAACAAAGCAAGCTACTCCGAGTCCATATCAGCAACATGCTGCACGACCGCTGGCTAGCCCGCAGTCAAGGAGGATTTCAGCCATGTCGAGTGTTGGATATGGTACTCCTGGAGAGTCGGACCGGTCTTTCCTGCTCATCTCTCTTGCGGAGGAGTATATTCAAGCTGCGCACAAGCTTGCACCATCTCTGGCGACGAAATTGGATTCCAGCCATGTGGAAGAATACCAGAAGCTCGTGGCAACAGCGCTGGGGTGTTTCGATGCTCTCTTGAGAAAGACGAGACCACAGCCGAGGGTGGAAGCGAATGTGCGGCTTCGATATGCTAGTTTGCTCTATGAAGAGACCACGAATTTCTCGGAGGCAGAAAATATCTTAATGAAGGGTATCAAGTTATGCGAGATGGTAATACAACCGTCAAACCGGAAACCACTCTCTAACGCTGTATATAGTATAATTACCACGATCTAAAATACGCCATGCAATTCTTGATGGCCCAGTCCATGTTTGAAACCACCCCAAAGGCTGCCATGAAAGCTCTTGATGGCCACATCTCCGATGCAGATGCGTGAGATCTCATTGTTCAGTCTCAAAGTACTATACTGACTTGACACATAGCTACCACCATACTTCCTGGATATACGCATTGAGGTTCCTCAGAGCATCTTTCGCGCTTGCGTCCGGCACCCCGGCAGATATCAATACAGCTGTGCAAAATTTCAGGACCATAGCTGACATGTCCCATCAACGAGGCGACCGGGCTATGCATCGTCTGTCATCTCTTGCAGAGGCAATGGTACATCTCAAGTCAACGACCTCAGAGTCGCTTGAGAATGCCGACCGATGCATGGCAGCAGCTTGGACGTATCAACTCGATACTGACCAGACACCACAACTGCGAGCACTGACCCACATTGTCGACTTGGCTTGCAGTCTCCGTCGTAACAACCCAAAAACCATGGTACCCAAGTGTAAGGGGATGCAGCTCACTATGGACGATATATTAAGATCGAATTCGTGGGGATCTCGGGATGACAATTTCTCTGTTCCCATCAATAGTACGATGAGAGACGATGTTAGCACTGTCAGCTATGATACGAGGATGATCCTTGGTATTGGCGCAGATGGACGCGATGCTCTCATGATGTCTTTCCTTAGTCAAAAAGATGCATATGCTATTTGGTAGGTCGTCTTCATCATTGTAAATGAATATTGATTTCGCTGACAATTCAAAAGCTCTCTGCTCTCAGGGATTGTCCTCTCTCACAAGAGTGGTCCTGACGCCAAAAGTAACAATTACTACAAGCATGGTTTGACACACTTAGAACGTATGTTCGAGTCATCGTTGTCGTCGATGTGCTCCTAGCTGATATTGCTTGTAGCTGAGCGAGTAATTGGCCGTGAATCAGGCGGTTCTTTGGCAACATATGTCGCCAAGCGAAAATGGCGAGGTCAGATCAAATGTCTATTACATGCCAGCATCGGTCTTACCAAAGCTCAAACTTCGGACTGGGTCGAAGTTGGAAACTGCTTAGACGAAGTAGATACGGTTGTCAGACAGCACGAATTATCGCTGGAAGACTCCCTGGGATCTTTCATCCTATATCTCCGGGCCATTTACTACCAAGGAACAGGGCATCTTGAAGAGGCCCTCCAAATCTACCAAAACCCACGCTTCGACCTCTCCACCAACGGAATCCCTCACTCCGGCTCTGCCAAGCGAATAGAGCACGACCTCTCCATCCTCTCCGCCCTTAACACCCTATGGATCCTTCAACACCCCACCTACAAAGACACTGACCGCAACACCACACTCCTCGGCCTTCTCGCCCCCCACTGCGAGAACCACACCGACCCCGACTTCCGCACGGCCTACCGCATCCTACAAGCCAGCGTCCCCACCAACATCCCTATGCAAATCCACATCACAAAAAACTTCCTCAGCGCAGCACTCAACGGCTCACAAGCCACCTCCAACGTACATTTCTTGTGCTTGACCTTCACCATCATGTGTGACTGCTTCTTTGCGACGAATGTGGGTGAGCAGGCGGAGAAGAGCGCTCTGGCTGCGCAGATGCAGGCGAAGAAGAGTGGGAGTAAGCTGTGGGGGAGTGTTACGGATGGGCTGCTTGCGAAGTGCTATGAGGGCCAGGGCAAGATGAGGGAGGCCGAGGGGGCTTTGCAGGAGGGTGTGAGGTTGGCTGAGGAGGCGATGAGGACCGGGTAGCTCGTCTTCGTTCAACTGAAGCAATTGTTTGTGTTTGCCGATGTAATGATGAATTGTATGATGATGCGAGGTAATGTCATGGATGAGTATAGGGGAAGGCGCAATCTGCCTTGCATTGCTGGTTACATGAGAAGTTGGAAGGGCACAAGAGCAGGAGTCGTTCGGAATTGGGATTCGAGACATTGTATCCATGTATCTTTGTATGAGCGGTTGCATATACCCATCTTCGGCTGGCTTGGCTTAGCTTAACTTAGCTTGTTCGTCATATCACCACATAATACATGAATGATCTCTCCACCTGCATTCTGTGACTTGGACAAAAGAAGCAACATTATTTAGTCAAGTAAGTTAGGAATCTATGCAGATGAGCTAGCTGCCTTCCTGCTTCTGACCGTCTCTGCTTCTGACGAGTAACGTTATATATAAATAACTCAACCAGAATCGCTATCATACTTTCAAAATCGGACTTGTGGAAACGATTCTCGCCAGCTCATCATGGTCTAAGGCTGTAGGCGTTGAGAGCGATTACTTAATTCTACCCATGCCCTTAGCTCCTTTATCGTCAATGATATGTATGTGATGCTGACGATGTCTAGAGTGATTATGGAGGTCCTTACTATTTGACACCATACAACACATCTCTATACAGTGAGCTTCTTGCAGTCGGCTGATTCGGTGCCTGTTCATATGTGATATTGTGGAAATGGGAGACATGCATTGTCGAATGACTTCAAGTGGTCCTGCCAAGGATCTCGAGGGGCAACGAGGAGGTTGATAGTATGTGCTTGAGACTGGTATTTGAGCAAGTGGAGTGAACACCGATGATATAACTGTAAGCTAGGGTCAGACATTGCAAGGGAACAGTAGTTGACACCTCGCCCCGAATACCGGATATTGTGACATGACTTGCATCTTCTTGACACAGTAGAAAGATCCAGGTCCCAGTTCCCAATGGGTGATATTGGAGTTAGAAGATTAGACTTTACACGAAGATACATTATTTACACTACCCCAAACCTCCTTAAAAGCCAACTGGGAAAAGGATCCGTGGCAATCAAACCCTCCTAATCTCTCCAAATTCGTGTCTGAAGACTCTGTATACGTGAAATTCATACATTAGCTCTTTTGATTCCAGTCTTTGTGCGTTTCCCCATCATTCTGGCAGCCGACAAAGATAAGGTTCCCAGGAAGGTGCTCTGTGACCAAGACGGGGCAGATGCAGTGTGTTAAAGTAAAGGGACCGCTCGACGGATGCCCGCTTAAGATGACTGCTTGATGACTGAGAATGAATGCATTGCCAAGCCGATGTCCAAGGCAGTGTGGCAAAAGCAAGAAGCTGCCGGGATGTGTTGGTGCTAGAGAACGAGGAGAAGACGAAAGCGAGGACAAGAGATGTTCGGTGTACTGCATCATAACGACATGCAACTGGCGTTCGCATGGGCATCCCGATCCAGTGCGTTGAACCCGTTTCTCCGTCTCCGCAATCAATTCCTGCCACGATCTCGTAATCAAGACAGACGCGTCTTCTCCTTCAATCCTCCGATACTCTCGATGTCGATCTTCTCCCATGCACCACTGCCTTCCCTCTCGTAGGCAGGCAATTGCTCTTCTTCCCTCAACGGCTCCATTCCAACACTGTGCTCACCAACCCGGACAACGACAACACGCCCGCTCTTCCGCTTGCCGCTCTCATCCTGCTCATCAGGAAAAGTGATCCGAATCTCAGGCACAGAGGAAGGAGAAGGTGGTGCTGATTCCAGCATAGCAGCCTTCTCGTCATAGAGATAGAGAGTGGACGAGCGGGAAGCGGTGATGGTCAAGCGGTTGGGGTTTGATAGTGGAGTGTGATTGTGCTGTGGGAGGAGTGAACCACGGTTTCGCAGAGACCGGGAACGGCGGCGACGGCGGAGGAGGGCAAGGGAGCCGAGTAGGACGAGAGCGAGAGCAAGAAGACAGACCAGCGCAATGAGGAGGGAGATGATGGTCGGTGACATTGAAGAGGAGGAGCTGGTGTCGCGGGCTCGGAGAGCGTCGAACTGGGTGCGCAGGGTGTTTGTGAGTTGATCCATTGCGATACTGCTGTTTGTTGTGATGTGATTGTACTTTGTGTGCGTATATGAAGAGCTATGATTCTTGGTCAACTTCTTATTCTCTTGTATTGGGATGGAGGCTGTATTTGTGTGATATGAAACACGAAAGGGGCATGGAGGTCGCGTTGAGAAATGCTGGGTGCAGGAACATACGATAAAGCAGTTGCGAAGGTCAAGTATTTCGCGAGTCTGGTGGAGAGAATGGACGGCGTGCGACTGAACGAGTGAAGTCGCGTTGCCTGTGTAAAGAGTGTGGGGATCCCGAAGGATGAAGGAAGGAAGGTGCGAGAGAGGAAGTGTCTTGCGTTCACAACTTCACGATGATGGTTTTTTGATCGGAAAAGAAAAGGAGGTAAAGAGAGGGAGTCAACAATGCCAGCTCAATTTCCATCCCTGTACCTGACTAAGCCCCTTTGGGAGGTGTTCTCGATTCCAATGGCGCCACCAGCAATCTGCATTGACGAATCACATCATTCAATTTGAGCAAAACAGCACCAGCGGCCGCTGTAAGCGAATTAAGCGAGATGAGCGCTACTCTCCAATTCGCATGTCATGTGATGCTACAGAGTCGGAGTAGCGGGCGATTGACTCGATCAGTTAACAATCAGTGAGAGTGATCCACCAGCTTAAAAAAAAAAGGAGGCAATTCGAAGAATGTGGACAGTTTATATACCAGTGACCTTGCAACTCAATAGCTCAGTGTCCTGTCCAGTCCATCCCTGGCGCTTGGCGAGCCAGGAACGATAAGCAGGTCGCTTTTCCGTCGAAACCACAATACTCCTGGTGCTCGATATAAGGAGGACGCAAAAGCCCGTTCACTCAGCATGATTTTTGCAGCAGGACTTCTATAAAAGCCAAATTGACTCCTCACCCCACATATTACTGTATTGTTCGGAAAGCTCGGAGTTCGTTGTGACACAAATTTGTTTGACAGCCAGTTCCAACTTCTGACCTTCCACTTTGAACCTGCAAGTATAGATGTAGGATAACCTTAGCCTCTGTCCGGGCTAAGCGGTTTGCTCTAAAGTGAAGAGCTGAATCACCAACTTTCGCGATTCGTTGCAGATCTGATCGTCTGGAACAAACCATGTCACTGAGCTATTTCGGTGGGAAAGAGGATCGACGAGGCGTCTATCCTGTTGTTCATTCCTCCAATGTCGAACGAGTTACATGTTGGGAGTGTGGACAGAGAGCGCTTGAATGGAGGCTGTGACGAAGAATGACTCACTCCTTCCGAAGACATGTTTGGGTCAGAGCTTAGCCGCGGGCGGGACGCTGACGAGTTGGCAAACGAAGGCCTACTTGGGGGAAAGCGGCTACCCTCAGAGCTTCAAAGAGCCTCGCATAGTGAAGGATTATAGTTGGAGGAAACTTCGATGCCAAGACGTGAGATGGGTAGGCCACAACCAACATATGGGATTTCTCGGCGACCACCAGGTGTTACGGAAGGAAGTCCTTCTAGAATCATGAGGTGTACAGCATGTCGAAGGAAAGGAATTTTATCTGTATTCTATATTTCTGTACTCGCGAGATTCTGGAAGAGATGTTTTCGAAGAGCTGTCAGATCGTCTTGCCCCTTCCTGCTACACTGTACGAGACTATATTGTAGGGGCTTCCACTCCAAGCTATGTAGGTCTGGAGACGTCTAACATACTATCATCATTGTATGCACTGCCGGATCTTCAAGCTGCCGGCAACAGTTATCACGGGCGATCCCCAAGCTAAGTAGCTCCGAGACCTTTAATATCGGGCGCTGTTGTGTAACCTTGACCCCATCTACAGCGAAGCAGAAAGTCTGCAGCTTGCAAGGGACTAGCGGTGAGCTCATATCTCATATCGAGGTCAAAGAGTGTTAACAGCGGGATCAGCAGGTTTGACTTGGTAGTACAAGGAGCTTCGGGTATAATAGTAATCTGGATGACGACTGCTCATCGACGTGGTCCAAATGTCCTGCTTTGGAGTAAGCACGGGACAAGCGAGATTGTATGCAACCTGGCGAGCTGCCTCGGAACGATCCAGTCATTGTGGGATATCGAATCTGGGGTTTATGGTGAGGCTCTGACGACGTTGGGCGCTGGCACGAAGTGGCCTTGAGTCATTGGACGTGTGGTACCGATTATCGAATGATCACCATGTGCAAGATCGATAGATTTCTTTTGACAAGTCGGCGATCAAGATGAGAATATCTGTTCAAATAATTTGTTTCCAAAATTGATGAACGTTACTGCCCAGATTAGTATTGAAGGAAGGCTCGTGATGTTATGCGGAGAAGTGGCGAGTTTCATGGTGGGAGTCAGAGATGAAACAGGTCGACTTCAATGTGGCCTTCGAGTGGGCTGAAGGGGCGAGACTACCATATTGAAATGGAGTTTGGAGTCAATAGCAGTGTTTTGTGCCGTTTCGAGGAAGGCGGTGCTGTCATCGAATTCTCGAATTTGATTACCCTGCATTCCAAGAGAGGAGAGTTGAAGGTCCATTGGCATATAATGGCATGCCCTGTAGGTCTGTTCAAATTACTGTACCTGTTACTGTACTGTACTGTAGATAGTGTGTCATGGTTTAGTGCCCGTCAACGGTTTGGGGCTAGGGCCTGGCTGATATGGCAATAAGTTTTGTGCCCCTCCGTGCCCTGAAACATGCAGAGTACGAGGGAGCTACAAGTACTAAGTCGGGATGGCGACAAATGCTGCTATTCTTAACAAGCTTCGCCCAACCCACCAACCACAGGCCCGCGATGTGAGCAGCATCGTTGTTGGCTCTGCTGGGGCCCCTGGAAAGGTCAGTCTCGCTAGGGCTGAATACAGTAAAGGGCAGCCTTTGCCGTGGCCCATTATTGCCCAAGGGATCGCGCTTTCCCTTTCCCATGTGTTTCACTTTCTAGCCTTATTCTTCCATCTCACCATTATTGTCCTCTCGGAAAGAAGGAATAAGGAGTCGCAACGAACCACATTGATTACTACGGAGTACGGACCAACGATGCTGACGATTATGCATCTTATTATGTCCCTGCCTGGAAGGACGTGATAGATAGACGCTTCAGACGCTTCAGACGCTCCAGACGCTCAACAACAACCACGCCACGGTACATCCCTGGTAGCTGTTGCAAAAAGCCACAGTCAAGCGCCAGCCTTGACAATTTGCTGTGACTTCCTTCCTCTATCAAAAAACGGACTGCTTGTCCTCCCAGAGAAAAAAGAAGAAGTATCTATCTACTCTACTCCACAACACCAACCCGTAGCCACTCTCCGCCCTGGATCGTCGATGCCGTGCAACCTCGAACAATACTAGTTCGCATTCCCCTCTCGCTTCTCCGCCCCTTTAAAGCTGTCCGCAAGTCCACTTATTCATTAGACAGCTTCATTCCTGCCTTCCTAGACGAAGCTTAACGCCCTTGCTTCCCTTGGGGGGAACCCTTTCCGGCGCACCACACATTCCCCAAATGTATTAAGACAGCGCAGGAAGGACAACAACAATTTGCCTTCAAAGTCAATTTCAAATTCCCTTCGAGCCTTTCACGCCCACGGGTCCCTACTGCTCTCCAAGCAAAGTACGCCCACCTGACGTTGCATATGACAAACGGAGGGAGCTCGTGCGACATCTCTTCCGCATTACCTATATCCCTTCGACGACCGCCTGCTCACCCTTCGCTGATTCTCAATCATTTTCATGACCTGATCAATTTTCTCTACTGCCTGCTGGTTTTCTGTACATGAGACTTCCCGCCAGTTACATACCTTGTCAAAAGTTAGTCACTCAGATCAGGAATCAGCCTTGCATTACCACAAACATTGCTGACATATTTGCGGGCTCTCACAGGCACATAGATCTTCTACCACGCTTGTCAAATAGAAGTTGAGGAGCTCTTCTTAGTCCGAGTCGTCAACTTTTGGCATCTCTTAGCTGCCTGGCGACTATCTAGACGCTTTGATATCAGCTCCGCAATTTTATAGGATAGGCGCTCCCATGGCTTCAGCAACGACCAACAGACCCTCTATCTCTATGACCACCTCTGTAAAAGCAAGAATCTCTGTCCCACGATGCTCTGCTGACAATCCTTTCAGACACGTTCTACCCGCTTCGGAGATTTCAAACCTACCCTCTCAAGGCGCACTAGCGATGAAAGAACAGCACAAGCTTCCTCGCTTGCTCAAACATTCGGCAATGGTGGATCCTGGCAGGCTTCGAGTGGGATATGGGGGAATAGTACAATCGGCAGTGGTTTTGCAAGCGCTCGGAGGGATGCATCACGGCCTCGTAGTACGTTTGTGAGCCGCTGTGAGTGACGCCGGGTTGCTGACGATAAGATAGTAGCAGAACATGATAGTTTTGGAAGTCGACCCAGTGGGTCCGGTGCATTGGCAGCAACATCGGAAGCAGATAGTCCATGGGTTTCAAGATCTTCGAACGGTCCCTGGAATCCTACCGATAATACATCCCCTACCTTGCCTTCCTCACGCGGCGATAATACCTCCCCTTCCTATGTTCGGAACATGTCCGCCTCCAGTCAAGCTTCACTACTAGACAATCCACCATCTCATCTCCCGTCTCGACCCGCAATTGGGCATGGAGGAAGCTTCGGCAGCCGATCACAAAGCAAGAGTAACCTAGACCCCTCATCAGGAAGCTTCAAGTACGCAAGGAAACCCTCCATTGGATACGTGGATGATAAGGAGAATTTGGCACATTATACTTCCAATGGTGACCATGCTTATGAGGCAGATATCAACGCTAGGTTCAAGGTGGATCCGCTTGGATCTCAAAGCACTTTCTTGGCGATTGGAGGTGGTTCGAGGGATAGTAGCATACCCCCATCCAGAGCATCAGATTCTGGTTTCCATGGATCGTCAAATGGATTGTCGTTTGGTTCTATTGGTCATACCCCTAACGGCTCAATACATTCACAAAGGCAGTCGTTCTCGGGGCTCTCCAACGGCTACGGGGCGCCAAATAACGGCTCGAGATATGCTGATCTCACCACGCAGACTGATGAGGAGCTCAGGAATCGACTATCAGGGATGAACTTAGGTGACCTCGACCGAACCACCGCTGCTCAAATGAGTAACGACCTTGGGCTATATTCAACTAGCAATAACTCCGTTTCACAAAATCATCAGCTCAATGGTGTTAGTCCGTGGAATGAACCATCGAACGGAAACAAGGCGCTAGCGAATTATGACAGCTATTCATCAGGCTATGCGGATCAAGGCTACTTCAACAATAACAGCAGCAATAAGCCTCAAGTAATCGATAGGCATTCAATATCACCAACAGGTAGTGACTATCGGAATGGTACGAATAGTGCCAAGTACTATGGCCGCGCAAATGCACCACCGAATGGGTTGGATTTGACGGTCAGAAGTAGGGAGCCGAGGATGCAACAACAAGCACTTAATGAGTTGGATCGCAGGTTTCAAAGCATTCAACTTGCGCAGCATCAAGCATGGCTCTACAACAATGGTCATTTTGCTGGTGTAAACCAATATCCTTTACAGGCCTTCGACTTCACGACTCAAGCTTTCCGACAAGGACGTTTCCCATACAGCTATCCCATGGCGATGCCCCCATATCAACCTCAACAGTCGGTACCTACACGTCCAGCGAAGGATCATGATATTGGAGCTGGTGTAAGGAGTGCTCTTCTCGAAGAGTTTCGTGCGAATACGAAGTCGAATCGAAGGTACGAGTTGAAGGATATCTACAATCATGTGGTGGAGTTTAGTGGTGATCAACATGGATCACGATTCATCCAGCAGAAGCTCGAGACGGCCAATAGTGATGAGAAAGAGCAGTTGTTTCGAGAGATTCAACCCAATGCTCTGCAGTTAATGACGGATGTCTTTGGCAACTATGTCATACAGAAGATGTTTGAGCATGGCAATCAAGTTCAGAAGAAGGTTCTGGCTGAGACGATGAAAAACCATGTTATGGAATTGTCGATGCAGATGTATGGGTGTAGGGTGATCCAAAAGGTATATCTGGGCACCGTCTTGTTAAGTAGCTGCTGATTGTATCAGGCTCTGGAACATGTACTTGCAGATCAACAAGCAGCGCTAGTCAGGGAGCTCGAGACGGATGTGCTCAAGTGCGTCAAAGATCAGAATGGCAACCATGTCGTGCAAAAGGCTATCGAGAGGGTGCCCATTAAGCATATTCAATTCATCCTCGACGCATTTCGAGGTCAAGTTCACGTCCTGGCAACACATCCTTACGGTTGCCGTGTGATCCAGCGTATCTTGGAATTCTGCTCACCCAAAGACCAAGCCAGCGTACTTGAGGAACTCCATACTTGTGCACCCATGCTTGTTACAGATCAGTACGGTAACTATGTCACCCAACACGTCATCGAGAACGGCAAGCCAGATGATCAGGCCAAGTTCATTCAGATCGTCACTGCACAGCTGTTGACCCTCTCGAAACATAAGTTCGCTTCGAATGTCGTCGAGAAGAGCATACAGTTCGGCAATGACGAGCAGCGAAGAGCCATTGTCGCCCAAGCCACTGCTATACATAGCGATGGTACAAGTCCTCTGCAGCTTATGATGAAAGACCAATATGGAAACTATGTTGTCCGTAAGTCATCCCTGCTCCCCTCTTCGCATGTCCCCGTTCCATCTCGTCCTAACACCTTTCTCAGAAAAGCTCCTCGCCCAACTCAAGGGCCCGGAACGACTCTTCTTCGTCGAAGCCATCAAGCCCCAACTCTTAGCGCTCAAAAAGTTCAACTACGGCAAGCAAATCGCCGCCATAGAGAGAATTATCTTCCTCAACGCCGCACCTTCACATCCCTCACCTCCTAACTCCCACACGTCATATCACTCACCTCCTTCGTCCCTCCCATCGACGACTTCGTTACCCTCCTCTCTACCTTCCTCTATTCCTTCTTCGACTGGATCCCTCCCGAGCTCGACGACTAGTCAAAGTACCACCATCACCTACCCTTTGGAGATTGAAGGGGTTATTAACGAGAATGGGAGTAGAACGACGACACCACAACTCACGCATGGACAGAACAGTCCGCAGAGTGGGAGCCTGCCGAGTATTGAGGATACGAATCATCCTCACTCTACACCAACCTTCGCTAAGGACTTCGTGGCTGGACGGGAGGTGATAGTCAATGGTGTATGAAGAAACCCATGACTAAATTTACATTACCTGACAGTTGCGATACGATATATATACATATGCTCATACGGCGCGGGCGTTTGTCTCCATCTCGTTTCTCTGTTTTGGGGTTCCAAGTTCGGGGTTCCAAAAATTCGGAAAATATGATTCAAAATTATCTACCTAATGGTCATTCCTAAGTCTGTTACTTGTCACTGATTTGACAGCTATGTCTACATTCTTTTGGCGTATTGGACGGTGGAGTTCGGTGGTATCTATGGAGGTGCATATACAGTGTGCAATGCCGGCTTGGGCATGGCGTTGTGAGAACAGCCATTTATCTATATACAGTCTTCGGTTGGGTTGGGCGGAGATACATCATATCTTATTATGATTGATACATCTTTGTGACTGGTCATCTCAAATATACTTAAGGCGTGGGACATGGTAGTCAATGGGGTTTGGATACAAATCCGTGGAAGTTCAGGGATACCATGGTTAATATATAAGAGATGGAGGGGGGGAAGGAGCATGAGCCCTATCATTCAGCTATATTCTTATGCCTACGCAGCTGACTGGATTGGATGAGGGGTTATTAGTACATGGAATGGACTGGATTGGATGGGATTGGATGGGCTGGGTGGACGAATATCATATTTAGATACAATAGGGAAGCTGGGGATATAC
>Ga0068631_100658_pt1 | contig 13498 bp, 9 predicted proteins | sample InSIn5gowninarea_2_FD_77434 | JGI IMG/M metagenome (GOLD analysis project Ga0068631, IMG submission 77434) | Clean room microbial communities from NASA Spacecraft Assembly Facility at Jet Propulsion Laboratory, Pasadena, California, USA -... ...
CACAGACAGCCGCCGTCATGCATACAGTAACGTTAGCATTGGTCGCTCTGGTCATCATTGGCTTCCCTATCCTCACATACCTCAATGCACGCAAGCAAAACAAAACCGCCATCAATCATCATTCAACTCTCACGAAGAAGCTGCAGCAACAAGGCCCTGCTCGACAAGCTTTTGCCTAGCAGTCTCCTCGAAACCTCTGCGCTCCTCCAGATCCTTGGCCTCAGCGTCCGCCCAGTTTTGCAGAATCTGCTGCTTCCTCGTTACGCTTCTTGGCTCAAACGCCATCTGGAAGGGATCAGGCTTGACGATAAGCAGAGAGTTACTCTTCATGTAGTCGATGTTGATGTCTTTTCCGTCAGGGCCGACCTTGTGCTTCATAGTGAATGACCAAGCCAGACCACCACATGCAAGCATCATCTCATCTTGTGTCAGGGTCTGACCTAGGCAGGCGCGCTGACCCCAACCAAAGGAAGTCATGCCCTTGATCGTGGGGTACTGGGTGAGAGGTTCTTGGTATGTAGGCCATCCGGGTTCGAGCCAGCGCTCGGGGTGGAAGTTCTCTGGATCGGGGTACTTGTTGGGGTTGCGGAGCATGGCGAGGTCGAGAGGTAGGATCTTGGTTCCCTTCTCGATGAAGTAACCGCGGTAGATGTCGTCTGCTTCGACTTCGTGGGCGACACCAGTGGGCACGTTGGGCTTCCAGCGCATAGTCTCTTTGATACAGGCACGGAGGATGGGGAGGTTCGGGCTGTCGGAGAGAGTGGGCATGCGGTCGCCGCAAACACGGTCGACTTCTTCTTGAAGCTTGCGTTGCCATTCGGGGTGGAAGACCATGGCCACGAGGAAGTAGTTAAGAGGACCACCGATGGTGAAGATACCGACGAGAGCCATCATGCCAATGACGGAAGAAGCTTCGTGGTCACCAGAAAGGCCTTGCATCTTCTCTGTCTGGAGGAAGCGGCGGGTGAAGGAGTCACGGGCAATACCGAGTTCCATCTTCCTGCGGACAGAGTGGAGGTTGTCGAGCCAGTAAGCTTGTTGTTCGTCGTGACGCTTGTGCTCAGCAATCTTCCATGGGTTGATTGGGCCTGGGAGGTAATCCCAAAGAGGAGTGATGACGTTGGTAATGGGACCACCGGGAGACATTTGGGTGAGAAGGCCCCAAGCAGACTTGGTGCAAGAAACAGACAAATCAGGATCGTCCCAGGTAAGAGTAGTCATGATCTTGGCAGCCATGTCTTCGAGAGAGAAGTTGAAACCATCAGGGTCGGTGGCGAGACGTGCCATCCAGCGCTTGACTTCAAAGTCCATGAGACCGTAGTAACGTTGGTTGGAGGCTTCTGTGAGGTTGGAGTGTGTGTACTTGCGTTGGCGAGACCAGTATTCTAAGATAACATTTTAGTCTCATGATCATATCGTTGAAGCTAATGGGTAACTTACGGTTCTTGCCCATGAGAGGGAGGTACTCCATTGATCCGTGAGTAGACTTGGAATCGAAGAGAGACTTCATGGCAGGACGATCGGAGTAAATCTTAGCACGCTTGACGAGCAAGTCTTCGCAAATGGACTCGTCTGAGATGATGAGGAACTTGGAGCCAAGCATAGAGGTGTAGTAGATGGGACCGAACTCATCAGACCACTCCTTGAACTTGTTCCACATATACTGAATAGGAAGATCATGGATGCGACCAATGTAAGGATATTGCTTGGGACCAGGTAGTTTTGTGATTTCTGGGTGTTTGTTTTGCTTGCGTGCATTGAGGTATGTGAGGATAGGGAAGCCAATGATGACCAGAGCGACCAATGCTAACGTTACTGTATGCATGACGGCGGCTGTCTGTGTAGGAGGAAGGTTGAGGTAGATGGGTGGTAGACAAGATCGAAGTGAAAGACGAACTGTCGGAAGAGATGTCGAGAGATTAGGCTCGAAGGGAGTATTAAAGTAAAAGAGTAGTACCAGATGAAGGTAGATGATGATCAGAAGGCAAAGAAGAGAGAGTGGCCAAGGGGTCTGTATGGTTAAGTATTCACACAGGAAGGAAGCCACCCCCAGCTCGATGACATGACAAGAGCTTGACCTCCACTTACCTCTTCAGCCTGCTTCAGCCTTCTACGCTCACTGGCGGCAGACGAGCGGAGGAGGACGGCCAGAGATCTGAGAGTAGTCGGGTTACGGCATGATCTGCTGTCGATTGGTCGGAGAGGACGGAAACCTTCTGTGTGATGGGCAGGGGTCGACATCAAAGTCACCATTTTTGCGATCCACTCTGCTGCCGTCTTCACATGTGTCGAGCTGGTTTATTGCAAGTGCTCCAGATTGTTTTTTCGTCTGAAACACCCCGCAGAGGCTCGTAGTTTGGTGGCGTGACCTAGACAAGTTACACAACCATCATAAAGCTTGACAGATTCGCTCACCTTGGACGAGCGGTCATAGTGGCTGACCGCTGAACAGTCGAGAGGTTGACAAGAAAACCGATGGTGGCTTACTGTAGATCATCTACCTGTTGAGCTACTAACGCTATCTGTCTTCAGTTTCACGTTTCACCTGCACGATCTCGAAGATGTACAGGAACAGCTCTCAAAGCGGTAGTATCTTTAGCGACAGAGTTCTTGCTCACAATATTACCTGTATTGTAAGCGAAACTGCGTTCAGATCTCGATGCACCAAGTCATTTGCGGTTTACGGTACAGAGACGATGTATTTCTTAGTGTATTATGCACGGCATAAGCAGGAATGGGATGAGATGAGATGGACGAGAGGAGGTGTTGTCCCGCCTCTTGATTCATGAATCTGAAACGGGCAAGATCCGACTCCACCGACATCATCATCCATTTCAGTCCACTTCCCACCCATCTTGCATCCTGCCTGTGTTCGGCGTGCGATCCGCTGTGGGTGTCTTTTGTTAGAGTCTCGCGTGGGCATCGCATCGCAAGTCGAACACACCGACTCCGACCGTGCACGCCTTTTGGTTCGGTCCTTTAACCGATCACTACTAAGTGTAGCTTCCGCCTCGTAGATAATCTAGTGGTGTCACACATCTTTAGGGAAGTTGATGAAAGCAAAGCAGAGGCCAAGATAGGGAGAAGCAAAGCTTTGGAGCAAACTGCTCTCGACTGTGGTTAGGTGTTGGCGTTTGACTGAACTTGTCTTGTCTTGCCTCTTTACTCCTACGTATATGGCGGCGCCGAGCTCTGGACTCCCCACACTGTCCTTGTCCTTGTTAGAGAACAAATCCCGTTAACAATGATAGGTGGCGGGTGATGGGGCTTTATGGCTGGCTTGTGTTAGACGGCGATTCACCTGCTAAATGCATGAGAACACGATGCAGCCTTGACTTGACTTGTCCGGTTGAGAGCCGAAGGGTGGCCCCTTGTTTGTCCCTGATCGTCATCATATGTTATAATACTCTTTGATCATCTTATACTTGCACATCTCTGTTTACTCTACTTGTTTCATTCTTCATTTATTCAGCCATCTCATTCATCATGCCCGAAGTTAACATCCAAAATCCTTCGTTCGTCCCCCAGTCGGCCATGCCGGCAAAGGAGCTAGGCTCCTACCCCAACACCGGCATTGACGTCCTCATCGTCGGAACTGGTCTTGCTGGTCTCACTGCTGCCATTGAGTGTATCCGCAAGGGTCACAATGTCCGTGTGCTCGAGAGAAACTCTGACATTAACACTGCCGGTAAGTTCAAGCAAAAGTCCCGATGGAAAAGCAAATGGAGGAGCTTTGTCTGACAGATGCAATCTAGGTGACATGTACTTCATGGGTCTCTCCGCCACAAGGTTCATGAAGCACTGGCCCGATTTGACCGAGGAGTACGACAAAATCTCTCTTCACAATGCCTGGATCGAGACATTCAAGCACTCTGGCGAGCAGATGATTCCTCCCAAGAAGGTTGCAGACCGTCTTAAGGCTCAAGGTCTCGATCCCATGACACCCCCAGGAACCTTTCAAATGCGCCCTCTCGTTTACAAGATGTTCGTCAACCACATTCAGAAGCTCGGTGTAAATGTCGAGTTCAACCGCCGTGTATTGGAGTACACTGAGGATGCCGAGAATGGCAAGGCTACCTGCAAGACTGATGATGGACAGGAGTACACCGCCGATGTCATCATTGCTGCAGACGGTGTTGGTTCCAAGTCACAAGCCATTGTTGGTGGTCAGGTTCGTGCCAGGACTTCTGGTCGTGCCATGTGGCGTGCCGCATACCCCATCTCAGCTCTCGACAAGGATCCTGAAGTTAAGGAGTTCTTCAAGCTCCAGAATGGCGATGAGCCTTGTGTCCGTACTTTCCTCGGGTATGTCTGAAATGAGAAGCAGGAATACAGCAAGAAAATAGCTAACGTCATTCTCCAGTCCCGGCACTTACGCCCTTACACTTACACGCCCGGACATGATGATCTGGATCATGAACCACGATGTAACAGGATCTGAGAAGGAGTCGTGGAGCAACACCATCGACTATGATGAGGTTCTTACCGGAATGGACGACGTTCCCGGCCCTGTGAAGTGGGCTCCCATCTTCAAGAAGCTCGTAAAGACCACGCCCCCTAAGACCATCATTAACTTCGAGCTCCTTTGGCGCAACCCCCAGCCATCGTGGTGCTCACCCGGTGCGCGCATCGTCCAGATCGGTGACTCTGCCCACTCCTTCTTGCCCGCCTCCGGAAACGGTGCCACCCAAGCCATCGAGGACTCCGTCTCGATTGCTTCTTTCCTCCAGATTGGTGGCAAGGACAAGATCTCCCAATCTGTCCGCGCCCACGTCTTCACCCGCTTCACCCGTGTCTCTTGCGCTCAGAAGCTCGGTTTTTCCAACGCCGAGCTCCTCCAGGAGACTGACTGGGAGAACGTCAAGCTCGACCCCCGCAAGGCCGCTCCTAAGTTGCCTGGCTGGGTTTTCGGTCACGACCCGGAGCACTTCGCTTACGAGAACTACGACAAAATTGTCGCTGCTCAGGAGAAGGGTGCCAAGTACATCACTGACGATGAGAGCATCCCCTCGAACTACCCTCCAGGATACAAGTACGAGCCATGGAGCATTGAGCAAATTATTGATGACATGAACAACAAGAGACCTGTCCACCTGGGATCAGGTGACTGGGAATAGATGGAAAAGGAAAATGGGGAAGAGCCTTTGAAGATATGCTCTTGGAGTAATAGGAGCGATGATATACTAATACTTTTATGGATGGTGTAGGGGACATGAGGGGAAATATGATACCTGCAAGCATAGGACGCAGATCCGAGGAGTTCTTTTATATAATCAATCAATTATTGTAAACTATGTATCAGCGTGTTCTGACTTTGAGTCCCTCTGCAAGCTCTCCCCAGATGATCGACATTATATTGCCAAGCCATCACGAGATGAGCACATGCCTCGTGATGTGAACGGTGATGCTGGTGATGCTGGCGCTGCTTGATTGTTGTTCTCTCCCGGCCGTCTATCGAGTTTCTTAATCGTAAGCAACTCTTGTTCCATCCAAGTCAGGTAGCAACACACTTCTCAAGCAGAGACTACAATAGAAAAACACTACTCTGAAACACTGTTTCTGAGACCCAACAGCAGACATGTCCCTCAAGAATGGTATGTTCCTCTTTTTCCATGAGCATCAACAGCAGGGTCTAGTCTAGCCATCTTGCTAGCGGCATTCTGCCCCATCCATGTCTCACTATACAACCAGTAACCCCTTCCTTCCTAGACGCCTTCCCCTCTTCCTCCACCTTCGACACAATAAACACCCTCCTCTCCTCCTCCGAAACCGAGCGAGCCGCCGCCATCAAACAAGGCAAAGGTGTCTTCGCATTCACCCTCAAGAACACAGCCGGCCAAACCGAAAGCTGGCACATCGACCTCAAAGACAAAGGCGTTGTCGGCAAGGGACTTGGCACGAAGCCGATTGTGACGTTGCAATTGGCAGACGCGGACTTTCAGAAGTTGGTGGATGGGAAGGCTAATGCGCAGACGATGTTTATGAGTGGGAAGTTGAAGCTGAAGGGAAACATGATGGCTGGGACGCGTTTGGAACCTATATTGGCGAAGGCTAGGGGCGGGGAGAAAGCGAAATTGTAGGTGGTGCATATGGGTTTGGGAGGAGATATTGGGAGGCATTGAGGCGTCTGTATGCGATGCAGGCTGGAGGGGAGAAGGGTGGGCACAGGGAGTGTTGAGTTCTGGAGTCTATACGTCAAGTTATTAGCTCGAATGAATCAATGTTCATGCATACAATGGCAGTCGACAACGCGCGATATCAGAGCCTCGGCGACGGTGTCGTTGGTGCTGACCCTAGGATAAGAGCATTGTCATTGAGACACTGTCTCTGGATAGACATGGCGCCATGAAGCGATTGATTGTTTCATGTTGTCATGTATTTCTTTCTTTCTTCACACTTTCGATGTTTACCTCTACACACTTTAAAGCCGGTGCTATTCCCGTGTTCTTGTTTCACCTGGTCTGATTTTCGCATCATCACCATCTGATTTCGACAACAACTTCACGAGACCTTTTGCTCACTGTGGATCGCCGCGGAAGTTGTGTCCAAGTTGTGTCCCTGTTCTCAATTACACATTAACATAACCGCCGCGCCATCACTTCGCGCTTACCAGGCTGGAATCGAAGCTGCACCCCTCTTCTCGAGTCCTGCATAACCAATCATTCTTCGAGTATCGCAGATCTCCTTATACCTGCAGCAACCTACATAAGCAAGCCCATCTCCTTGGGTCTTGAGAAACGCGCGATTCCGACTTTCTCCGACCTCTTGTGCAACACTTCTCCACTTTCACAATGTCAAAGCGCACCGCACAAGGGCAGGGCGACAAGTTCGGTGGCTTCGGCGACGACGATGATTCAAGATATGGCAAGCCTGAGCCTATGGTCAAGGCCACTGCTGCACAACTAGCAGGAAGAAAGTAGGTGAATGTGTGAAACAAGTCGATGTGGTTCATGGTTTAGCAATAGTGAACAATAGCTAACACAATCTTGATCAGGATTGCTGCTATGAAAACCAAAAGAACTGCATCACCAAGTAAATCCTCATTCGGCTCGACAATGCCAAATATTTCGTTCTCGGCAATGGGCAACCCATTCGGTGGTGCTAGCGGCGACAACAACAACAACTCAGGACAACAGCAACCAAATACAGGTTTCAGCTTTGGCGCAAGTACACCCGCGTTCGGCAGCAACACGAATTCGACTCCCATGTTCGGCAGCAACAACTCAAGTACGCCTGCGTTCGGTAACAATAATACATCTTCGGCACCAGCCTTTGGCAACTTTGGCGCGTCATCACAAGCACCAGCTCCTTCTGGAGGCATGTTTGGAGGCAGCATGGCAGCCAGTTCGAGTGGCTTCACTTTCGGAGGTGCAGGTGCAGGAAACAACCCTTTCGCAGCAAGCCAGCCAGCAGCGACACAGAGCAACCAGGGCTTCACTTTTGCTGCTACACCCGCGCCATCCAACACGACGCCTGGTACATTTGGCACTGGCAAGAGCAATACTCCGTTTGGCTCCTTCGGGCAGACTAACAACACGAATGGCACATCTTCCGTGAACGCTTCCGACAACGACATGATGATCTCTCCACCAGCTTCTCCTGAAAAGAAAGGCACAGGACTGAATGCTGCTCCTACTGCAAGCGTATTTGGCACAATGTCTGGAAATGCTGCACAGCCAGCCGCAAACCCTTTTGGTGCAATCAAAAGTGATGCTACACCAGCAGCGGCGCCAAAGTTCAGCTTTGGACAGACAGCAGAGAAGACCGCGGATGCCACTACTTCACAAACAGCATTACCTCCATTCACTGGGTTTGGTGCTGCTTCGACCTCTAAAACTGACACCGCTACGTCCAATCCAGCTCCATTGTTTGGCTCGACTACTGCGACTGCTAGTTTTGATTTCGGTGGAGCCAACAATGCTTCTAGCCCAGCAAAGCCAGCAGAAGGCTCAAGAATCAATGGCAATACGGCATCGTCAACCTCGAGCGTAAATACCACGACATCATCGCCTTTTAAAGGCTTCGGCACAGCCAGTACAAACGCTTCGCCTTTCAAGGGTTTTGCAACATCACAACTTCCCCCGGCACCGTCGTCAACCAGTCTGTTTGCGCCACCCAATACATCCGCACCCCAGAACACAACGGCATCTCCTGCCAAACCAATCGGTAATCTTTTTGGTGCCAAGGCTGCCGAAACAATGCCAATACCTGCTACATCTGCGACCACGAACCAAACACCAGCATATCCTTCATTAGCTGCAGCCAGTCATGCACCCACTACCGGTTTCAGCAACAAAGATACTGCCGGTCTTAGCGATGAGCAAAGACAAGCTTATATCACACAGCTAAAGTTTCGTGCACTGAATGCGAATTTCCAGGCTGCTTTTATGGAGTCGAACCAGAATGCAGACTTGACCGACATAATGAAGGCATACATATCCCAAGCAGTTTCATTCACCACTAACACTACATCTCCCAAGCGATCTCACGACACTACTGATGATATCACTGCACATGCTACGCCAAAGCGTGTCCGCGCCGATGATGCTACGCCGTCTGAAAGCGGATCACCATCAAAATCAAAGACTGCGGCCTTGTTCCAGAATATCTTGGACAGAAAGGACGAACCTTCAACACCACCAAAGACCTCAGCACCACTCTTTGCTCCATCTACTACTCCACAAGGCTCTCCAGCAAAGAATGTATTTGCTGGATTCGGTACGCAACAGAAATCAAATCAAGCAAGCCATGGACCTCCAGCGAAGAATCCATTCGCTGGTGTCAGCGCTCAACAGAAACCAGCTGAAGTAAGCACAGAAGAAGCTCGCCCAGCCAATCCATTTGCTGGTGTCGCAAAAGCACCTACATCGACTGCTCCCATGTTCGCCTTCTCTCCAGCCTCTACATCTACAACATCAGCTCCTCCCATGTTCGGCAACCCTGCTGCGTCTGCGTCCACTACACCAGCAGCGTCCAAGCCCGCAGCTTCTAGCTCATTTCAAACCAAGCCAGCCTCCAGTGAACAGCCTGCACCTAGTCCTTTCCAATGGAAGCCTGCCAACTCCGCTCCAGCTGTCAGTGGGCCACCTGCTTTCCAGGTACCGAAGTTTGGTGGTGGTGCTCCTAGCGGCACCAACTTCATGGCCGCTTTCGCAGCCAAAGCCAAAGAGGATACTGACAAGATGATGGCCGAAGCGAAAGCGAAGAGAAAGGCCGAAGACTTTGATTCCGATGAAGATGACGAGGCAGAGTGGGAGCGTAAGGACGCTGAGGAGCAAGCAGCAAAGAAAGTCAAACTGGATCAAGACGCAAAGAAACAAGCAAAATTTGTGCCTGGTCAAGGCTTTGTGTTTGGTGATGCTACAACGGAACAACCTAAAGAGGCTACAACACCTGCGTTCCAGGTACCGAAGTTCGGCAATGGCTCTACAGCAGCACCCAACTTCCTGTCTGCATTCTCAGACAAGGCCAAGCAAGACACCGAGAAGATGCTTGCGGAGGCCAAAGCAAAGAGAAAGGCGGAAGACTTTGACTCGGAGGACGACGATGAAGAGGAGTGGGAGCGTAAAGATGCAGAGGAACAGGCTGCCAAAAAAGCGCAGCTCGAGGCTGATTCAAAGAAGGTGGCAAAATTTGTTCCTGGTAAGGGCTTTGTGTTTGAGGATGCATCCACGCCCAGTGATGCAGCTAGCAACACAAGTGCTTCGCCTGCTGATACTGCCGCCGCCGCATTGTCGGAAGCCAATAAGCAATCATCATCAGAATCCGATAAGCCATCATCGTCCACCTCGGTTTTCGCAAACTCTGCCAAAGCTACTCCAGCAGCTGGCAACCCGTTTGCCAAGTTCGCAGCAAAGCCTACTGATGACTCTGCTGATTATGAAGACTCTGCAGACGACGAAGCAGAGGACACCGCCACAAAGAAGTCAACGACGAATGGTAAGAGCATGTTTGATCGCGTCACTCCAGCTGAGAAGCCAGCTTCATCTCTCTTTGGTAGTCCTGCACAAGACAAGACATGGAAGCCCGACTCGCCGATCAAGTTTGGAGACGCGAAGCCTAGTGTCGGATTCAGCTTTGGCATTGCAGCAAAACCTCAGGCTGACAATGTCATGCCGCCACCTTCCACTACGCCGTTCGGCTTTCTGTCTAAGCCGAGCTCAGCTATGACATCTGCGGCTACTTCTCGAGCTGGTTCTCCTGGTCCAACCGACTCTGATACTGCTGCTGATGGCAACGCTGATGCCGATACTGAAAGCCAGCTCCCTCAAACTGATCTGACTGCACTCACTGCTGACGAGAAACGGACCGAATCAGTTCTTTTCGAGACTGAACGTGCTCGTTGCATGTTTTTCGACAAATCGAACAAGGATTCGCCATGGGATGTCAAAGGAACAGGTCCTCTTCGAGTGCTTAAGAACAAGAGTACTGATGTTGTGCGAATCGTGGTGCGTATTGCACCAAGTGGAAAGGTTGCAATCAACACTAGATTGAACTCTGAAGTCAAGTACGAGTTCAAGGGCAAAGGAATGGTTCAGTTTGGAATTGCAAAGGAAGGAGGCGTGGTAGAACAATGGATGATCAAGGTCAAGGAAGATGATGTGGCCAAGCAGTTCGCAGGAATTTGCAAGGATTGGCAAAATCATTGATTGAGTGTTCTATGTGCGGTACATATGGATGGAATGTTGTACGAATCAGCGAGCATGACTGTGTTTGGCGTCTGGCTTGTTTGGGTATAGGGCGTTACGGATCTTGTTCGAGCTTTGAGCTACGCTAGGAAAGGCGTGATGACATGAAGATGGGAGACGAAAAGCAGCACAAGAAGCTGAGCCTGCAAGGCGGCACGCATGACCACAACTTGACCACCACAACACCGCCCGCTCGACACCAATGTCTTATCACCTCGACTACAATCATCACACCACCACCACTCCCAAACTCACCAACCCTCATTACCACCAACCACATCACCGCCTCAATTCACCCCCAACTCATCCCAACAACAAACCTCCACTCAAATACCTCCCTATCCATTTCTCCTCTCCCCAACAAACTCGGTCTGAACCACGGCACGCCTTGCACAAAGCACACGAAACTCGAATAGGACAACTCTTCCTCAGGCTCGCTTGTTGGCAGTAAACTAGCCCAGGAGCATGATAGGGACATCCTTCCTTTGTCTTTTGTGTTTTTTGTTGTTGGACGTCTGTTGTGGTATTGTCTTGGTTCGTTAAGGGGAGGAGGGGTGGTTGGCTTTGTGTTTGTGTAGTGGGATTGTTTTGTGCGAGTTGGGCTGGTGGTTAGAGGTGTGGGTGGAGGTATGGCTTCGGTGAGTGATTCAGGGTTGACGAAGGGAGTGGGTGGTCTGGTTGGTGGTGAAGAGAGAAATGAGGAAGGGACGATGGTCGTGGTTGTGGAATAATATTCAAGCACGGTAACGCAGAGCAGGGCAGGACGGAGAAGGGTTGTGAGGTTAGCAACGATAATCAGTCTTACAAAAGCTAGCAGCGCAAGAGCAACAAGTGAGTTGCTGCCGATTCGAAATTAATGTCGTTCTTCGAATCTTCTTTAGTGCACAAGTCTTGATTTCACCCGGTCTACTACAAGCCTTCTGCAAAGTGCAACCCTGCGAGTCTTGGCAAGGTTTTGCATTTTTCCTCTCTAACTCTCTTCTTCCTTTCTTTATCATCTTTTATCATATCAACCTTCCTCCTCTTCGTACTCTAGTATCTTGAGCCTTGCTCGAGTCCAAACCTGCTAATCTCGTATACTGAAAGATCAAGCTAGTGCTGATATGCAAGCACGTTGATGCTGACGATGTCAGATGATCGGTACTTGACTATAGCTGCATCGTACTAGTGGTGCATAAGCTGAACTCAAGCTGTGATCCTTCCATGGTACGGCGCTAAAGATATACTCACAAGCTATACACCCAGCACGAAACGTGAAGTTCAGCACTGCGCGGGCTATGCATCAGGCGCAACGACCAATTGATTGGCTCGGTGTCTTGCTGACCGTATAGATGAGGTGGGTACAACTTGGTCTAGATGTTTGGCTTTGCATCTCATTGCCTTGTCTTACGCATGCATCTACTCCGCCCAAAAGACACTTCATGGCTGCATGCCTTAGTGCTGATCTTGTTACCGCCACGTTGGGCAGGTCGTCGTGTTCCTATAAAATGTCTTTCTCCCGTCTCTTCACACAAATTACACATATTATACCGTCACGCTGCATTCCCTTGCGACCACCGCTGCCTTTTCCCTCCTCTCTTTGGGATGCTTGGCATCACCAGCTCCTTACCCCAAGTCGCTCTCTTCCCGTCAAGCGCCTGCGACTTCTGAGCTTGTAAAGACGTCCAATTACATGGAGATCAGCACGTTGAAACCTACTGGCAGCGGCTGCGCGTATCAAGGATTTTGGCAGTGAACGTCTACGGGATCTAGAAGTCGAGCTTGAATGGGCGGCGAAGATCAGCTTCGGCGGAGAAGATGTCCTTGTCACCCTGGACACCGGGAGTTCTGATACCTGGCTCGTCCAGACTGGCTTCCAATGTATCGATGTTATTGGGGTGAACATCACCGAGGCGGACTGCCACTTCGGGCCGCAGTACAATGGCACCTTCAAGAAGGGCGAGATCAAGAATGTCTGTCTATTCAGGCGTTTACGTTTTCCAGGTCGACTAGCACGCTAACAGCACAACAGGAGAACTTCAGGATTCGCTACGGCGACGGCGAGTTCTTGACTGGTAACATGGGGTACTCAGATATCACCATCGCCGGCATCAAGGTTACGAAGCAAGAGGTGGCACTCGTCAACAAGGCGTACTGGACGGGCGACAGTCAGGACTCAACTCACCATCATACATCTTACATATACTAATGAGTTGCAGGCATCACCAGCGGGTTGATGGGTCTGGCTTACTCGTGAGTCCACAACGTCTTGGTCAAGTCGTGCTGCGAGTATGTACTAATAGTATGCTTCGATCAGGTCTTTGACGAACGCGTTCGCTGGAAACGATCCATCGATTGACAATGTAATATCACCGGAACAATTCCCGGTGACCTGGAACCCTACTCGCCTATTGTACAAAGCATGATCACGCAGGGGTTGGGTAAGCCGTTGTTCAGTCTTGCTCTTCAGCGCTCTGCAAACACCAACAACAACGTTGCCGGCGGTTACATCGCCTTCGGTGGCCTGCCACCGGTTTCTGTCGACCCAGCAGCATTCGTTAGCACACCCATACTCGTTGTAAGTCCGCATTGTTGTGCCGGCTGTCAGATGCACCTCTAGCGTCTCATTCTTTTTTCTAGCATTAACCTCTCTACAGCACCAGTTCTATGAGTATCGGCCCATTACCGCCATCAACCGTGGCTTCTACACCATCGCCCCGGATGCGTACGTCTATGAAAACAAGAAGGCCGTCGTCACCAATCATGCCACTAACATTGACGCCATCGTCGACTCGGGCACCACCCTCCTCTATTTCCCCACGGCCGTCTAC
>Ga0068631_100660_pt1 | contig 13466 bp, 12 predicted proteins | sample InSIn5gowninarea_2_FD_77434 | JGI IMG/M metagenome (GOLD analysis project Ga0068631, IMG submission 77434) | Clean room microbial communities from NASA Spacecraft Assembly Facility at Jet Propulsion Laboratory, Pasadena, California, USA -... ...
AGCAAGCCGGCGACACCGATCCGGGTAAACCTTAATGAATCATTTACTCTGAATTATGTTAACACGTCACAGCGTTGAATTTCCATCATGTTTGCTCAATAATCAATTTTTCATGGCATTTTGGAGTTCTACAAGCTGCCATTGAACTATTGATAATTGTGATGTCTTGCATTTGTTGGATGTTGCTCCAATGGCGATTCTTTGTTCGATATGGATGTGTGAGAAGATGTTTCTAAAGGTTTGAATCACCTTGAGATGCAGAAACACAGTAGTAGCAGCAAGATAGATCTTGGTTCATAAGGAAAAATGCAATCCTTCATTGCAAGACTGTCCAACGAATGTATGAAGAGTTTTAAAACTGGGAATATTTCTAATGCCATCCACATGCTCTGCGGAAAGAAGTCTTGGTGTCCGAATTTGGTAAAAGTTAGGTATTCTCTGTGCATAGAGTGAGTTATAATATGTCTTCTGTGTTGTCTTGGCAGCGGTCTTAATGTTATTTCGAAACGTCCGATACCGAATCTAACTCTCAAAAACGTGATCAGCTTCGTGGGATCGATATTTCCAGCAGAAATGTCTTGGGTTGATGTCAAGTCCGTCGTCTGTAGCTTCTCCACACAGTTCTCGTTGCTTTCAACCTTATGTTCTGTGACAACTAGATCCTCCTTCTTGTCGGCGTCCTTGGGGTTGCCAAGGGCATTTAAGTTTTCCGTCGTCTGGGCTGATGTATTCTTCAACATGACCATCGTGGCAAAATATGCGAAACCTATTGGCATTTAAAAACCTGAGCAGACCTCCCATCGCTCCCTGGAGTGCGCTTTCTTATTTAATATGGGAGCGATTTTGCGCGAGGCATAATCCGCTATAACTCAGCCTCAAGGCTTTTCACCTGCAGCGGTAAAATTCCTTGAGCCACCTTAGCTGCAAAACCTGCTCGCACCTCCTTGCAGGGGAACGGGGGCGCGGGAGGCAACTCAAGGGATCATGTATCAGATTTCCATGCCACAACCTACATCGGTGGGAAACTTCTCACTTTGGCACTTTTATATCTACCAAGGATCAAACACATTGGTCACTTTCGGAACATCTTGCAGTCTCCCTTTTATATTCAGATATGATAAAAGTCGGCCAATTGTTTAAGGGGATGCTATCTAAATTCACTCTCCTATGTATGGAACAGGTTTGAGAGCCGTCTTCAAAGCTCCAAAGGGGACGGAGGTGGCATCAGCAGATTAGAGTCTACAGGATGAATAGTAGGACGAAACTCATCGATTTTGATATGAGAAGCCCGAAGCTTAGTATTTCTGATACACTCCGAGCTGCACATATGATCCCTCCTTTCATCAACAGAATTGCGTATGTCCTGTGGCTTTCCTACGGTATGTTTGGCATTGCAGTGAGAGATGTTGATATTACTCAACGATAATACTGGTCTTCGAGGTAAGAGCTCTTTACACATTACGACTAACGACTTTTCATTCGGATAGATCCTTCTCGCCTCTTCTTCTTGTCTGTCTCCTCCACTGAAGATGCTCGAGGACTTTGATCCAAGTGTGATCATCAAATCGAAATTGGTACCTGAGATATCGCTTTGGTAACTCGATTCAATGGAGGTTCCATGCAGGAGGGACTGCTGTACAATGGTTTTTGGTCTCTCCGGGTGTTTGGCCATTTCTGACTCAATCAATTTGCGCCTTGTTGTACTGTGACAATTCTGTTAGCGGGATTTCTGCCACTGGAGAAAGATCATTTTTACTAATCAACATATTCTTCAAGAATATTAAAGCTAAGTAGAGGAGTACAACTGGGCATCAATGGCCCATATATCAACAGAATACGCACAACAAGTTATAAAGTAATAATCTAATGACAAGATGTAAATTTACGGAACAGCACCACGACCAAACGGAGAAATCCTAGCCGGGTCGCCAGGTTCTTCAGACCGCCATGGCAGTGTTACGATCAGCCGACGCCGAAACGGACATTCTAAGTCCTACCATAGGAAATTCTAAGTCCACTTCTCTGTGTCATCATCCCGTGAAAGTGATGACGGAACGGTACCTTGTCATCAATGCGCTGACGTTGAAATAAACGCTCGGTTGCACCCGAGACTGCGGAAAGTCCTTTGTGGCTGGGCACGTGCTGGTACTGCTCTCGCCAAATTGTCATCAATAGTTGACACAGACATTCGCAGGGAGCTCCGCTTCCGTTCCCTGACATTTTTACGCGAGATATGCGGACGTGCATGAATATCGGATTGACTTGGCACTTATGCAGATCAGCATTATGGCATCATCCGCTGCACAGGAGGTTGTCTGCCTGAGCTCCAAACAAGGCTATCACCATCAGATCAGGCTAAGAATTTCACCCGTTTTCTGTGACAGTCAAGTTTCCCAAACGCTCTTCGAGATTTATCAGCTATTGCATGACTCATCCTGTATAAACGAGTTCCGTAGTGCATGTGCTGCATAGTTTGGTAGGATTACCAAAAGCTTTTGAGTCTTGATTCTCGTATAGCATTCTCTACGGGGAAAACGCATCAATGGTAACTGTAATTTAGCTACTGTATCTTTACTCATTTTCTGTTTCATGATTAGAATAGGCTGAAATGGAATATCTGATAACACGTCAAAGGTTAAAGTCTGTGAGTGCAAATGAGCTCAGATAATACACCCATTCTCTTTTGCGGCATTTGTCTACAAGCAGTATAGCTATTTCCCAGTCTCATGAAGCTCTATCACCATTTTCTCGAGCGAATTTTCTAAATCTCTTATATCTCCCACTTCGTTAAGCTTTTTGCTTTCGTGAATCTCGTCCCCTTGTGGTAGTGTAAAGTGAACTAAGCGGGTGGCCTTACGTTTGGATACTTTCCCTATTCACTTATTAGCTATGTCCAGGTTCTGAAAACATGGAGAGATGTACCCAATCTCGTATTCACTTGAGATTTCTTTGATAAAAGCATTCTCATTATCCAAAATTTACGCAACGCAATCTCATCTTTTAGATTAAGATCAACTTTGATTCCTATCGGTTCAAGTGTCTGATGATAAATGCCTCTTGCAAGAGTCACAGATTCCGCCATTGATATACTAACTAATATTGTGCAGTGCAGTCCCAGTTCTCAGAAAACTTCGTGCTAGTCAACGAACTTTATAGGTTCAAGACCAGCAGGCTATCGTACGGGGAGCTTAGACATGGATATGTTTCTGTTATCGATTCAGCCTCCTTTGAGAGTCTAATTATAGTGGTGTACCTAAAAATATCTGAGCTAATCGCACACAAATATGAGATGCTCTAGCGCCAAATGTTTAGAGCCTGAGCACAGAGTCGTGGGATATTCGAGCATGAAGCTTGACAATGAGCGTTTTCATCATGTGAGTTTTGTTAAATAAATAGTTCTAGGATTTTTCACGGCTAGTTTGATGCGGAATTCATTTCTGCATTAAGAAGTTTATCTTGCACGAAACGGATTGGTTTTCCCATTTGGATTTATCTCTATTCTGTTCTACTAAGATGATAACCGCACGCTGATAATTCTTCACAAGTTGAGAAAAACTAATCCTTTTCCTAAATAATATGCAACGCAACAACTTAGAAAAGGAAGATCATTAACATGGCCACCAAGGTAATATTAAGGAAAACACCCGAAGGATATAACGACGTTTCTCCTCCACCAGAAGATGGCAAGAGGGTCAGATTTGACGGCAGACCACTGGACGCTAAATTTGTTATGGCAGCAGAACTTGAGCTCGAACTTGAGCTCAAGGTGGTTTCCGCTGCCAGAGATAACGACGAAGAGATTGATGTGGTCGTCGTAAGATGCTTAGTTGGTGGAGTGCTTCGCGAAGTGGTGCTAGAAATACTGCTGCCGCTGGAGGAAACTGAACTAGAGGAGACTGAGCTGGAGGAGACTGAGCCGGAGGAAGCTGAGCCGGGAGCTGAGATGGACATCACAGCTCCTGAGACTTGGGGAGCATCATCATTTGACCCCCATATATCTGCTAGAGCAGTCTCATTAACCCTTTAATCGTAAGTATTCTCATGATGAAGCCAATCGAAACCTCTTACCATGTATTCGGCGTAATGCTCGCGTTGGTCAACACAATGTAGAGCAAAAAAGACCACAAAATGTGGAAATTTAACATATTGCCGGCTTAAGGAGAGAGTGATCAGGATGCACGGAAAGGAAAACGGTATTGCTTTATCAATGAGCAGTGGAAACAGTTGTGCTGAGCGCAGGGAATCTCATTTTGGAAAGGCTATATTAGGAAACTGGTCTAAGAATAGAACTTTTCTGTCAGCATTCTTTTGTCTCTAGATAAAGCATTGTAAGGGGCCAGTCGAAACTATTGAATTTGGCTTAATCTCCCTGATAATATACAGCAACCACATTATCACACAATGAACGGCCACCCAAACATGGCAAGAAACAGTCGCCGCCCGATGTCTCAGGTGCGCTTTGCGACCACGGCAATCTATTCGCGTTGTCCAAATGCGGAAGAGTACCGATGCTTCTTCTCATTTGTGAATCATGTAGAGGAATGCCCCACTTGCATTAAGGGAATCAACGAGCGTAGGGCCATTTGCCCTACGGGCTTCCATCTTGGAAAGAAGGTTCTCGTACATGTATACGAAAAATGCGGAGAGATCTATTCCACTTACGATCGAGACGTTAATAATGAGATCGTTCGATTAGAGCTGGACGATACAATTACCGATGTACGACGAATTGCCCAAATGCTTGACGTGAAAGTCATGTATAACATGCCTTATACGTCTATTGGCAGACATGATCCACCTGAGCAAAAACCTCTGTTTCTATTGGTTAAGCCAAGGTATTCTGAAAGGGTACGCAAGCACAAGAAGTGTAGCTTTTGCTAGGCGAAAGCTAGAAGGTGGAGTACAGTTGATTTAATTGTTGCAGTAGGTTTGTGTCAACACTCAGTATCTTTTCTTCTTTCTTCGAATTGTTCCTCATTATCTCCTTAAGACCCTACTTGTCTATTCTTCAACGTATAATAAAAATCAAATCGAAATATTTCGTGTGAAAAGCCACCTAGAGTAGCCTGAACGCCCGGCCATATCAGTATCTCGCCCCAGCAGAAGCGGACGGAGTCATGCTGCATCCATATCGCAGTCAAGTGACCACCTGCATCTCACCTGCATCGTGCTAAGCCTAAAATGACCTGGAAATGCCCCGAAGCGACATTACAGCACACTTGAAGTCTGATAATAGTTTTTACAGAATCTGCTTGTTCAAACTGTACATCGTAGGACTGTAAAAACTATTCAGGAAAAAATAGCTCAAAATTAGGCCTTTTCGGATGATGTGTCAAAGAGTTGGTAGGTTGCAGAGGGGGGTGCGGGGGCCCCAGCACGGCATGGGCCGAACCTGAAGGCGCGCATTAATTTCACGTCATTGACCATCTGGCCAATAGGTGGTGTAACATGGAACTATCTATCACATACCTGGGTAATCGTGCAACATGAGATCATGCACTTTCGGGCTGGGGCGAAATTTGAGAGCTAAACCTGTTTCTACAAGTCAGATCACCAATAAAGGATGTGATCGAATTAACGTTGGTGCTTGCACTTTGAGTGTTTCAAGCAAAAGTCGGTGGTCAGAACCTGATGATTCATGCGACTGGACTGAGAACAAGCTATCTGGATCGTGGGGGTCAGAGAGTAAGCATCATCTCATGTGAACATGCTTTGGAAAGAACTTTGAGATAGCCCACGTTAAGCAGTCGTCAGATTTTCAAAGGACAAACGAGACAAGACAATGAATAGGGGCAGAATATTATGTTGTCGTAAGGCGGTGAGCTTTTAGCGAATCAAAAAATGTTTCTAGCAGCTTAAAAGTGGCCACGGCAAAGCCCGTTGCCGGACTATAACCTTAGCGGCTTGACAATTTTTGAGAACACAACTCCCTTCCACACCGCCTCCTCCAAGTCAACCCTCAGCAAAGCAATCGGTCTCATCATGATTGCAATCGCTAAGCCCAAATCGTCCTCCCAACTTTTCCGACATAGCAGTACCGTGTCCAAAGTTCAACACGCTAAGATAATGTGCTTCTTTTGCCGTCCACCCTGTCTCGGAAGGCTACTCTAATAACCACCTCGAGACGTTGAGGATGCACCTCCAAAGAGGAAGCGTAAACGGCGCCACGTGTGCATAACTAGGCGTGCTGAGGTAGGTTTTTCGCGACCAAATCACCCTGTACATAATCAAGGTTTATCGTTGTCATCCGGGGAATCATGCCAGACGCTTTGGCCTCTGGCTGACCTGATGAAGCGAGATAAGAGCCTTTGTAGATACAAGGCCCGATCCGCCCGCCCGGAATCTTAACTTCTCATAAGGCTGAGCAACCGCTAGGCCAAACACTTGTGGGTCTGTGGAGGCAGGCTAAGATATCGCGCCGTTTTCAAGCATTGCAGAAGCTACTCATAGTAAGCATAGCTTCAAGAAGAACTTCATTCCAGTACGGCGGACTTCGAACTCGAAGAACTTTTCTTCTGAAAAACACGTTATATCTCTTTTGTTCGTACAACTGTGAGGAGGAAGGATCTCGTTGAAGGGCCTCAGACTTTGAGTGAAACACTTTAGAAGCTGTATCAACTTAACTTTGCAAGGAATCTACACGTCTAAGTGGAGGAAGTGGGTTTTCCAGCCACACTCGCTAAACTTAGATTGCTTGAAAAGTGATGATGCATGGATGATCAACGCGGGACGAGATCGTGATGTTTGATGCCTCAGGCATGACATCAACTTCCAACGTCAAGTTTGGACGCGGCTGAGGTCGCATGAACACGCCTCATCTTCACGTATGGATCTGTCACTGATCACTTGAACATTGAGTGCTGATAATGATTATTGCATACAAACTAAACTTTTGTGTCACCCAGAACTAGTCACCACCACTCGAATCTGGATAACTAGTGACACTGGAAGGAATGCGGCAGGACTCAACTGTCAGCGCGTTCCAAAGGTATGCGACCCTCATCTCCACCTCTGTTCCATATCTCCTACCAGGTCTGTTATCCTCCTGTCTAGCTCCAGCTCCCTTGTTCCCCGACACCGACATGCAAGTAGTGGGCTCTCTCAGCATATTCAAGCACTGCTCGATCAAGGGAGCCAAATCATCCCGCTCTGCAAGTGGTCGTCTGCCCTGTGCAGGCCTTGTTTGAATGGTATCCCTTCTTCCCTCATGTAACTGAGACTTGAGATCCATCATTAACATGTATAGTTGTGCCTCATCGATCTGCTTCGGCTGTTGCATTCTGTTGCTAGCTGTATCTGGCGGGAGGGAGAGTATTGACGACTGCATTCCAATGCCACCATCAATCCCACTGCTTGCAGACTTCATAGGGTGATGTATAACAGGTTGGATGACTGGTCCATGAGACTCTGGTACGAACATGTTTGATCCGTTCCAGTGTTCTCCAATTCCTGATACGTCGTGTGACCCGTTGAACCCGTTGAAGCTCGGGGGTTCGCCTTGCCACTCAAAGTTCATGGAGCTACCGTCACATATATCCTGCTGTAGTGATCCAATCCATCTATCACCGGCGATATTCGTTCCAGAATGGAGCATTCCTGACATGGATGCGGGGTCGCTCATGTCGTCAGAATGACACCATGTTTCATCCGCCAGCGACGATATATTGGAGTATTGACTCAAGGTCTGTGAGTTGCAGAAGTCGAAGAGGTTGCTCGAGATACTATCAGAAGTGCTGTCGATTTCGTTTGAAAGGCTGTGCGCGAATTCGTCCCGACTTGAGGCGACGGAGGGATGGCTGGTGCTGGTCTCGGTGGAGATGTTGACATCCTCTTCCGAAGGCAGTGCGGTGTCCAGCTGGTCGAAACCAAAGTCTATTCCTGAGTCGAAGAGACTATCTTCCTCCAAGTTGTCTGCGTCAGGCTTCCGGCGTTTGTCAGCCAGACGCTGGCTTGTACGTCTCTTCGACCGGTCCTCAGGTCTTCGCGGTCTTCCTTCTCTTCTCTTCACTCGTCCCTCACGCATGTCCTGGATTTTGCATGCTAATATTCGGTAGTCCTCGACCGTATCGAGATAGAAGAATGTTTTCCAGCGTGACACGCATTTGTTGATTCGATTTTGTACCCGCCGTACAGGCTGTTTCTTTTTTTTGACGAAATAAGTCACATACGCTTCTCGCTCGCTCTGAAGTTCGCTCTTGGCATCCTCAATATTCATGATACCAGGAACGTCGGCGTTGAGGACATTTCTGACTGTCATACGTTATAAAGAAAGGGGCATGATTGCTGTCATCTTCGCTGACTTCAGGAGCCCAAAGACGGTTTTAGAACAGAGGTTCCGGTCTGTTCTCCCTCCTCCTGCTTTGCCTCTCGTATGCATGTGCTGGGTTTGTTTTTCGCTGCCATGGATGGGTCATCGAGTGCCTAGCAGAGTTCTCACTAGATTCTGTGAGGGTTCCTACGTCAGCATCGTTCTAGACATACTATTTGGCAAGCTCGCGTAGAAGCACCTCGTTCCTAGACCCACTTCCGCCTCTGAATTCGCTTGTCAGCATGGTAAATCGGAATTCGGAGCAAGGCGGCTCGTATCAAACGCTAAACATATCCTGGCCGCATACAAGATCAGTCAAGTGATATGTGAATAGAAGAATGAAATCCTCAATGAGAGTTTTGAGGGCTAGAACCACTGTCCCAATCTTGAGGACTAAAAACCATTGTCAATCACTACCACTTTTCACTTCATCTCTTTCCTTGTGTCTTCTTGTAAAATTTCGTTTGGCGCACCAAAAGAAGAGGGGATCAAAATTCTCAAAATACAATGGCCCAACGATCAGGTCAAAGCCCCCATAATTCCAACTGGGACAATACTTTCCTTCCGTCCTTCTTCAACGGTGGCACTCTGAACTCACCAGGCGTATCTGCTCTATCATCGAACAACAACAGTCATGGTCAGTACACATCTGCGAATTCAACCCTGTTTCCAGGACAAGAGGATCACAACATCAGCTCCGGGTCACACCAAGATCACACACTACAAGCTCCCTTCTCGATCAACTCTGTCAACGGGACAAGTTCGAAAGTTGAGTACCAGGGTCAAGAACTCCTAGAGATATTACTACAAAAGGCTGGTCCCACGAAACAAAAGATCCAAGACAACATCCTAAAAGAGGTCAAGCCTGTGGTGAAGAAGGAGATAAAAGAAGAGACCTTAGAGGAGATCAGAGATCTCATAGCGGAGGTGAAGCGGTTGAGGAGTGTCGTAGCAGAGTTGGAAAAGCGATGTAGTGTCGTACCAGAGATGCAAGAGCTTTGGAAACAGTGGCTATCGTACCAGTGAGATCATCAAATTTTAGCAAGCTCATGGATCCTTAGCTAACACAATGCAGGCAACGAAACCCTTTCTTTCATCACAATAATAAGACTCCACAGTGAGCATATGTGAGCGCCGAAGATATCGAAGGGGGACTTGGTTGAAGTATGTGGCGAGAGAGGGGATTCTTGGATGTATGTGCAGCCATCTGATACGGTGGAATTGCATCTGGAGTCAGGGGTTAATTGAATAGAAAATCTCAGAGCTTTGGACAAGTTCTCTACCCGATGATATCTGGAAAGCATGTAATTATTGTTACTAAAGCTAGAGCAATGTGGAAAGAACAAAACAGGTTATATCGTAAGCTTTAGCGCTTATTGTTACCACGGGCCTTTCAGATTGTCTGCCCCGCCTTCCACATTCGTTTCCATACTGGAGACTCCACTGGCCTTCAGCTGCTCTTGGCGATGCTTAGTTGCCCTTGGCTATGCTTGACAATGCTTAGCAAGATTCTACACTAGTGATCAGGAATGCCTGGTCAATGTATTTCCTCTCCCGACCTAGCTCAGTGTGTCCTTCTATGTATTTCCATTGTAGAGCAATCAATCTCCAATATTCCGCAGACGCAAGAAAATTTTCAAGAAACAAAATTTCAGCCCTATCCTTCGGGAAAGACGCATATCTGCTAATAATCCAGCTTTCAGGAACTCCCAGAGCAGTGGTAAAGCCGTTCCGTTAGAAAAAGTCTGAAAAAACTCTGCACATGGAGGTCGACATCGGAGACGGCACGAGCGATACATCACAGAGCGGTTGGCAGTGACAGGTCCAGAGGTGCTTTCACACCTGCAAGGATGATCAGCCTCTTGCGACATGTTGGTGGCCAACCCGATGTTCCTGACATAGGACCCAGGATCGAATGTTCTGCATGCACACGTCCCACGATCGAATATTCTGCATGCACAATCATACACCCAGGAGTTGCATTAAATATGCACGATTTCATCAATTGTTTGTTTAGAACAAAACATACAATGATTCTGTCGTTGATGTATCAATACTGAACAAACTTCGACGTGAAATGTTAACTCCACCCTTATCGCAGAACAAGTCACCGGGGAAGTACTCGCCGCTCCCGCCCCACATCGTTCCAACAATCGGCCCGCATGGCTAACTTTCTGCGACGGATACGAGTGATTAGTCTCAAAGCGACAAGGTCAGCTTTTGACCTCCGCTCCCACACGTGTGACATACGGAGGTATCCTAGTTCAGGAGAATCAGCAAGCCACGATACTCCACAAGGACGCGAGTCATCATGGTACGTGCAGCGAGGGTAGCGATAGCGATGATCAAATTGCGTTTTTTCCGGAGCAATCTCCTCATTCATCTTCCAAAGGTTGTTGAGTTCTCTATTCCTCTTCCATTTGGTCATCCGATTATAACCGGCTGGTGAGCGAAAATTCGGGCCAACAGGGACCGATGCGGCCCAACAGAAAAAGCTTATGCGGAGGCGACCTCTTGGCGCACAGCAAAATTTCCCCGCACCAAGCTCAACCACTGAGATAGATGCGTAAGAATTGAGGTCTGCAAATATTTTCCATGTGACGATTAGCAATACATTCTCTTCACTCCACCATCCAAAATACTCTATTTGTAATCATTTCTTCATATCTACAGTTTCCATGTTACCCTCTAATACCAAATATTTCAAAAACAAATCCGATATGTTACATGTTTGAACTTCCGCAGGTCTTAAGCTTTACTCCTTAGATTCATAGGTAACTTATGCAACTCCTCCTTGAGGCCTCTAAAGAACCTTTCGGACCGATCAGGTGACATCTCTCCTATCATTTGCTTACTAGATTTCCATGAGACAAGTATATTTAACGTAAAGATACAACTCACATAGCAACACCCTGCTTTGCAACAGTATTGACCAGTGATAGAAACATCTCATAAAGCTTTTCGATCTTCTCCACTCGTGCTTCGCTATCTCTCTTTAATTCCATAACATCCCTGGTCTAATTAGTACTTACTCAACTAAAGCTAGATGGTACGTACCTTTTTAGCCTCTCGATCTCGGTATCAGAGCTCGACGCAGTAAAGGTTTGAGATGCTTGAGTCTGTTCAGTTTGATCTTTCGAGATATTTGTCATTGTGGTCATAGAATTTCCACGGTTAAGGACTTCTTGCAGTGCACGATGGCTACAGCTGGTTGCTGTGTGCGCAGGGTCAAAAGCAAACGAATAATCTTCAAAGTTGTCGAGATGAGGTTGACTACTTGCAGGTTGGTGGCCAAAGTTAGAATCAAACATAGAAATATCATCAACAGAGGTCATAATGAAATGAGTGACGGATGCACATTAAAAATGACTTATCCAGATATTAAATGTGAAAATGTACTTGTCCTGGCGTTGATATAGTTGTTACTTTTGAGGCGGTTTCGGTGTGCCAAATCTTGCGGTATCATCGTTCCTATCTTATTCAAACTGGGTAAGTTTAGGGTCAGCAACTTAAGGCTTACAGATTCAAGCTGACTTGGTCGATTTGAAAATGTCAGCGTAATGGTAGCTGTTCAGGCCGCCGCCAGCAACCTCATTGCTGTAGTTGATACAGCAACAACCACAAAGATATACTCACGTTCCGGCACCAACAGTCGATGTGGCCTATGGGAGCTGCTATTAAGTTATATAAATTTACTTGACATTATACAGGTTCTTCAGTAGCGGTAACGTTACAAACCGCTTCTCTCGATTGAAATTATAATCTCAGCTAACTTAGTTTTCATTCTATCCATGGAGGCTATTTATTGGATTACGGAGTCTCTCAAGTAACGCTTGAAGTTGATGTGCATATTCTGTACTAATTGGGGGACTATGGGGATGCTCTAGAATATGAGACTTTAAAATAAAGTTTCTATGCAAACGATAAAAAAGCTGAAACCGTACCCATCTATTTCTCTTACCTTTTGAAGCTGAAATAATATGTCATGGCTGAACTTGCTACTGATCTACAAGGATGATTGCAGGGCCAGCAAGAGTAGCTCCAGTGAGATCGTCAATAGATATGAGGGTATTTTGAGTGGTTAGAGCAGCATAGACAACTCCTTTCAAGCCAGATGGGACAGTGGCCGTTCCAGTACCGTTGCCGGTAGATTTCAAGGGCGTAAACACAGGTGACCGAAGCTGATTCACCCAGCCTATGAAGAGGTCCTTCCCACTCTCTTGAATCACCGGCTTCTGCGTTGGATCCCATGAGAACGTCATACTTGTCTGGTTGCTCTGCAAGGTAGCTTGCGTGCTTAAAGTCGGCAGAATGGGAATTGGCAGCTCTACGGGACAAGATGCCGGTACGATGAACTCCAAGGCGAGATTGTATGCCCAAGTAGATGATATCGGAGTGTCGAACGGCGCAGGATTAGGAAGCTGGCCATTCGCCACGTTGAAGAAAGCATCATGTCTTGCTTCCGTCGCTGCAATGCTAGCGATACCAGAGACTAGGTTTGAATCAAGAATGGCGACTGTTTCTGCCAGCGCGAGGATTGCACCTATACCAACAGAGCTCAGGGACCTTCCAAGTGATAGAAATTCGCTTGTGTTTCTAGAAGGAAAGACATATTGACATTCCGGAATGATCGAGGCTCCAGCAGCTAAAAGGATGTTCTGGAGTGTTGTCTGGTGCACTTGCTCTTGCTACAATTATGTTAATTTGTACTTTAACAAGATAATACTTCAACATACCTGGGTAGCTATGCTGATAGCATCAAGTGTCGCATTTGATATACCTTGTGCAACATCACGACTTGTGATGTTGGCAGATGCCGATCGAAAGAGGTTGACCTCAAGATTTTCTAGGTGAAGAGCTAGCTGTAGTCCAGCTATGGTGCCGGGAGATAGATATAAAGTTACAGTGTTATTTCCTGTTGCACTGGTGCAAGTAGGAGCTGCCAACGCTGCAGTAGCGCCAAGAAGAACGATTGGATAGAGGAGCATATTTAGAGTTTATTTTTTAGATTGTGAACGCAGAATATTGAGTGTTTGCGTCAAAGCTGAACATTCACGGTATTTGTAGGCTCTCATTCCAGACCTCCCTTCTTCCTGAAGACTTCATGAATCTGGGTGCTACTATTCTGGGAAGATTGGTATTACTACAGTAGCACGAA
>Ga0068631_100661_pt1 | contig 13464 bp, 15 predicted proteins | sample InSIn5gowninarea_2_FD_77434 | JGI IMG/M metagenome (GOLD analysis project Ga0068631, IMG submission 77434) | Clean room microbial communities from NASA Spacecraft Assembly Facility at Jet Propulsion Laboratory, Pasadena, California, USA -... ...
AATACAACAAACTCAACAGAAAGCCCAACAAGCAAATCAAACTCAACAACAACAAGCAAACCAATCAAAGCAACAAGATCCAAAGATGAATGAAAAACTCCTCAACTATACAAATGCTGCTATCTTGGTCTGGTACAGTTCTCTTGTTGCATGATAATCTACAGAAAATTAATTTTGGGATAGGCTCTTAATTCTTTTTTTTACAACATTCTATTTTTATATAATTTATAAAGTAAATAAAATTTCTATGTAAAAGATTTATACAAAAAAATTATTATGTATCAACTTATTTTCATGTATTTTAAAATAAACCGCAATAAATCTGGTAATAATAAACACATGATGAACGGAAGGCCATAAGAATCAAAACTACTCTATACTATTATATGAAAACTGCATGTGTCAACACGATTATTAGAATGTTATTGATGAAAAGCTCATTTCTAAAATATATATTGATTAATCAAATATCTATCTAAACATGGATTATATTATTCAATTAAAAGATAAATATAAAAAAATAATAATAAAAAATTTATAACAAGTTATATTATTTTTAAGTACCTTTCCTTTAATTAATCAATTGAATAATTATTACGTAGGTTGTTCAGGTTGGAGTTATGAAGGTTGGAAAAACACCTTTTATCCCCGTAACATAGACAATAAAAATTACTTATCCTACTATTCCAAATTTTTTAAGTTTGTTGAAGTTGATTCTACTTATTATCATATCCCCTCTAGGGAAGCGGTAAGAGGTTGGAAAGACAAAACACCATCAGATTTTAAGTTCTCTCTCAAATTTCCCAAAGTAATAACCCATGAAAAAAAATTAGAGGATGTATCTAAACCCCTATCAATACTATTCTATGCCTTGGAACCACTGGCAGAAAAAACATTAACCTTGCTAATTCAACTCCCGCCCTTTCTGTCTGAAAAGAAAGGATTTACTTCTCTCCAAACCATGATTCGTTTTTTAGATAAAAGGTTCAGATATGCTTTAGAAGTACGAAATTCCTTATGGTTTAGCAATAAAGTTTTTGATTTTTTGAAAGAACACGACATTTCATGGGTGTGGAGTGTCCGTGATGAATTAGAATCACCATTGATTGTGACAACCAACCAGCTCTATGTGAGATTTATTGGTGATAGAAGTATCTCGGATATAGATTTTGGCAAAACTGTAAAAGATAGAAGCAAAGAAATGCTTGAATATGCAAAAAAAATAAGAGAAACGCAAAATAAAAATACGGGAATTCAAGATATTTTGATCGCGTTTAATAATCATTTTGCAGGGTTTGGTCCTCAGTCTGTCAATGATTTCTTAAAATTAATGAATTTGCCAGAATCAGATTGGAAAAAAGAATTGGAAAGACAAGATAATAATCCTGATTACATGAAAGGACAATCTCAATCAAGCTTGTTTGATTTTTCCAATTAGCAATAGTTTCAATTATTAGTCTATTTGGAATATTTTGGACTTTGTGTGCATAATTTTTTTATGACATGATCAGATCATTTATTGTTGGTAACTGCAAAAGATCGATTTTTAAACAAGATTTATCTTGTGACCTAATCAATTTTAACCAAAGTTCTACCTACGGTTTTTCCATTAAAGAGACTAACAAAGGCCTTTGGTGCATTTTCCAGGCCTTCAAAAATAGTTTCTTGAAGTCTTATTCTATCTTCACTGATCCATTGAGACATATTTGCATTAAATTCATTCAAAATATCAAAGTGATCGCTCCATATAAAACCTTGAAGCTTAAGTCTATGTGAAACAGCTAATGAAAGATTAGAGGGACCATCAGAATTGGATTTAGTGACTTTTTGGTTTTGGTTATTATAAGAAGTATTACCGTGATCATTGTATTGAGATGTAGTTCCACACAAAGCAATCCGTCCAAAAGTATTCATGTTGTCAATAGCAGCTTCAAGGTGTCTACCTCCAACATTATCAAAGTAGAGATCGATTCCATTTGGAAATACTCTTTTTAACTCCTCCGATATATTGTCTTGACCTATCTTTCTGTAATTAATAGCATGATCTATACCTAGTTTGTCAACTAACCATCTTGCCTTCTCGTCACTTCCACAACTTCCTACAACATAACACCCCTTTATATTGGCCAGTTGGCATGTAACCGAACCTACTCCTCCGGCAGCTGAAGATACAAATACAGCATCTTGTCCTTCTTTCAGATTGCATATTTTAAAAAGTCCAACATATGCAGTCATACCCGTGATTCCAAGTAATCCAAGAAAAGCTCTTAAAGGTGCTATTGTTGAATCAATTTTAGATATGGAATTTTCTACACTGTCCATATCTTTGCCGATCCAATATTTTCTCCAACCGAAATTGGCTTTGACATAATCACCTACTTTAAACTTGGAACTTTTAGATTCTATTACTTCTCCAATGCATCCTCCCGTGAGTGGCTTATTTAATTCAAAAGCCGCTGCATGCTTGGTTCCTGAGGCCATGTAAATACGCAAGAATGGATCTACTGACATCCAAATATTTCGAACTAAAAAATCACCTTCTTCTCTGAGCTGTGGAATGTCTGTTTTCACTAATCCAAAGTGGTCCAATTTAACAGGCCCTATTGGACGCTTCTTTAGATGGATTTCATACCCTATGCTTTCGTTTTCCAATTTTCAAACTATTATAGGCTGGCGATTCCAAAGAACTTTGCTTTAAATAAAATGGAAATAGCTGTCAAAGCTACGAGATATGGCAACACAGTCTCACAATTTCCATACAACAATATCTACTAAGACCAAATTGGATAGATCCAGAAATGACACCATGTATGAATAAAAATAAATTTGAAACACTATGGGAGACTATATCCAGAGAGTTTATCTATAATATTATATGTTCAAGATCTGTGTAGATTTGAAAAGAAATATCTGTAAATAAATAGAATCATGATAATCCTCTTAGCATTATTCTTTTCAAGTAAAACAAGGCAGATTTCATATCATGTTTTTGCTCCTAGGGAAATCTGAATTGTTGACCTGGTAGATCTTTGGATTTTACTAGGAGTATTTACACCTTAAATTAATTACTAGCACTAAATATAGGCAGGATCAGACCTTTCTGCCCGATCAAATGCCAAGCATCATCTAATGGGCAAATATTGACACAGTAGACCTAATTAACGTTGCAAAAATTTATGGATAAGCATAAAATTTTTTTGCGCTTGCAATTTAACGCATGACAAAATCATGATCGAACTTTTATTTGTTCAAACGATACAATAAGTATTGATGGCAGATTACTTCAATTTAAAAAATTGTCATAAAGCACACAATTTAGGTTTTATTAAGTTAAAACTTTTTAGACAAGTTTAAAATAAGTCCCGACAACTTATTAACCGACAGGGGCAAGAATTTATTTGCTATTGACGTCAAAATTAAATGATTTTCATAATTCGAAGTAAAATTGGCCGAAATCATTATCACATTCTGCATTTTTCTATTAGTATATTCTTTAATCATTGCTAGAACAAAACTAAAGAATATTCCATTTTGGTTGATAATGTCTATCGGAGCTATACTGGTGATGGTTTATGGAATAATACCCTTAGAATCGGCGTTAAAGTCAATTAATCTGCAAGTAATAGGTTTTCTCTTTGGAATATTTAGCATTACAACTGCTCTTGAAAAATCGGGTGTAATAAACTGGATAATCGGATTAACTCTTGCGAAACTCAGAGAGAAAACAAATAACATAATTATAATGATTGTATTTCTTTCGGGGATTCTGTCAGCTTTCATTGTCAATGATACAGCTGCAATATTGCTTGTACCATTTGCTATATCAATTTGCAATCAGATGAAAGTAAAGCCATCAATAGTATTGATTTCAATTGCGATAGGAATTAACGTTGGAAGTGTAATGACACCCATTGGAAGTCCTCAGAACTTGCTTATAGCGAGCCAGAGTGGAATTCCTCTTCCTTTCATCTCATTTGTTTCGTTATTAGGACCACCTACAATAATTAATTTGCTGTTAAGTGGTCTCATTTTACAGCACTACTACAAAAAAGAGTTAATCGTTAGCCGACAACAACTAACAAACCAACTTTCTATCCAAAATCATCAAGATAATAAAGAATACAAGCTTGCAAATGGCATTTCAGAGGTTGACAGGACTGAGAAATTGTTCTCAAACAGATTGGCTAAAATATCAACAGCGGTCTTTCTTTGTACCGTAGGAGCCATAGTATCATCAGAGATTGGAAATATGTTTACAGGAGTTTACATAGATATTGGAATAATATCACTTGCTGGTGCATTAGTATTATACATTGTAAGTGGGGACAGAATTTCAATATTAAAAAGCGTAAACTACTCGGTAATAGTTTTTTTTATTTGCATGTTTATTTTCACAGCCGCATTATGGACATCAGGACTTATTCCAGGCCTAATGGATTATTTTCCCTCATTCAGACTCGATGATAACACTATTAACAATACCCAAGACGTGATTGCATACACGCTATATAATAATACCATTATTTCTGCTGTGAGTATATTTGTTAGTCAAATCCTTAGCAATGTACCATTTGTCGCTTCTTACATTCCTTTTATGATTCAAAATGGTTTTGATGAAAGTCACATTTCTGAATGGATGATGTTATCTGCAGCAAGTACAATAGCAGGCAACTTGACAATAATTGGTGCTGCAAGCACTATCATCATAATGCAAACAGCTGAATCCAAAGGAATAAAGGTATTTACATTCTTTGAGTTCTTTAAAATTGGTTCTCTATTAACGGTAGTTAATGTTGCTATTTACTATTTATTTCTGGCACTTTACAACCTATAAAAAGAATTAATCAAATACAGAAATGAATTTGTAGAAGACAGAGCCGAGAACATTAAGATTATGATATGAAAGATGATGGTGATATGTATATTTCTCCATCCATCTCATAGTTTAGTATCTAATATTTTTCCAATTGCTTTTGATGAATCATTTAAGATCATTTTTTTATCCAATTTTATTTGTAATGGAATTATCTTTGTAATTTCCTCAAGTTTTTAAAAGCAAATACTATTTTTCTGATTTAATCAATGAATATTCCAAAGGGAAAACAGAAACAAGTAAAAAGGGTATGAATTAACTAGTCATAATTTCATCCAAGGTTGTTCTCACCTCTTTGTTGTTGGCTTTTACCATACATACTCAAATTAACATCCCCATCATCATTAACCTCCATTTGAAAAACATATACTTCTGGACACCGTTTTACAAGTTCAATATTAATCTCAACACATTTACATATTCAACTGGAAGAATAATCCATTATTTAATAAAAATATATCTAGATATTTCAAAGATTTGTATCTAAATAATAGATTTATAGATTTAATGTTCAATGATACTAAATACCTACACTGTAAATTCTCTGTCCAACCGCTAAAGAAGTAGTAGTATTGTAATAGTAGTCCCCAGCATTATAATTTGATAATTCTAAAGGATATTATATTTAGATAACAAAGTATATATACTATGCATAGTAACACAAGATAAAAACCTAACGGTTACCAATTATAATGATTTATCACAAAAATAGAACACAAAGTTTAAAAGCCATAGTCAATGCTAAATATTAATGAATAATTCATTAGTATACACTATTTTCATAGCTTTGACTTTTGTTGCAGGAAGTTTTGCAGTGAATGCTTTTGCACAAAATATGAGCCAATCAGCTAATCAAACCGGAGAAGGTATGCAAGGTGCTGCAAACGAAACAGGTGAAGCAGCTGGCAACGCAACACAAGGATTAGGTGGCGCAATGAACGAAACAGGTGAGGCTCTTTCTAATGCTACTCAAGGCGCAGTAGAAGGATTACAAGACCTAGTTAACGGTTCAAGCTAAAAATTAGAACCTAATCCAATTTTTTTAACTTCAATTAAATAAAAAATTTTATCTCATAATTTTTAACTAGCTTGACATTTTAAATATTTGAAAAATCCAAAAATGAAATAATTTGAAAGCATGATTGATCCGATTAATAACGATTTAAAAGAATATAATCATCATCCTAGGAAAAGACGTGCTTTTATGAGTTGAATATATGTATAAACACGTTTTACAAGTTATTTTTTATTTTATTTACCTTTTTTAAGTTCATATAAATTGCAAAAAATAAATTCAATGCATAATAAATAAGACTATAAAGTGGAAATGTTTGTTCTTAATCGTTAACTTTTGTCACTGCAGTGCGATATTATGAAACGCTAATTGTTAACAAAAAAATTATTGGCCAAATGGTGGTTGTAATTCAGCTCCACCATATGTACCTGCTGCATTAGGATCAGTGTCTGAGAGGGGTTCTTCAGTTACTATGAATTGTGTGTATGTATATGGATTGACCATATTTTCAGAAACATTTAATTGTCCACCGTTGAATGCACCCAAACTAAGCTTATAGTTAGAACCGTCTGCATCCACTAACCATGCTTCAAATGCCTTGTCTGCTTTTGGAGTTGCAGTCAAGTTTGCATTAATAACTATAGTATTATTCTTGGCGTCGATAGATAATGTACCTATTTTCTCAGTCCCAAATCCTGGACCCGGATCTTTTGCCTTATTAATATCCATGACAACTGGTTCGGCGCTGATAAAAGAGTGTAAGGACGAAGTGATTGAAACCATTATTATGGCAGATAGCGCGAGTCCAAATAAAGAAAATTTAGATTTTGACATTAAAACACCTTGTTTCACATAGTTTAAATAAATAATAATTTCATAGTAATTGACAAACAGGAATCTATTTAGTTGAATTTATCAAGTAGGCTGTCGAGGACACCTCATTACTTGTGTGAGCGAAGGAACCATTACCTACAATATATCGAATAATAATAACTCGAATATAACAGCAATTTGTAGGATTCGTGTTGTAGTTTATTTCCCCCCCCATAATAAAGTCTACAACTTTTGGTAGTTCCCATTCATTTCCTCGTGGGCAATTTTAGTTTCATTAAATCCGATTCCATTAAGCAAAAATTTGTCCTCACCAACCAAAAAATACAATATATAGTGATACTAATTGTAATTATTAGATATTATTTATTTTTATGTCCATTTTTGAGCTTTTTTGCTCAAAATCCATACTCAAATAAGAAATCTGGTTTAAATAGACGACTAAGTGAGACGTATGCCATAATTTATAATGTGGATATTACTTTAAGATCTAATTTTTTGGTGAAACACATCAATTAGATATCCACCTTCAGATAAGATTAAATACTAACTTAAAAATAAAATTTTCATGTCATCTGGCCGTTCCATCATTGTAATAGATGATGAAATGGAACTAGCCTCACTTTTTAAATCATTTTTAGAAAAGGAAGGATATGGTGTGGTTTCTTTTGTTGATCCACTAATAGCATTAGATTTTTTCAAAGAAACATCAAACAAACACTCCCTAGTAATTACCGATTTGAGGATGCCAGGAATTTGTGGAATTGATCTTGCCATTAAGATGAGAGAAATCAATGAGAATATTCATATCTTTTTAATGACAGCGTTTGAAACCAAAGATCTAAGAGACCAAGAAAATTTCAAGCAAGCCAAGTTCGACAGGCTAATTCAAAAGCCAGTTAGATTTGCCGATTTAAGAAGTATGATAAATGAATTATGGGCCCATGAAGTCAAATAAATTATATTTATAACCTGATTAATATAACATAGTTTCCCGAGTTATGTTGACAAATAAATGAAGTTTGACAATAAAAATAATTCGACCTATGCTAAATTTTTATGGCAATTTGATGATAATTAAATAGTTTTTGTTTAACATCGTCAGACAAATTATTAAAGTCATTTTGGTGATAGAGTATATCCTTTAAGATTTGCATCAAAATCCTTGTGTAAGATTTTTTCATAATCAAGAAGCCTCTGGATTTCTTTTTTGAAGAAAAAATCACCCATATAACTTGATATTGAAATTCCTTTGGTTTTCATGGCATTGGAATGTTCAACGAAATCAAAATGGGCATTCCTTAATGATTCTGGTGACGATTGATCAAAATACATCCCTAAGTAATCGTGTAGGAAAGTTTTGTCTCTGTTTTCAATCATCTCTTCAACTATTTCGAAACTACTGTCAGACAGGATAGTTCGAATTGAATTTTCAGTATCATAAAAGGTAGAAACTCGATTACTCCATTTTTTCTTGAATCAGCTTTTGAATATATTTATGTAAAGTCTCTTAAATCACCATATGTACTATATATTACCAAATTATGCTTACCGTATGCAGATTCTGACAAAATATTTACAGCGTTTTTTTCTAGCATAGAGATTACATCATTTCTACTAGAGATAATCAAACTATCTGTCTACCATATGTAAAAAAAATTTATTAATTGTCATTTATTATTTGCAATGTCTTCTTAAGTTTATTTATGAATTGACCTACTGTTCTCATTTCTTTCTGACTTTTACTTTCAAGAAAATCTTTTATCTTGAAAGAAATGGCATTTATGTCGATATAGTGTCCTAATAGTCTAGAATGAGTGATTTAAAAAATGACAGAATTTGATTTAGATAAATTGTCCCCGTCAAAAAGATATAATCTATTAATATCTTTAGTAGTTCCTAGACCCATCGCTTTTGTTACTTCGATAGACACACAAGGAATTGTAAATGCTGCCCCATTTTCTTTTTTTAATTTGATGGGTAACGATCCTCCTATAGTTGCACTGGGAGTTGGAAAAGACGAGACACGTAGAAATGGCCTAAAAGATACAGGGTATAATATACAACAGACAGGAGAATTCGTAATCAACATAGTCAATGAGAAGATAGTAAATGAAGTTAATACTACATCGGTTGATTTTCCTTCAGATATTGATGAGACCGAAATAGCCGGTTTAACTAAGATTCCCTCAACAAAGATAAGACCACCTCGAATTGCCGAATCTGTTGCTAATCTTGAATGTCGTCATGTAAACACGATAGAAATTCGAAATACACGCATAATTTTGGGCGAAATAATTTATATACATTTAAAGGACGAATTCATAGAATTTAATGAAAACGATTTCAGGATTCTTGTGGAGTTAATAAGACCAATAGGTAGAGCCCACGGTAGAGATTTTTATACCAGAACCATCGACTTATTTAAAGTCCCACGAATGTCGTACAAAGAATGGATAGATAGAAGATAAAGCTTGAGAGCAAGAAATGAGAATATGAGTCATTTTTTTGATTCTACTGATCTCAGAGTATCACCATTTAGAAGCGTTGTGATAAAAGTATGTTATTTACTTCATATAAATTGAATTATGGTTAATCTTTTTGATCATAATGTTGACGTAATGCAGGTAATACTTTAGTACATATTAATTTGGTAGAGCGGATTAGTTTATCATGAGTTAATGCTGAAGGATTCATCATAAAGGTAAATCTAGAAATCCCTCCAAGTGCTTTACTATGCCTAATTATTTTTTCGATAACTTCAGTAGGATCGCCCACAACAAGTGCTCCTTCTGGGCCTTGTTGAGCATAAAATCTCTCTCGAGTCATTCTTGGCCATCCTCGTTCCTTACCAATTTCTGTCATGGTATGTGCATATCCAGGAAAGAAGTCCTCAATGGCTTCATCAGTAGTTTCTCCTACATAACCCAGAGAATGTATTCCTACTTTCAATTTGTCTAGAGGATGTCCAGCTCTTCTACTAGCTTCTTTATACAGATCTATTAGTGGTCTAAATTGATGTGTTTTTCCTCCAATTATTGCAACCATAAGAGGTAATCCAAGATTACCGGCACGGATAAATGATTCAGGCGTTCCTCCCACACCTATCCATACTGGTAAGGGATTTTGCAGGGGTCTGGGATAAACTCCTTGTCCACTAAGTTTAGGTCTATAATTACCAGACCAGTGAACATATTCATTCTCGCGCAGTTTCAATAACAAATCAATCTTCTCTTCAAATAGCAAATCATAGTCTTGTAAAGATAGACCAAACAGGGGGAATGCCTCTACAAATGAGCCCCTACCAACTACCATCTCAGCTCGTCCCTTTGACAATAGATCCAGAGTTGCAAATTCTTGAAAAACTCTTACGGGATCTGCAGCACTTAAAACAGTAACAGCACTTGTTAGGCGAATACGTTTGGTTCTTGCTGCTGCAGCAGCTAAAATAACAGTTGGAGCAGAATCCAAGTATTCTTTGCGATGATGCTCTCCAATTCCAAATATATCTAACCCAAGTTGGTCGGCTAGTTCTATTTGTTCCATTAATCCTTGTAAACGTTCAACAGTACTAACTGAGAGGTTAGTATTATCATGTGCTGCTGCAAAGCTATCGATCCCTACTTGCAATTATATCTGAATAAATATAGGATATTGTCTATTTAATATTGAGATTATTTAGTATTTTTATTCCATCTAAAGACTGTCAAACAGACGATATTAATGTATAATATTCAAACTTTTCCAGGATATTTGACATGAATCCTACGATCGTTGTTGTAAAATTTATAGGTCTGATAATATTTGATTTATAAATTAAATTCAGGCAATTTTAGAATTAAAATCTATGTTTTTATGTAATAATTGAATAGTATAATTTTAGACATGAGATGAATCTAGAATTTGTCAAAGATTTGGATTTAGAAAATGTAAAAAAGATTAAAGAAAGACTTGAATGGTTTTATTTAAATTATGAATATTTTAAGAGATATTATGTTGGAAAGCATGTAGCAATAAAAGATCAAAAAGTAATAGATTGTGATAGGAGCTTGGATACATTATTAGAAAGATTACAAATAAGAGATTACAGAGATCCTATTGCTGTTGAATTTGTTTATCCTTAATGTAAGATAATTCATCAATGGAATCAATTTACACCATTGTCATTTAGTCTAAATCAAAATAGTTTTGATATTAAGCGAACCATCAACCATGATGATGTTCAAAGCTATTAATCCGACGGTTTGGTCTATTAAATCTAGAAACTATTGAATCATTTAATACAGTACTGAAGTTATTTTTAGGTAACATATAAGTTTTATTCAACATATGAAATTATAATATGACAAGAGTCAAGATTTATGATAACCAACAATTATCTGACCTTGAAAAAAGTATCAATGAATTTCTTAAAAAGCAAGACGTTAAAAGGCTAATTGATATTAAATTTACCGCTATTAGTAAAAATGATGGTGATAAATATGCAGCTTTAATTATTTATGAAGAAGAAAATAGTAATCCAGTTAAAGAAGACCATCAAATTTATGAATAAATTTGGTTTATGATTTGCTTAAATTTATGTTTAGATTAAGGCTGAAACAATAAATACATTAAAAACTTATCTGTGTATGCATGTATTGAAATAATTTGTATTGCTCATCTTAAAGAATGTTGAATAATCTACAATGCTCTTATTGAATAAGGCTAAATTTCTTGCGAAATTATAGTTTTATTCTATAAAAGCAAGTATATATGATTAACATACTATTTAACATATGATCTTAGCGGATCCTTCGGCATATCGTATATATTTACTGTTGCTTCATACTGCAGATGGCTGATGTACACTGAAAACGATCCATATGTATGGTCAGATTCTCAAGCTATCTAACTATATCCAAAGATAATTCTCTTTGAGTTTTTCAATCAGATTGGAGTAATTATCGTAGTAACAGTTAACATCAAGATTACTGTGTGCAGATGTCAGCAGATAAAACTCCATCTGTAACTCTAATGCCAGTTACAAGTTTAAAAGACAAGAATTAATAAAAAAAATAAAGGTCACAGAATAGATAAATAATATAGAAGGAACTTTATGAATTTACCGTAATCTAGCTTTTCTCTTGGCTGTAATCATTATAATGTCTTTTATAATATGTCTGATTATTCAACAGATAGTAACATATTCTTATATCATTCAAAAGGCGAGAAAATTTGCAAATAACAACTTTTAGATTAAATAAATAAGTAATTATTTATAAGATTACTTGGCAATCAAAAATCTTGATTTACTAACGAAACCTAGTTTAAAACAATTAATGTGGTCCGTTAAAGAGATACTGAAATTTACTTTTTAGATGATGGTGAAAAGAATTTTATCATTAAATACTTTGCGATAGTATTTTGAGTATGATAATACAGTAATTTGTAAATATCTCTCTTGACATTAAATTGTTAGGTGACGATGTGAAATGGATAATTTCAGCATACAGTCATGAATAGTAACCATACTTGTAGTACATAAATATGCTTTACCAACGCATATATCTGCTGCTGTAAGTGAGTTGATTAATAGGTAGAGGGTTATCAAAACAGAAAGGCCACGACATGTCTTTAGTTTTTCTATGGATATTTCGTTATAGCTACTGCTCTGTCAACTCACTTTAATGGCCTTTCTGTTCTTTATTATAGATACTTATATTTTCTAAGAAACTTGACTAACCGTTATTGATTTGGTTGTTCCTTTAGCTCTTCATCTTGTATTTCTGAAATACTCAAGTTATCATCATCTAAACCTGGTTGTATAGTCACATCATCTTTTTCGTTTTCCAATGATGTGGCTGATTGATCAATCTTTGATAGTTTTTTCTTATTTAACCTCTTTGTACTCTCTATGGTTTCATCAACCTTCTGTTGTTCAGGCATAACATCGGTAGTGTAGCAAATAATATAACATCCAATCAGTTATAGATAACATCACAGCGTGTAAATATGTACAATATGAAATAGCAATTGCAAATAAATGAATTCTTATTAGCATCGATAATGAATAATTCTCATGCCTATAGTTAATATACAGATGTATAGTGGAAGAACTCAGAAAGAAAAAGATAGATTGGCAGAAGCCATTACAGAGGATGTAGTTAAAATTTTGAATGTGACCAAAGAAGAAGTTATAGTAGTATTTACTGAAGCACCCCATGGAAATTGGTATGCTTCTGGTGTTCGCTTATAAGGAACAACTTAAGTAGCAATTTAAGTCTGAATCCTTGCACTTTCAATAGCGATATTAGTAGTGGTATAGCAATACGAATATTGAAACGAACTTTTGTATGAGTGATAAGTATAATTGATAAGATATATGACATAATTAGAATGGTTATAAGTTTGAACTTAAATTTATAATTTAAAAAAGCGATTTCAAATTGGTAATTCTATAAGTATTAATACTAAAAATAAAAGAAATCGTTAATCAGATTCGTCGTCGTCTGATTCATTCGTTGATGGCCCTGCTGGAGTTGGAACAACTATTACTTGTTTGTCAGTTTCATTAATTAGAGCGGTTTGAATTAGTGCCAAATTACTTTGTGCTGCGTCGGTGTTATCATCATTCAGAGCTAAAATAGCAGCATTTGTATAGTTGAGGAGTTTTTCATTCATCTTTGGATCTTGTTGCTTTGATTGGTTTGCTTGTTGTTGTTGAGTTTGATTTGCTTGTTGGGCTTTCTGTTGAGTTTGTTGTATT